>OCOJ01054329.1_pt2 | contig 30012 bp, 29 predicted proteins | sample 1539251 | NCBI WGS metagenome assembly OCOJ01 (sample SAMN01911457, study PRJEB22624) | soil metagenome | biome: Soil | place: Malaysia | collected 2012-04-30 | depth RA_metagenome m
CGGAAAACCGGACGAAGCGCAATTTCACCCCACTGGTTTGGGGCATCTTCGCTTTAGAGTGAATGGCCATCCAAATCGACGTCGCGTTTATCCGAGTCAGGCCATGATATTGGGCAGCGGATTTGAGGCAAACCACACCGTGCGGCACCCGAGTGCACGCGATCGCTATCTGGTGTTCAAGACCTGTTTGAAAGTGATTGCGAGCGTAAAGCCCACGGTCTATCTTTGAGAGAAGTCCACGCTCGCAGGCTCTGCGCAGCTCTTGCGGATGGATGCCAGCTTTGTAGAAATCTTTGGCGCGGAGTGCACTTCTCTTGTCGACAAGCGAAATCAATCGTCGAACGGACACGCGGCCGCTCCGGAGACGTATGGGGTCAAGTGCGCCACAGATCAGATGTGAGGAAAAGCCGGTAGTTGTGAAAAAAGAGAGTCCAGTTGGGGAACAGTTTGGGGAACAACTGCTCCCGAAAATCACTGATTTCGTCCGAATACCGGGTTTTCACCCGTCGTAAACTACAGATTCCAAACAACAGGCGCTGGGACTTCTGAAGTTGCTAAACCGTTGTAGGGGCCAGAGGAATCTCGTTCTCTTCCACTCGGACGAGAAACGGGCTTTCCACGGAAGTGGCCCTTTTGGCGCCCTGTTCGAGTCCGCCCTACCAGATAAGCTCCCGGATGGTCGCCAACGAGCAGTCTGAGTCGCTGGTTGCAAGAGGCTGCACACACAGGCAAGGCTTACAAGCGGACAGGCGGCGCTAGGGCCAATCGGAAAGTTGGCAAATAGTTGGCAAATGGCTTCTTGAGGGATAATGCGCAAATCCGCAGAAGTGAGAATCACCGCATAAACATTGGGGATTTATGGTGGGCCTGGGTGGACTTGAACCACCGACCTCGCCCTTATCAGGGGCGCGCTCTAGCCACCTGAGCTACAGGCCCNGCAACTGCGCGGTAGGACTCTTTCTACTCTACCGTACATCCCGAACTCTCGCAATTCTCATTGAGCCGGTTTTTCGCGCGCTTTTGCCATTTCCGCCGGAGCCAGACCGCCTGTGACCAAGCGCACAGACGGGTCCGAGCGGCCCGGCTACGGTTGAATTGAAGATATCAGTGACTTTGAAAGGGCCCGCCATGGCTATTTCCTCGCAGACCACAACGCGTGTGCTGAACTCCAGTCTCGAACAGAAAATCATGAGCGCCGAAGAAGCGGCTGCGCTGATTCGCTCCGGCGACCAGATCGGCATGAGCGGCTTCACGGGGTCCGGTTATCCGAAGGCCGTTCCGATTCAACTTGCGCGTCGTATTGCGGAAGCTCACTTTCGCGGTGAAAAGTTTCAAGTGAGTGTCTTCACCGGGGCGTCTACCGGCCCGGAGCTCGATGGCGCGCTGGCCATGGCGGGAGGAATCCATCTGCGGCTTCCTTATCAATCGGATCCCGAGACCCGCAAGCGCATCAATGCCGGCGAAATGGACTACATGGATATCCACCTCAGCCACGTCGCCCAGTTCGTTGAGTATGGATTTCTCGGCAAGCTCGATGTCGCGTTGATCGAGGTGACGGCTGTGCTGGAGGATGGCCGGCTCGTGCCCAGTTCTTCGATCGGCAATAACAAAACCTGGGTGGACCAAGCGGAACGCGTCATCCTGGAGGTCAACTCCTGGCAGCCTGCTGCCCTCGAAGGCATGCACGACATTTATTATGGCTTGCAGCCGCCTCCGAATCGCGGGCCCATCCCACTGGTGCATCCTGGCCAACGCATTGGGACGCCCTACCTCGAAGTTCGTCCCGAAAAAGTTGCAGCCATCGTGCTCACGAACTCTCCCGACCGCAACAGCCCCTTCAAAGCGCCCGATGAAGCTTCCAAATGTATCGCCGGTCACATCCTGGAATTTCTCGGTTGGGAAGTTCAGAAGGGCCGCATGCCCGCGAATCTGCTTCCGCTACAATCCGGCGTCGGCAATATTGCCAATGCGGTGCTGTTCGGGCTGGAGGAAGGCCCCTTTGAAGGCCTGAGCTCCTATACGGAAGTCATTCAGGACGGCATGGTTCGTTTGCTGAAGTCGGGCAAGCTGACGTCAGCCTCGGCCACTGCTTTTTCTCTTAGTCCCGAGATGCTCACGGAAGTGAACGCCAATATGGCCAGCTATCGGGACCGCATTGTTCTACGCCCGCAGGAAATTTCCAATCATCCGGAGATCATTCGCCGCCTCGGCGTGATCGCCATGAACGGTATGATCGAAGCGGACATCTACGGCAACGTCAACTCGACGCACGTCATGGGTTCGCGCATCCAGAACGGCATCGGCGGCTCCGGCGACTTCGCGCGCAACGGTTATCTCTCCATCTTTATGGCGCCTTCGGTGGCACAGAAGGGTACCATTTCTACCATCGTGCCCATGGTCTCCCATGTGGACCACACCGAGCATGACGTCCAGGTCATTGTCACGGAGCAAGGTTTGGCCGATCTGCGTGGACTTTCCCCGCGTCAGCGCGCACACCTCATCATCGAGAAGTGCTCGAATCCCGACTACAAGTCGTTGCTGCTCGATTATCTGGCGCGTGCGGAGCGCCTCTCCTACGGCAAACACACGCCGCACCTGCTGACCGAATCGCTGAGTTGGCATAACCGCTATCTTCGCTGCGGCCAGATGCGCCCGCGCGAAGAAAACTGAAGAATCTTCCAAGGATCCTTGCAAAGCCAAACGCAGGAGTTCCGGAGAAGCAGTCTACTGTTTCTGTGCGGTGAACTTTGCCGTGGTTCCGTGCAGCTTGTCCTCGACGGCAAAGGTCATGCTCTTCCCGTCAGCAGAAACGGTCATATGCGCAACGCTGATTGCTTTTCCATCGCGCTTGTCGGTTTCATCGATCGAATTGGGCCCGGTTTTTTTCACGGAGACACTGGTCGTGCCCGGATCGCCTTTGTAGGGCGCTTCCGTGCCGTCGAGTTTCGCCGTATAGCTCTGGCCTGTAGGATTAGTCATCGTCAAGGTATCGCCTGACACTTTGAACGTCACAAGAAGCCCGTTTTCGGATATCGTATCCATCTTCGTGGTTCGCCATGAGCCTGAAATGGCGTGCGCCCCTGCCGGCCCTTTCTCCACTCTCTTTTCTTCTCCTTTGCCGGTTACAGGAGCGGCGTTGGTGTTGCTGCTGTCGCTGAATTCGAACATCAACGTATTTCCATCAGGGGATATCCGCGTTTTGGCAGTGATGACTACCTTCCCATTTTTCTTGTCGGTTTCTTCGACGGTGCGGTCGTCTACAACCTTGATACTCACCGTGTCGTAGTACGGGTGGCCGGTCACTTTCTGGTCTTGGCCATCGGCTTTGACGTCAATCAGGGGAACGCATGTCTTGCAGTGGTACATGCCATCTTGTAGCAAGTAGACGTCTGGTTTTTCTGGAAACTGGGCCGTCTTCAGATCAAACTTCCACGTCCCATCGAAGGCGCTTTGCGCTGTTGCTAGAGCAGGCCAAAGCAAGCACATCACAAATACAAACCGCAGTGGTTTCCTCATCACATATCCTCCATCTGGGCTCTGACTGAGATTTGGTGGGGGCCGTTCCGATCTTCGGCTACTATACATCTCGCGGCTACGGCCAGCAAGACACGCACTCTTCTTCGAGGACGATCATGGTCCTAACCGCTCAAATGGCCCCGTGGGTCATCCTTAGTTGGCTTGTATCTTGATTCCGGCGGCATCTAGTCGGTGATGAACCGCCGCTGCGATTTTGGCTGCGCCGGGGGTGTCGCCGTGGATGCAAAGGGTCTGCGCGTGCACGGGAACGAGGCTGCCGTCGGTTGCGATGACACTCCCCTGTTCCGCGATCTGCAAAGCTTGTTCGGCTGCTTGTTCTGGATCGCGCAGCAAAGCGTCGTCGAATTTTCGCGAGCGCAAGCTGCCATCTCGCTCGTAGCGGCGATCCGCGAACGCCTCCGCCGCCACTGGAAATCCCGCCGCGCGGAATTCTTCCAGCATGACCGATCCTGCCAAGCCCACAAGGATGACGCCCGTCCGCCAGCGCCGCACTCCCTCGGCAATAGCCCGCGCTACCTCCCGGTCGCGCGCCGCCTGGTTGTACAGCGCTCCGTGCGCCTTTACGTGACCAATTTGTGCACCCAATTTCTTTGCAATTTCTTCCAGCGTTAGAATCTGCCGGTACACGGATGTGGTGATCTCCTCGAAGCTGAGTCGCAGCTCAAGGCGCCCAAAGTTCGCACGATCCTCATAACCCGGATGTGCGCCCACCGCGACTTTGTGTCGCAGCGCCTGCTCGATGGTCACGCGCATTGTTTCTGGGTTACCCGCGTGTCCGCCGCAGGCAATGTTCGCGGAGCTGACATATTTCATTAGCGCTTCCTGGCTTCCGTCCGCCAGGGCCTCCGGCAATTCGCCCATATCGCAATTCAGGTCGATGTGTTTCATACGAAGAGCTGATCCGGGTTGTTCAAAAGTCGCTCCTGCTCAATCCACAGGGAACGCGCCACCGCCAAGGAGGTGCGCTCGAAGCGAATTTCGACGCGTGGCCGAAGTTGGCCGAGCCGATGCAAATCTGCGCCGATAACATTCGCGATTTTCGGATACCCGCCCGTGGTTTGCTGTTCCACACCAAGGACGATCGGCTGGCCCGAAGGGGTAACTTGCACTGCGCCCAGAGTAACTCCTTCGGTGATCATTTCCCCAGCCCCATTTGTTGCTAGCGAAGGTCCCTCTAGTCGCAATCCCAGGCGGTCCGAATCCTCGCTTACGCGAAACACCGATTGAAAGAAAACCTGCCGGGCCTGCTCGGGGAATCGCTCGCTTTGAGGACCATCGGTGACACGCAGCCTTTTTCTCGGTCTCAAGTAGAGTAACGCGGGCTGCGAGACTCTCTTCTTGCGAATTTTTTTGTCCGGTTCCCCCAGTTTCAAAACGTCGCCTTTGCGCAGCGCTCTGCCTTCAAAACCTCCCAAGCCACTCAAGAGATGCGTGGAAGCGCTCCCGAGAAACAGCTCCACTTGAACGCCGCCAGCCACGGCCAGGTAACATCGCGCGTAGTCTCTCGTCGGTCCCAACGTGAGCTTCCTTCCCGGTTGCACTGCATGCGGCGTCCACATCTCGAGTGGTTGACCATCGAGCGTGGCTGCAAAATCGGCTCCCGCCAGCGCAATGACCGCCCCTTCGGGAAACAAAAAACTCCCTCCGACCAGCGTCATTTCGAGCGCTGCCGCGCCAGGCTCGTTTCCGACTAACAGATTTCCCAGTCGCAAGGCGGCCGGGTCCGCCGCACCCGAGGGCGACACGCCCAACGCGCCGTATCCTACGCGCCCCAGATCCTGCACCGTGGTGAGCAGGCCAGGCGCTTCCACCACCAGGGAACTCATGGGCGCTCCCACTTCAGAAACTCATCGCGGGAAATTGGGCGAAAGCGGACCTGGTCTCCGATGGATATCCGTTGCATCGGTTTGCGATCCGTCCGAAACATGGACATTGGCGTTCGCCCCAGCAAGCGCCAGCCACCTGGCGTCGCGAACGGATACACAGCGGTCTGCCGGCCCGCAATCCCCATGCTTCCCTCAGGCACTCCCTTTCGCGGTGTTTCCAGCCGCGGCGTGGCAATCTTTTCCGCCAAATCGCCAAGGTAGGCAAACCCCGGAGCGAATCCCAGGAAATAGGCATGGTAGGCGGGCGAGCTGTGGATCTGGATGACCTCTTCTGGCTTCAAACCGTGAATTTTCGCGACGTCTTCCAGGTCAGGCCCAAACTCGCCGCCGTAACACACAGGAATTTCGATGGTCTTCGGTTTCGACGCGCGCATGGTTTCCGCGCGGCTTTCATATTCACGCAGGGCCGCTTCCACTTCCGTGTGATCGATGCGGCAACAATCAAACGTGATCATCAATGAGCAGTAGGCGGGCTGCACATTGCGCAACCACGCGGGCGGCTCCCTTTCGAGCAAGTGCAAGAGTTTCAGAACTCGTTTATGGGAAGGCAGGCCCATTCGCTCGCCGAGATAGACGAGCATAGCCTGGTCGCTTGCCGCGCAGAATCGCACACTCCCGCTCCGAGTTACTGCACAAAGCCGATGTTGGCGCCCGGCGCGGGCTCCGGCCCTTCCTTGATCGGTCCGAATTGCGCTTCAAAGCGCGAAAGGTTTTCTCCCAACGCGCGCCAGATGCGCTTGGCGTGACCCGGGCTGACAATCATGCTGCTAAGCAGTTTCCCCTGCGTCCCGTTGGGAAAGACATACACAAAGTTCAGCGTGAATTCCTCGGCGTGATGGTGAATCATCACCAGGTTGCTGTACATTCCCTGGAGTTCCTTCTCGTCCGCTTTGATTTGGACCTGTCCTTGCGCCTGGGCCTGTTGCGTTGCCTGTTTTTCGTCCATAACACGCTCCCGAAATTCCTCTCCAAGGTATCACAGTCAAAAGCAGCCCTCCCGGCGTTCCCCGTGGGCCACGGGCTCGATTCGAGGCACATTCGCGCAAAAGTCCTATTGACACCCGCAAGGGTTAAGTCTAGTTTAGGAATGGAGTTCACCATAGTTAACTAAGTCATGGCGGACATGATTTCCAAATCGTTGGCTTCCCAGCCGGTTCCCGCCGCGGATGTGGGGTCGGCCTCCGCGTGGCGCAGCGCCTTGACCCTGCCTTCCTTGCCGGAGGCCCACCGTTCCATCCCCATCGCGCCCCATCTTTCCTGGTTCCGCAAGGTCCTGGCGTTCGCGGGGCCCGGCTACCTGATCGCCGTCGGCTACATGGACCCTGGCAATTGGGCCACGGACATTGGTGGCGGATCAAAATTCGGGTACGCGCTGCTGAGCGTGGTTCTGCTGAGCAGTCTCATGGCCATGTTCCTCCAGGCGCTGTCCGCCAAGCTGGGCATCGCCACCGGACGCGACCTCGCGCAAGCCTGCCGTGACCATTATTCCCGGCGCACCGCCATTCTCCTTTGGCTGGTCTGTGAGCTGGCCATCGCGGCGTGTGATCTGGCCGAGGTGCTGGGTTCGGCTGTGGCCCTGAAACTCCTCTTCGGCCTGCCCCTTCTACTCGGGGTGGTCATCACGGCGTTTGATGTTCTCTTGGTGCTGGCGCTGCAGGGCCGCGGCTTCCGCCTGATCGAGGCCTTTGTGATTACCCTGATCGGAACAATCGGCCTTTGCTTCGCTTACGAGATCTTCTTTGCCCGTCCGCTCTGGCTGGAAGCGGCGGAAGGGTTCATGCCCCGGCTGGAGATTCTCCAGAATAAGGAAATGCTCTATATCGCCATCGGCATTTTGGGCGCAACGGTGATGCCGCACAATCTCTACTTGCACTCGAGCATCGTGCAGACGCGCGCCTTTGGCCAAGACGAGAAGGGCCGCCGCGAAGCCATCAAGTATTCCGTGTTCGATTCCACGGTAGCGCTGGGATTCGCCTTATTCATCAATGCGGCTATTCTGGCGCTCGGCGCGGCCGCGTTCCACACGCGCGGGCTCAACGAAGTAGCGGACATTGCCGAAGCCTACAAACTGCTCAGCCCCCTTCTGGGCGTCAGCCTGGCCAGCACGCTGTTTGCGCTGGCGCTTCTCGCCTCGGGCCAGAATTCCACGTTGACCGGAACGCTCGCCGGGCAGATCGTCATGGAAGGATTTCTGCAGATCCGGCTGAAGCCGTGGATTCGCCGCTTGATCACGCGCGTGCTCGCCATCCTTCCCGCCATTCTGGTGATCGGCATCGCCGGGGAAGGGAAGCTGACCTCGCTTCTGATCCTCAGCCAAGTGGTGCTCAGCTTCCAGTTGCCGTTCGCCGTGATTCCGCTGGTGCAATTCACCAGCGAGCGCTCCAAGATGGGCGTGTTCGTGAACTCGCGTTTCACGACCGTGGTTGCCTGGCTCGTGTCCGCGGCGATCCTGTTCTTCAATGGCGAACTGCTCTGGCTGATCTTCCGCGGCACCTGATAACTGCCTTCCTGGGGCCAAAGCTTCCGCTTCGACGTAACGAGTGCACAGCCAGCCGCTGAGGAATCCCTTCTGCGGCTTTTTGCGGATGCTCTTCCCGCGCGCGGCCTCCGTGTGCGAGACTCTTGAGTGTCGATGACCAGAGATACTCAACGGGGACGCAGTCTACGCAAGGCGCTCCTTGTCTGCGTGCTCATCCTAATATGTATCGCGATCGGGCTGGCGGCGTTCCACAAGACGCCGTGGATGATTCCGGTGGCGGAAAAGGCAAGGAAGAATCCGCTGAGTTACTCCGATGCAAACGTCACTGCGGCGAAGCAGATCTACAGCGAACAATGCGCCAATTGCCACGGTGACGGGGGCAAGGGCGACGGCCCCGACGCGATGATGTACGATCCCTCGCCTGCGGACCTGACCGACGCCGCGAAAATGACGAAGCTGACCGACGGCGAAATCTATTACCAGATCACTGAAGGCCGCAAGCCGATGCCGTCCTTTAAGAAAAAACTGATGGAGCAGCAGCGATGGCAGCTTGTACTTTTTGTGCGCTCGCTTGTGCGAGCGCCCGCGCCTCCACCGCCCGCGAAGCAACCCGATGTTCCCGGCAACAAGCAGCCGGAACCATCCCCCAACACCCAGAAGTAATCGGCGTCCTCCCCTGCCCACAATTTCTGACTTCTATCTTCCAACAGGCTGCCGCAAAACCAAGGACTCGTCAGCACGGCCTGCCGGTCGGGATGACAGATGAAAATAGCCGTATTACCAGGAGCCGGATTTTCCAGCTGATTACACTTACGACCAGTTGAACCGGCTGACCCAGAAGTCCCTATCCTGATACCACGACAGTGAGAAATGAAGAGGTCACCCTGATATGGACAGCCATGCGACTCGGAAGTTTTCTGATGTCATGGGCGCACTTGTTAGAGGCTCATCCGGTCTTGCTGCCTTGATGGCATTTCTAGTTGTGGTGCCTTTCACACTCTGGTTCGCTTGGGCTCGCCACTCGACACTAGCCGAACCGATTGTTCTGACACTATTTTGCTTGTCATTCGCATGGCTAAATATGTCGATACTGAAGTGGCAGCGTACCTTTCGTAGCCTAGGCCAAAGCTCCTCTGCTCGGTTACTCTTGGGCCCACGCCCAGAAGATCAGGATGAATTGCTCGTCTGGCAGTGGGGTAGGCAGTTTCGTTATGCATTTCTGGCGGTCGTGGTGTGCATGATTGCCTTTGGATTTATCAAATGGCTGAATGGAGAATAGGAAGGTGGCCGACACGATAACCGCTTGACCAAATTCGCATTGCCACACCCTCGGCCGTTGGTTTTTCGAGGGTGCGGGTTTAGAGTCGAGGGGATCCCAAGCCTCAACCATTTGGCTACGAGTTACAGCTACAGTCCCACAGTGAACTCTTCCCAGCCATCGTACTACCGCGCCAGATACTACGACCCACAGATCAAGGCTCGGTTTGGGAGCCTGGGTCTTGGGGTTCTCTCTTCTTCTGTTCTTTACCTTCTATCAACCGCAATTAGTCCTTCTCCATCCTGCGCGTAATTCGACCAACTACTCCACGGCCATTCCTTCGGATGGAGCACCAGTCCTCGCGTAACTGGATTCGAGTGCATGTACTCCAACTTTTCCCTCTTCTTCTTCTCCGTATACACATTGAAATCGTAAAAGCGGGCCTGCCAGAACTGCCGCAACCCTGTCTCCTCCTCCGCAAACCCCAATCGCATCTGTCCTGGCCTCTCCTTGCGGCGTCTGTTCCGCATGCGGTGCGAGACCCGCTGCTTGAGCATCTTCAAAACTGTCGAGGGTGTGCCACATTACCTTCAGGACTAATGGCATTACTTCCGGTTTGCCCACTCGGGCTGGATCGAATGCAAAGCCGCCCCCGGGGGTCAGGCGGCTTGCTGTCTATTGTGATTGGTCACGGGTTCTGAATTCTCGCGTGTGTGTTACTTGCTCACGCTTCTGGCACAAGCACGGCTACCTGCTTGCCGCCGAGCGTGCCACTGACTTTAAAGTTGCCGACCGGGCCGGGTGCCTGCCATGTTCCCTCGACGTGCAGAGTGCCACCAGCAGTTCCACTCCCGCTTACGGTCAGGTCCGCGACAAAAGACCTGTCGGCGCCCCAGGTAACCGGTCCGAAGACCGCCACGTCCTTGGTAAATGCACAGCCGGCGAGAGTTGTGATTTGATTTCCGCTGGCGTCGAGTGTGGTCTGAAATGTGCCCGCTCTCAAGCCGACGCCGCTCCCAGAACCGATGATGCTGCGCTGCAGCGCATCGGTTGCGGTTGCTACGGCGACAGTCACGACCTTGCGTTCATGCAGGCTGATTTTGTTTTGACCGTTGGGATCAACTGTTGCCGGGCGAGCGTCTGCTGCCACCAGCGGGAAGCGTCCGACGGCGGCCCATATAGTTTCCGGTGTTTTGGCACAGGTGGTGTCGCCCACCTGCAGGGTCTTGATGAAGCTCGAAGCCAGACCAATGGCGCACTGGCTCCAAAGGAGAGAAACATGGCCAGCTCCCGCCACCGGCACGACGGTGCTGTTGGGGTACAGGGCCGCTACTTTTCTGACTGCATCAGTCGGAATGATGTTATCGAACTCGCCGGTCAACACCAGCGTAGGTGTGGATGGATAACTTGCGTTATGTGGTGTCATCGGCGAGGAGGGAGTGGGCTTCTGCCAATAGAGGCAATCCCTGCCTAAGCTGTTGTATTGCTCACTGGTCACGGCTTGCTTGGAAAAAGGTGCGAAGTACCACGTCGGGAGCGCCGAGACTGTATTCGCAAACTGATTCGTTCGTTCTGACACTGGAGTGGACCAGTCCCAGGGTTCGTGCATGTCAACGCAGGTTGTAGCCAGCCCAGCACCTTTTGAGAAAAAGGTCGGATCGCCGTAATTTGTGTGATCAAGCGGAGCGTATCCCTCGGCACCCAGCCGGAGCAGCGGTCCACTGTCCCCCCGCCAGAGTGCATCGGCGGCGGCGAGGATCTCGCCGTAATTGACGAAAGTCCCCGATGTGTTGATGGAGTCGAGTACGTAGCTAAGGAGGCCCTCTTCATCGAATCTTACGTGCACGAGGTTACCGTTGGCGTCGTACGCGTCTCCCTCCACTGGATTGAGCCTGACGGTCCAGATGAGGCTGTCGAGTTCGAACTCGGGAAAGGGATGATCAGCAGAGCAGGTTGGCGAGCGCCGGCAATCCAGACTCACCATGCCGGGTACGCTCTGTACGCTCCACTGATCGGCAACAAACCGAGTCTCATCCAGGAGAGGGGTTCCAGTCGGTCCATCTAGCACGACCGAGCGCAGGTGCTCGCCGAAGCGGGTGGCATAGGCGGCTACATCGCCTCCGCCATACGCATTCCCGTAGTAATCAACCTTGTCGTAGCCCAGAGCGGCGCGGACTGCCTCCGCGTCTTGGGCAATTTCACCTGTACCGTAACGGCTAGCCGCGTCTCCCAGTTGAGCCGCGCAATCCGCCACCGCCGGATTAAACGTCTCAGTGCCATACTGCAGTGGGTTGCAAACGATCGTGCCGGAAAATCCGCGGCCGCGGTCGTCAATGAGGAGTATGTCGTGCACGTCAAGGATTGCGCTGATGGATGATGCGAGAACCAGAAGACGAACTCCTGACGTGGCGAGGCCTGGTAAGCCAGGATTAAAGAGAAAGGCGCTTTCGGCCGGCCCTAGGCCGGAATGTACGTAAAGCTCAAAGTAGATGTTGATCGTGCCCTGCTTGGGATGTTCGCGGTCGAGCGGTACAGGAAGCGTGCCGCACTTGACTGGAACTCCGAACGATTCTGCCTCCGGCGGGCATTGAATCCAGACAACGTCCTCGCTGGCTGACGCCTGCGCAATCGCAGGTCCTACGCGCTCGAAAGGTTGAGGCATCTGCGGCAACCCCGCCCATCGCGGGAAATGTGGAAGTTGCGCGTTTTGGTTGAGCGGCTGAGTGGGTTTCAGGGCTTGCGGCCACGCGGTCGAAATAAAACACATCAAGAGCAGCAACGTTAGTATCGCGAAATGTTTCATGATTGCCTCCGTACGTCTTCACTGGGTGATGCAGTGGTGATCTAGAGAGCTTCGCAGCCCACTTTCAGAAGATGCGCTTGCTGACCGACTCGGACTGCCTATATTCGCCACCGGCACGCTGCCGTTTAGGCTCACGGACGACGCATCCTTTTGTGTGTTCAACTGCGCAAGCCCCGGGACGCAGGCCCCGCTCACCAGCGCCACCACCAAACTCGAAGCAAGAACGTTCCAAGAGCCTTTCTCCACACGGTTCGTGACTGTCCAATGCATAGTTCCCTCCATGTTTCATCTCCTCTGGCGTATCTTGGTTCTCCTGTATGGGCGGGTTTCCGGATGACCGGGGGAGGTGAGTTGGAAGGGTCAACTGGAGATGCGACGTTATTCTTCCGCCTTTGTGGTCGAATCCCGATCGCCAATCACGACCTTCGTTGTGTTGACGTAGTTGATATTGGCCCCTGGAAATACGGCCATTCCTATCGCTTGCGTGCGGTTAGCAATGAACATGCCTTTCCAGTGTGGACCCGGAAGGCCAGCCTGGGCCCAAGCCGTTATCGTGAACGTATACTCACATGAACTGTTCACGGTATAGGTGGCAGCGTACTGGGTGTTGGGGGGAAAGAAATAGTCGTCGATCCTCCCGGTATCAGTGATGAGAAGGTTGCCCTTGCCATCGAAGGCCAGCGTTCCAATCCCTGAGTACTCTCCCGCCGGCAGACCGAGCGGATTCCCGGCGCGCACGGTTCCAAAACCCACGTATCCGTAGGTTCCGGCAACGTTAGCCACTGTGCAGCCACCGCTAGCAAAGGCAGTTGGCGCAAACAACAAGGTGCAGACCAGAATGGCCGTGGAAAAGATAAGTAAGTTACGCATAAATACCTCCGTACGAACATCTTCCTTGTGCACGGGGGCCTTGGAAATAGACGGGAGCTTGATTTGTCCTTGAATTTTGCTTGCCACCCAACTCATAGAAGGCAGGAATGATCGCCGTCACTGAAACCCACCCTGGCACCGTTGTATAATTCGCACGGCAAGTCGTGTAGGAGCGGGACAATGGCCAATATCGTTCGCTTCGGTGCCTACGAGGTTGACCTGCCTGCCGGCCAACTGTGCAAACACGGCATTAAGATCGGTCTCCGTGACCAATCTTTCCAGGTGCTGGCGGCACTACTCGAACACCCCGGACAAGTCGTCACCCGCGAAGAATTGCGCCAGCGACTCTGGCGCAGCGAAGTGTTCGTTGATTTCGACAATAACCTGAACACGGCAATCGGCCGATTGCGCGAAGCGCTTGGCGACTCGGCCGAGCATCCGCGCTTCATTGAGACGCTGCCCAAGCGCGGCTATCGCTTCTTGGAGAATGTTCTCGAACCGCCTGCACTGGACAAGGCAACGGCGAAAAGGGGCAGGCTAGTCGTGCTTCCGTTCCTCAACCTAAGCGGCCATCCAGCGCAGGAGTACTTCAGCGACGCAATCACCGACGCGGTAATCACTGCCTTGGCAGGCTTGGTGCCCGAACAGCTTGCAGTGATAGCGCGCACCACGGCGATGCACTACAAGGGTAGCCACAAGGATGTGTCCCGGATCGGCCGCGAGTTGGGCGTGGATTACGCCGTGGAAGGCGGCGTCCGGCAAAGCGAATGCCGGATTGCCATCAACGTGCAATTGATCCGGACCAGCGACCAGGCTCACGTATTTGCCAAACAATATGACGCGGAGATGCACGATGTGTTCAGTCTGCATACTGCGATCGCGGAAGACATCGCAAGACATATCCCAGGCGTTTCGAGCACACTTCGTGTCGGAGACCACGTCAGGAGGAAGCCGACGAAGGATCTGGTAGCGTACCGGCTCTATTTGCAGGGCCGCGCTGAGATGGACAAGGGAATGCCCGAGACCAACGCCAAGGCGAAACAATATTTCGATCAGGCCATTGCGCACGATCCTGAGTTCGCGCCAGCTTACGATGCCTTGGCCGAAATTTCCTGGTACTCGGGTTACATAGGCCTTGTATCACCTCGCCAGGCATTTTCTACCGGCATCGTTCACGCCCTCAGAGCGATTGAGATTGACAATACTCGCGCCGAGACGCACGCATTGCTGGGCCAGTTTCACAAGATAGCCGAGTACAATTGGGGCGAGGTTGAGCGGGAAATGGCCCTGGCGCTGCGGCTGGACCCCAACTCCCCCCTAGTCAGGATGCGCTATGCGGTCAGTGGGTTGATGCCGCACGGTCGGGTGGAGGAAGCCGTGTCGGAATTGGAACGTGCCCTGGAACTCGATCCGCTCTCTTTTTTGGCGCGGATGTGGCTCGGCATCATGCTTGTGCTCGGGGGCCACTATGAGAGAGGCATCGAGGAAGGTCGAAAACTGCTTGCTCTCGATGCGAATTACTGGCCGGCCCATTTTGTCATCGCGTGCTGTTACCGCTGCCAGAAGAAATTTGACGAAGCGCTAGCGGTCCAGCGGAGAGCCGTCGAATTATCCGGCGGCGCGGCCTTCCAGCTCGGCTGGTTCGGTCTCGAGTTAGCCGAAAGCGGTAATACCGCCGGCGCTCGTGATGTGCTCCGGCGGCTGCACGGGATGGCTACGCAAGGGTACGTGCCTCCGTCCAGTTTCGCTTGGATCCATCTCGGGCTTGGAGAGGTGGATACGTGCTTCGACTGGCTCAATCGGGCAGTGGACGAGTGCGATCAGTTCATGATGCCCATCAAAACGTACGATTTTCTCGATCCCATTCGCTCTGACCCGCGCTTCGCTTTACTGCTGCGCAAGATGCACCTGGAAGCTTGAGCGGGGATCAGGCCTATGAGACCTACGGACCTTTCCCATTCCCATGGCGAAAAGCCGCCACAGCTCTACTAGCTGCGGGTTTTCTCTTGGGTTTCTGCGCTCCTCCAAGTAATCAAGGGCAATCGCTCCTCCCTCCCTTTTCGCGTGATGTGACCAACTGCCCCACGGCCAGTCCTTTGGGTGTGGCACCAGACCCCGGGTCACGGGATTGGCATGCATGTATTCCAGCGTCTTGTCCCGTAAGTTGATTGCATTCCAAACTCTTTAGGGGGTCAGGGCTTCTCTGCTGTCCATTTTCTGATTTCTATCTTTATAACTCCAACTCACCACTTCCTCACTTCACGTGGCTGAGTGCCGTGGCGACTTCTTTGATATCCGGCACAACGGGGATGTCGTAATTTTTGGCCCAGACCACTTTGCCATGCTTATCGATGATGAAGATGGAGCGGCCGGTGATGCCCTTCTCCGGCAGGTACACGCCGTATTTTTCGCTCATGGCGCCGCGCGGGTGGAAATCGGCCAACAGGGAATACTTGATGCCCATTTTTTCCGCATAGGCTTTGTGCGACCAGACGCTGTCCACGCTGACGCCGAGCACTTCCGCATCCAGGGTTTCAAACTGCTTCATGTCATTCACGAAGCAAGCGTGCTCGTTGGTGCAGGTGGGGCTCCAGTCGAGCGGGTAGAACACCAGCACAACTTTTTTCTTCCCGGCGAAATCGGACAGCTTAACTTCCTTCTGGTGTTGGTCCTTCAAGGTGAATTCGGGTGCGCTTTGTCCCACGGCCAAGCTCATGGTGTGTTCCTCCGGTCGAGATTAGTGGCGCACAGCATCTTACCGAATCATCGCGCTTCCCGCCAATTTCGGCCTTCCGCCAAAACCGCTGGGACGCTACACTCCAGCAGGGGAAAGCCATGAGCGCTGAAGCTGCGCGCCGAGCACCGATGATGAACCTTCGCGAACTTGTGGAACGCTATGCCAAGCTGGCCAAGAGTTTCGGCGAACCGGTAGCCCTGAGCGCGTTTGGCCTTCCGCCTGAGGAAACTGCAGCTCTTTTCACTGCGCTGGACGAGGACTACCACATCAGCCGGTTCCTGCACTTTGCGCAGAGCGAAGGGCAAGGCTATGTCGTGAGTGGGGAAACGGTAACCCATCTAGCCATTGATCCCGCCATTTATTCACTGCTGTAACAGAGACGTGACTCGTGGGCAGTAACGCACGGGGAAGAGGGATATTCGTGCAGGTCACGCAGACGACAGGACATGCAGAAGCAGGAACGCTGATGAGTTTCGCGATTGGCGCCGCATCTCAGCTCGCAAAAGAAAATCGCGATGCCAGCTTCGTCAGCTTAAGCACTTTGTAGACACCGACGTTCACGCCGCACAACACGACCTTAACACCTTTGCCGTCAGCTAAGGCCACGAACTCTTCCATCGCTCGCAGGGCACTCGGATCGATCCGGCACACGGAAGAGAAATCCAAAACCGCTTCGCCATCCGTGCTGTCCAGCTTCTCCCCGGCCTCGTGCAGGGCCGGAACCACGCGCTTTTCGTCAATGTTGAGCCACACGGGAATCATCGCCATAAACACCGCCATCCGTCATGCAGTTTCCTGCTGCACAGCCTCTGGCGCCCTTGCCAGACCTCGCCCCTGATAAGCCTTCCAAAACAGCTCGACCAGTTCGCTCATCAGCGGCATGCGCGGGTTCGACCGCCAGGAGGGATCGTCAAAGGCAATCTTGGCCATTTCGGGCACGGCCTGCTCAAATTCCTTTTTCGAGATTCCTAACTCCGCGATGGATCGCGGAAATTCCAGTTGATCCAGCAACTTTTCCGTGGCCACAATCAGGTTCCTCACCTTTTCTTCGACGGTATGACCACCCAGACCAAGTAAGTCCGCCATCGTAGCGTACTTTTTGTGGGCCACATACCCTTGCTGGTAGGGCGACGGCATAAATTTGGTGGGCACGGCGGCGTTATACGCAATGACGTGCGGCAGCATAAGCGCGTTGGCCCGGCCATGCGCGACGCCGAAGCGCGCGCCGAAGGCATGTGCCAGCGCATGATTCACGCCCACCGATGCGTTGGAAAATGCCAGCGCCGCAATGCACGCGGCATTGTGCATCATGCATCGCGCCTCTTCGTCGCGGGGATGCTCATAAGCGATAGGCAGGTACTTGAAGACCAGCCGAATCGCTTGCATGGCGTTGGAGTCCGTGTAGGTTGAGGCGTAACTCGAAACGCCAGCTTCCAGTGCGTGGGTCAGGCAGTCGATGCCGGTATCGGCCGTCAGGCCCTTGGGCATAGATAGGACGAACTGGGGGTCGACGATAGCCACGTCCGGACTCAGCGAGTAATCGGCGAGTGTCACCTTGCGCCCGCGCTGTTTGTCTGTCATGACAGCAAACGGAGTGACCTCGCTCCCGGTTCCACTGGTGGTGGAAATGGCGATCAGCCGCGCGCGGTTGATTTTTTCCGTCGGGTATTGGACTACGCGCTTGCGTAGATCCAGAAAAGGCGCGGCCAACTCTTCCAGATCCGCCCCCGGCGACTCGTACTTGAGCTTCATGATTTTGGCCGCATCGATCACCGACCCGCCACCCAGCGCGATGATTTGGTCCGCTTTGTAGAAATCCAGAGTCTCCACTCCGTGCATGACGACCTTGATCTCGGGCTCGGCATCGGGAATGACCAGGACATGAACGTAAGTCTGCGGGGAAATGTAGCGGCGGACGATGTCCACGTGACCAATCTGCTCCAAAGCCGGATTGGTGACGATGATGGTGGAGCGCGATGGGAACTGGCGCACATTTTCTACCGCGTTCATGTTGAAGTAAATCTGGTTGGGAACGCGGAACCACATATGGTTTTGCGTCCTGCGCGCCACCCGCTTGATATTGAGGTAGTGAAAGACATTGACGTTGTCGGTGGTGCTGTTGCCGCCGCCGGTTCCACATCCGAAGGAGAAGGTGGGCACCAGGTCGTTGTAAACGGCGCCCAGCGCTCCGATGGAGCCCGGGGAATTCACAATGATGCGGCCTGCGTTGATGACCTCAGCGAACTTCCGGACAATCTCATCGTTGCGCGAGAAAATGACGGCTGTATGTCCCAGCCCGCCTGCATGGTTCACGTCCACGCATACCTTGAGCGCTTCCTCGGCGGATCGCGCCCGATAGACTGCGAGGACCGGGAACAACTTCTCAAGCGATAGGGGATGTTCGCGACCAACACCGTGAATCGGCGCAATCAGCAGTTTGGTATTCGGTTCTACGGAAAGACCCACAAAGCGAGCGATATCGGTGGCCTTCTGGCCGACGGCCATGGGCTGCATGACTCCGGTCTGCGGATCCATGACGGTGCGCTCAAGCACCTTGGTTTCCTTCTCATTGCAGATGTGTGCGCCCAGTTCGGAAAATTTCCTGAGAGCGAGATCATAAATCTCATCATCAATTACTACGGTCTGCTCGGAGGCGCAGATGGTTCCGTTATCGAAGGTCTTGGAAATGATGATATCCACGACGGCCGTATTCAGGTTCGCGGTTTTTTCCAGATACACCGCGGTATTGCCCGCTCCTACTCCCAAAGCGGGCTTGCCGGAACTATAGGCAGCCTTGACCGCACCCGGCCCGCCGGTAGCATCAATCAGGCCCACGTCTTTGTGCCGCATCAGGTAGGCGTTGTCCTGCAGCGTGTGCGATTCGAGGCAAGCAAATACCCCTTCGGGTGCGCCGTACTTCAGCGCCGTCTCATACATGATCCTGACGGCCTCAGAGCAACACCGCCAGGCTTTTGGATGGGGACTGAAAATGACCGCGTTCCGCGTCTTAATGGCCAGGATGCATTTGAACAGGACCGTGGAAGTGGGGTTGGTAATCGGTATGAGCGAGAAAATGACTCCGATCGGTTCAGCCACCTCTACCAGATTGCGGTCGGGAAACTCGCGAATGATGCCGACGGTGCGTTTGTCCTTGACGTAGTTGTAAGTGAATTCCGTGGCAACCATGTTCTTAATGACTTTGTCTTCCATGACCCCAAGATTGGTTTCCTCGATCGCCAGGCGGGCCAGATATTGAGCCTGTGCCAATCCAGCCAGAACCATCGGTTTGACAATGCGATCGACGTCCTCTTGAGTGAATTGGGTAAAGACGGCAGAAGCGTTTCTGGCCTGACTGACCAGTCCTTCGAGGTAAGCAATTCGTTCTGCGCTGAGGCTTTCTGTCGCCAGGGGGATCTGGATCTTCGCCTGCTCTGCTTCACTCCCGATCATCATCTTCTGCCTCCCTTGCGTTTCGTGGGGAACCATCGCTTGCGAGAGCATGCCTGCTCGGACTGCTCGCTCAGGCCCGCAAGAACCAGAACACGAAATATTTTCGTAGCCCTGCAGCAGGGATGGTTCCATCGCCCCAGGAGGAAACTATTTGTCTTTCGGTGAGCTTGAGAATGGCGGGAACGTACTCCACTGGGGCTGCAATAAAACGCAAAATGGAACCGGGTGTCCATTCTGGACTCCTTCAGTCCGCCCCTTCATGCCACCCACGGTAGTATCGCCTGACTTGTATGTATGTGATGGGCATCACGCGACGGCAGACTCCCCGGTTTATGTCGAAACTAGACATCGCTTCACAGTTGCCCGCCCGCGATTTGTGGCTGAATAAGGGAGCACTCGAAAATGACCGGCTGCGTCGCATGCTACTTTGAACAAAAAAAGAGGGAACGTTTTGACGTTCCCTCTTTGCACCCGAACATCGCGGGCTAGTGCCATCTCGCTACTGCGAGATGTTGGCGGCAACGATTACGAGTTCCGACTTCTCATGGTTCTGTGCGAGCCGGATTTCTATGCGGCTCTTCCGGAACTCGCGTCCAGAGAGCTGACCTGCAATCCAAACCTGGTACAGGAAATAGTTGTCTCCCATACGGTGGAAGACGAGCTGGGTATTCGCCGAGGGTATGGCGTTTTCGCGTGAGTTAGACCAGACGAAGCCGGCCGCGCGTTCCTGGGTGTTGGCAATCTCGATGACTGAGCCAGCGATACCCAGGGATTTAAGCGAATACTCGCCCGCAGGGTAGGCTCGGTCGCCGGCGACAAAATCGAATGGAACGTTCGCTTTTACTATTGTCTGCTGGGCTTGAGCGGCCGTGGCCATCAGGAGCAGACCCAAAATTGACAGGACAGAGCGTAGGTTTTTCATAGAACCTCCTTCGTGTCGAAAACTGAGAGCGGCGGAAAGGAACAGATCACGATTCTCATGGGCCATCTCGTTCCTTGTTTCTCTACCTACTCACGCACTCAAACAATGCATGGCCGATGCCAAGTCAAGCCCAGGATCTTGGCCCAGACGGAACTTTCGCGCATCCGCCTTATTCTCAACCGGATGACTGCAACAATTTTTGTCGAGCGCCTTTCCACCGGTCGGCCGATTCTAGTGTTTCCGAGCCAAATACAATCCAATCGGCACCTAAAGCTGTTTCACTTTGCGCGCTCAGATCTGTAGCATTTGGTCAAAAAAGGGGAACCGCGTGTTCGGGGATGACAGCAATTTCTTCACTGCAGACGGGTTAGCTGGAGATTCGCGCTTGCCCTTTTGTAGGCAGCGAGCTCTGTCTTGCTGTTCGCCGATCAGATAGCGCCTCTATCTGTTCGGATAGTCTGTTCGGACAATAAAGCTTGTAACCTAGAGCGGCACCATCCGCTCAAGGCCACGCCGGATCAGCGCACTGTGAGGTCCTCAACCTCTGGAGCCATCGACGACTTTACGCATGACTGCGTGCGTCGGCTCCCGGGGGATGCAGAACCGAATTTCGCAGCATCTCCTCCATGTCTCCCATTTGCTCACCAAGCAAATTCAGCTTGCGCGACAGTCCTTGAATTTCTGTTTCCGCGCGACGGTTTACGGAGTAGTCCAACTCGCTGCGAAGGCGGTCCTTCATGTCCTGACGGTTCTGGCTCATCATAATGACGGGCGCCTGGATCGCCGCAAGGAGAGAAAGGATGAGATTCAAAAGGATGAATGGATATGGATCCCACGCAGAACGCCCCAGCGCCAAATTGATCGCGCCGTAAATGGCCGTGGCGACCGCGAAACCGATGATGAATTTCCATGACCCGCCAAACTTTACCACGGTGTCAGCCACGCGTTGGGGGAAAGTAGCCTCCTCTTCGATAATCTCGTTGGCGTTACGCATCGCTCGGAGCCGCACGAGTTGCTGCGAAGAGTGGAACTGGCGTCCAAGCACGGTGAGCATGTCCATGCCGGCCAAGGGCTTGCGCTGCAAGAGTGTGGCGATATTGTCGCGGCTGACTTCAATGCACACGGTTTCGTCGATGGCTGTGGCTGTAGTTTGATGCGGGGTTTGCTCGAGCATCGAGGCGAACCCGAAGAATTCCCCATGGGAAGGTTCATCCACGACGACCTCCTGGTGGTCCTCGTCGATGGTGGTGACGCGCACTCTACCGGTAACCATCACATAGGCCAATCCGTTGGTGTCGCCGATTTTGTAGATGCGTTGTCGCGGATGAAATTCCCTCAGTTCCACTTGTCCGGCAAGAACGGTGATCTCCTCGTCATCGAGCAAGGAGAATAAGGGAACGTGTTTCAGAACGTCGGGCTTGCACGCCATGGGGTAACTCCTGTGAGAATTTGGGTTCCTTTATTTCGCATGGAGCCCGCCAAGTTGCAAGAATAAAGTTGCACACCTGATGGCGGCGGATGAGTCAGGAAAAGTCCCCGCAAGCATCCACGTCTCCGGGCCGTTTACAAGGCTCGCGGCAGGTTTCCGTCAATGGAAGTCGGGAAAGATTTCGTCAGCTATCCAATAGTTCGCCAGAAGAAGTGCCAGAAGCATCCCCAGGGCCCACAACGCCCAGCGTCCCCTGCGCAAAACACTCCATCGGGCTGATCGCTGCAACGGAATGTCGACCAGGTATGCGGCGCAATAGCACAGGTTAGCCAATAGGGCCAACACGCCAAGCGGAAGTAGCGAAGAGAACTGTAATGCCTCGCGAAAATGGGGCCAGGTCAGGACAACCCACAGGACTACAACTGCAGAGAGAAGCAAGTTATAGGCAAGACGGAGGGGTTCCCAAAAGTGACCTGCTTGAATCACCTTTGCGCGCAACGAATTCGATGGAGTTGGCATGTGCGTGCCTCCTCTTTCATGGTAGGGAGTCAACTCTAAGATACAGAGGCGACTTGTCATTGTAAAGTACTTTGCGCAGCATAAGGCCGTGACGAGCTTAGCGGTACAGTGAGAAAGTTTCCCGGCGAGAATTGGGGGTTTCGGCTTTCCTAACGCTGGATTCAATCTTGAAGAATGTGAAGGATATATCGTCTGTCTTGTTTCATACCGATAGACCCAAGGAGGGTGCGGATCGCATTTACCGTGCGGCCATCGCGTCCAATAATCTTGCCCAGGTCACTTGGGTTGGCGCGTACTTCCAAGGTGGTACACTTGCTGCCTTCCGTCACCCTGATTTGAACGTCCTCCGGATGATCGACCAGCGATTGAGTGATGTCTTCCACCAACTTTTTCACGATCCACCACGACTCACTGCAGCGTCCGTAGTTAGCCGATTGGGAAAGGAACCTTTGGGCCGACGGATTCTCCGACTGCTCGCCAATATCGGGAAAGTTACTCCCTCCTTTTGATGCCCGACATTGCACTGGCAAAGCGCGCAAAGCAATCAGGGATTCCCTGATTGTTGAATCAGGGAATGCCTGTGCGCACCATGTTCGTTCTAGTACTTTTGAAACCGGACGAAAGGCAGCGTAAGCAAGTAAGTGAATGCATGTTTATTTCTTAGGATTTACTTGACAGGGACTATAAAGTTTGTTAACAATCCGTGTCGAAAATTTGGCACCGGCCCAACATTGGCCGTTTCCTCTCAATAATCTGCTTTTAGACCTCCTTCCCCGCGTCCAGTTGCCGACCATTTTCACCGGCCTGCAAATTCACAATCGAAAGGAGCCTCCGATGTCTAGCCCAAGCCCGTCACTTCGTGAAAACTGTCTAACCTATTCCCAGTTTGTTGCCTTGATTGAAACTGTAAAGGCGCTTCACGTGATGGTTGCATCGGTCATGGCGGATTTGACGGCCCTCCGTCGCACAGTTTTGGAAGACCCGGAATCTGCGGAGCTCTATGGCCAACANTCTAAGGGACACAACCCGTACCACCAGGCCCCTTTTGGCAGAAGCGATGGAGTGTTACGAAAAAATGATTTCGGGTGAGGGAGAGCCGATCAGCTTTGACAACTGATGCTGACAGCTCCTGTGTGTAGAACTAGCGAGCTACCTGGGAGAGCTTGGGGTGTACGAGAACATGTCGTGCTCAAAGAACATGGGAAGGGTGAGTNTGCGGCCTCGTACACCCCAACTGAACTTAAGATTTAATGTCATGCGCGTCTGTGATTCAAATCACGACGCTATAATACGTCCCCTGCTCCGAAAGCGAGCATTTCTGGGCATGGTGTGTAACATTGAAGAACAAACCTCTCTTGGTTATCTAAGCTGGAAGCACCTCCTGGTCCGTAGACCTACCGAACATCCACCGAAGCCCTTTTGCGCATGGCTTCCATTGTCCGATTCGCACACCTATCGAACTGCAGGCTGAGCGGTTACGCGGGCCCAGTCCTGGGAATGATCTGGGGAGTAGGATAGAAGGCGCCGAAGTACAGGACCCCGTATTGTTCCTGACCGCAACACTTGCATTGCGTGCGGTAGTTCCAATCGGGAGTGATCTCCGTAGCCAGGTCAACCTGCACATGATGTCCACAACTTTGACAGGTAATCATGGGCAACCACCCCTTTCTTGGCGGTAGGGTAGGCGATTCGCTGTTGCTGGTCTAACGAATTAAAGGAAAGCTATATATTTGTTTTATGAATAGACCGTCGGACAGCGCAGGTTGCCCGTAGATGCCCCATAGCCGCGCTCACCACGACCTTGACCAGATTTGTTCCTCTGTCAGTTACTCCATCGCTTCAGCGAGGCGCGCGATCGAGTCTCCGGAAGCTACTTAATGAGGGTTCTTTAGTTGGCCAAGCTCACATCGTCAGAACGACGCGAAACTGTGCGTTCCCGCTCATCATGCGCGCGTAAGCTTCGCCTGCTTTTTCGAGCGGATAGGTTTCAATCATCGGTCGCACTCCGGTTAGTTCGGCGAAGCGCAACGTGTCCTCGGCATCCACCGGTGTTCCGGAGGCCCAGCCTTGAATCGTCCGGCTTCCATTGATGAGCTGTATTGGCGTGACCTCAATAGGATCAAATGCCGCACCTACCACCATGAGCTTGCCGTTCGAACCCAGACCGTCGAACAACCCGGACATCGCTTTCGAGCTCGGCGCCGTCGCGAGAATTACCTGTGCGCCGCCCAAATTCTGCAGTGCCTCTACTGCGTTCGTCACTTTATTATCGATGTACGCGTGCGCTCCGAGTTTCTTGGCGAGTGCGGCGTTTTCGGCCCCACGTCCAACGGCCGCGACCTTATAACCAAATTTATTCGCGAATTGAATTCCGAGGTGGCCCAGCCCTCCGATACCCAACACGGCAACAAGGTCGCCGGGCATGGCACCGCTGTGCCGCAACGCGTTATAAGTGGTAATTCCGGCGCACAGCAGCGGAGCCGCTTCTACGTCACTCAGTCCTTCCGGTATCGCCGTCAATGCCTCCACGGGAGCTACCATGTATTGCTGGTATCCGCCGTCGTAGCTGATTCCCGCTATTTTCATATTCTGGCAATTGCGAAAATCCCCGCGCCGGCACGCCAGACAGGTGCCGTCGTGGCCGCCGTGCCAGCCCACGCCGACCCGCTGTCCCATCTTCCAACCGGAAACATCCGGTCCCAGTTCATCGATGATGCCCGCCACTTCGTGCCCTGGAACGCGGGGATACTGAATGCCAGGCCACGCGCCTTCTTTCGTAAGCACATCACTGTGGCAGACACCGCAAGCCTGCACCTTGATGCGCACATGTCCCGGACCCGGCTTGGGAATTTCCCGCTCGACGATCTCGAACTCACCTCCGGCCTTGGAAATTTGCACTGCTTTCATTGGTGCTATTCCGACTTTTGTAGTCGCCATGATGCCTCCTTCGAATTACTGCTTTGGTGTTGATAAGAGACCTACCAGTAGGGGCGAAGCAACATGGCTCGCCGCACTATCCTGCTACCACCCGTTGTTTACAATCATGGAGCCATCCCTGTGCGATGCTGCAAAAGGGAAGTTCCCAAATGCGCTTGAGAGAACAGCTTTCCGGCGGCAGTCGCGTTCATCCGCGATTCCTTCAACTACTGACCTGGCGATGATTGTTTTGCGTCGCTCGAAGAGCGGGTCCGTCCGTGACAGCAGAAACACTAGCATAAATTGACCGCTCAGTGCATTAAATCCTGGGAAGTGGGCTTGCCAGGTATGTTGGTGCTAACGACCACTTTTCCTGCCCTCCATTTGGCAGGCACTTAGCGGATTTCAACCAAGGCAGCCTGTGCCATATGGTATGCTGCGCTTCCGTCCAAAACCGGCAGAGGTTTCTTGTTGCTCGGGGGTTTCGGCGTTCTGATGAACGCGATCTGGCTCACCGCAGCCTTTAGCTAGCAAGCAAGATATCGCCGACTATTTGTTGTGGGCCGAGCTTGAGCGGAGACACAGTCTATGGAACTGCCGACGCTGGATAAGTTTCCGAGGGANTTTGTTGTGGGCCGAGCTTGAGCGGAGACACAGTCTATGGAGCTGCCGACGCTGGATAAGTTCCCGAGGGAAGTGCTCGCCAAGATCGATATCCAGACTGCTTTCATCATTTCTCGTCTGATTGTCGCGGCCGAGAGGCAGCAGGTATTCCGGACGTTGCACGGCAAGCGCATGAAGGCGGCCTCCATCGGACGCAGCCTNCAAGATTCACCTTTTTTATCGCGATGCATTCCTGAACTCGCTTGTGTCTCTGGGGCTGCTGCACAAGGCTGGCGATATCTACTGGAACACGCGTTTCGCGAAAAAGTACTTCATCGACGAGCGGCCGATTTACTGGACAAGACAATACTCCAAGGAATGCGTGCGGGCTTACGAGGCCCTCACTGTATTGGAGAAGGCCCTGAGATCAGGGCGAAGATCTGCCGCGATTAAGGGGCTGAAGGAGCCCAGCTATACGGAGGCAATGAAGCGCGATCCACGCCAAGCCGAAGACTTCACGCAAATGTTATTCCACTATCATCAGGACGATGCTAAGGCCCNTGGCGAACCACCTGGATCTCTCGAAGCATCGTGCGGTGCTGGACGTGGGCGGCGGATCAGGGGTGATGTCCATCGCGCTCGCGAGGGAAAACCCGGGCCTGCATGCTTGCGTTCTGGACCTCGCCGTGGTCTGTAAAATTGCGGCTGGAAATATAAAACGCGCCGGTTTGTCCAAACGCATCCGTACACTGCCAGGAGACTTTCGGCGAGCATTGCCCACCGGGTATGACGTGATTCTGTTCTGCGATATTGGCTCCATATCAAAGCAGCTCTTGAGGAGCGCCTACAAAAGCCTGCCTGCGGGCGGGCTCATTGTTGCAGTGGACCGTTATCTTTCCGACGACGGCACCAAGCCGCTGGATCGGTTGGTCGCCCACTTCGTTAGTTCTTCCTTCGGGCTGGCAACGCGGTCAGGAATGGTGGCAGCCCTGCGGTCATGCGGTTTCCAGGCCGTCAAGGCAAGCAATGTGTACCGAGATTTGTGGCTCATCACCGGCAGTAAGCCAGGCAAGCGTACCTGAAGACGCAGCTCCAACGCAAAGGTTTTGGGTCTTGGTATTAAGGTGCGTAATGGGTGTAGACATAGTCGCTAGCTTTGGCCGGGATGTGGCAGGGGAAGCATTTTTCGTGCAGCGCCTCGTCGCTAGGCTTGCCGTCCCTAAAGTCCCCGAACCCCCAGCCGCCCGTTGCGGCGTACTTTTTTGAGTCCTTGACCATGACCTGCATATTCACGGGGGACCCGGCAACGAAAGCCTGAACGCGGCCAAAGACTTTGTTGTCGTCATCCGAAGGAATGCGCTTCCAATGCAGCGCGACAATGACTGTGCCGTCAGGAAACGGAAGCTTCCCTTCGCGATAGGCCTTTATCGCTATATCGTTGCCCAACTGAGCGCGCAACTGGTTGAAGTCGCCTTCTTCGTGGGTCACCGAGATCAATTTCCAGTCGCGGTATCCGGAGGGAATCGTGACGCCGTAGATCGGGGCAGCCTCTTCATCGGCCTGTCCAGATGTGGGGGCCATATAGGCGACCAGGCCGGCCACCATTGCAACTGCAGCCAGCAGGAAAGCGCTCCGTTTCATGATACCTTCTTCCAAATTCTTGTTGTCTTCCATCCTTTCCCCTCCCTTGAGTTAGCGAGGCCATGCATAAGCCGCTTGTGAATTTGAGAACTCTGCACGGCTGTGGGCCAGGAAGATGGGCACGTCTGGTGCCCGTCGCCCCTCACCCTGGTCAGCGCAGCGATTTGAACGCGTCCTGGGTTTCTGCACTGAAGAGTTGCGCCTGTTCCCACGCTGCGAAGTGACCGTCCTTGTCCGCCGCTTCGTGACAAACGAGCTTGTGATAGCTCCTCAGACCAGCTTGATGGCGACGTCCACGTTGCCGCGAATCGCTTTGGAATACGTACAAATCTGCTCCGCGGCGTCCACCACGGCCTGAGCCACATTGCGGTCTATCCCCGGCACGTTGACGTTGAGGCGCGCTTGCAGAAAGTAATCCTCGCCAGTCATGCACAAGTCCACTTCGGCGTCGATGGCCGTGTCCGCCGGAAGAGCGATCTTCATCTTGCGCGCTGCAATTTTCATCGACTCTTCGAAACAGCCCGACCAACCGGCCGCAAACAGTTGCTCTGGGTTCGTGCCGGTGCCTGCAGTGCCAGGGATCGAGAGCTTGACCTCCAGACGCCCATCCGAGCTGCGGGCCACGCCGTGTTCGCGGCCCCCGGTGGTGTGTGTTTTCGCCGTGTACAGAACTTTTTTCTCTTCTGCCATTTTTGGTGTACTCATTCTTTCCTCCTCAGCGAAACTGGATTATTCAAACCGGATCTGATCGAGCGGCTTGCCACGCCCGCACTTCCATCCCACAGACGAGCCAATGAGAACCTTTGATGAGCATGTGCGATTGAATCGGATGATCGCAATGCCCAACAGAAAACAGGCAAACACCTACGCGATTTTGACCCTCGGGGATGTTTGCCTGTCGAGTGTTGGATGCAATGAGCGAGCTAGCCCGCGTGTTTTATTTTCCTCCAGCAGCATGTGAATCAGTGCTGGCGGGCCTCAAACGCAAATGAACGGTTATGGTCAGACGATTCCCGACAATGGCGTTGAAGCCGGAATCGGTACCGGGGTAGTCCTCTCCCAGGTTGCGGTTCTCTATCGGAAGCCCTGGGGAAGCCATGAAAGTCCCCGAGCACTGCGGGCCGCTATAACCCTCGCCTGGGGAAGGCGTTTGACAGTGTTCATCCTGCACCACGACCGGCCAGTAAGTGGCCATGGCCGCCTTGAACAAGGGAGGGAAATCCTCGGTGATCACATTGGTCGAACCCGAAATGACGAACTCTGGATCCTTTGAGTCACTTTTTTGGCCAGTGGTGTTGGCGGGCGATGGAGAATCGAACACGAATGTAGCTTGGTCGGTAACGCGGTGGATCATCGGCGGACCATAGACCGGCCCCGAATATGCCTCAGTCGGGTTCATCTCGATGTTGCGGTCCACACGGGTCAGGACCAGGGTGCCGCTGGTGCGCAGGTGGCCATCCGGAGTGCGGGAGGTGCCTTTCGAGTGGAAACAGATCAGCGTGTGATTGGCATAGTTGGCGAACCACTGGCTCTTGAGTTTCCCGTCTTCACCAATGGGAGGCATGGTGGAGGTAGCCGGGTACATGGTGAAGTCGAAAGAAGATTGGGCGGGGTCATCGTTGTCGATTTTCACTCGCCCGGCGACGCGGGCGATGCCGACGGTATAGTTAATTTTGGTTTTGCCGTAATCCGTGGTCGCGTCCGTAATGAGCTGCGCGTCGGAATGGCGGTGGTCCACCTGCAGGGGCCCGACTGGAACAACCGGTTTCCCGGGAATTGCCAATGAGAAAACTACCGCTAGTGCAGAGAATAGAGCCGCATATTTAAGCATTTCTTTGAACCTCCTTTTCGATCCAGGCGCTCCGAAACCATCAGCAACCGAACGCCGAGCGCTTCCATCGGTGCTCTACCACATGGCCCGTGAGTGATACGCTTCAATCATCGGATGCGCGTCACTCCTGCTGACCTGGCGATGACTGTTTTCCGTCGCTCGAAGAGCGAGGTCCGTCCGTGAGAGGCAACAAGACTACCACAAGTTGATTGTCCAGGACATAAAGTCCTGCTTGGTCGCCTTGCCGGAAGGGTTGCTTCTAGTACTTGACTTGTACGATTACCAGGGACTTGCCGCGACTCGCTCGCTGGATTTGGCCTTGAACCATACGGCTTCGTTGACGGGTAGGCGTCTACGCACGCGAAAAAGGGACCACCCCCCTGCGTCGCCGCGGTGCTCTCGCGCAGCGTGGCGTTCGGCAGAGGAACGCGCGGTGTGGATTTGCTTTCACGGTGAACCGTCCAGAAGATTTCTCACACTTCTTCCGCGCTCAGTGCAAGCACGGGGCATTACGCATTGAGGGGAAAATGCTACACCGGCGTTCGGCAGCACAAAAGGATTAAGAGTGTGCGGCGCAGGGAATTCACATACAACCCCCCCATCATATCCGAGCACTTCGGCACAGACGGGTGAATCGGTATAAATCCAGACCAGATTTCCGACTTCTCATCCCGGACCTCCAAGAAAGAACGTTCTGCTTCGAATACCAACCAGGTTATTAAGAGTTCTCTTGACACGTATCTTCCGCGTGACAGGGTTTGTCCCCATCGTTAGTCTTTTGCGGAGGTCCCCATGCGAGTGCTTCGTTCCGCTGTACTGCTAGTGTCTCTTTGTCTTTTCGCAACCGCCTTCCTGGACGCCCAGAGTGCGCCGACATCATCTAATCAAGGGCTCACTACGTTGCAAAATGCCTTAGCGGCGCTCGCCGGGGAACCTACTGGACCTCTCCGCTGGGTTCAGTGCGGGTACCGCGAACAATGGCAACGTCACATCTATGGTTGCCGCTGGTCAGCAAACCTTTAATCGCACTTATACCTACGATTCTCTGAATCGCCTCAGCACGATGGCGGATTCAGCCTCCGGCCAGACCTGCAAGGGCCTTTCCTGGACCTACGATGCCTGGGGCGATCT
>OCOJ01032918.1_pt3 | contig 29944 bp, 27 predicted proteins | sample 1539251 | NCBI WGS metagenome assembly OCOJ01 (sample SAMN01911457, study PRJEB22624) | soil metagenome | biome: Soil | place: Malaysia | collected 2012-04-30 | depth RA_metagenome m
CTGGCCTGCCACACGTTTCCTGAACACGGCTCGCTGTGCCTGAACCTATTCTGCTGCGTGCCGCGGCCCGATTGGGCCTTTGAGCCCGCCCTGCAGCAACTCTTCGCGGCGCAGCGTGTTTCCATCCGCCGCCTGGCGCGGCCTTACGCCGAGGCGCGGCAGCAGGCGGCGAGCGACTAGCGATGACGCAACCCGCCGCCAACTGTCCCAATTGCGGCGCAAAAATTGTCTTTCAATGGTCGAGCAGCGTGCAGACGGTGTGTACCTACTGTAAAAGCATTCTGGTGCGCACGGACGTGGACCTGAAGCGCGTGGGCCAGGTGGCGGACCTGCCGCCGGACAGCTCCCCCATCCAGCTCAATACCGAAGGGATCTACCGCAACAAGGCGTTCGTGGTGATCGGCCGCATTCTCTACGAATGCGAGCAGGGCGGGTGGAACGAGTGGCACGCCATGATGAACGACGGGACCAGCGCCTGGCTATCCGACGCGCAGGATGAGTTTGCCGTGTCCTTTTCTGCCAAGGCGGCGAATCTGCCGCCCGCGGAAAAGCTGGCCGTGGGCCAGCAGTACACCTGGAACAACGAACGCTACACGCTGAGCGTGATTACCCCGGCCAATTATCGCGGTGTGGAAGGCGAGCTTCCGTTCCAGTACTGGGACAAGACGCGGGTGACGTTCGCCGACCTGCGCAGCGAAACCGGAAAATTCGCCACGCTGGATTACAGCGATCCGGAACCCGCGCTGTATCTGGGCGAATCCGTGGAGTTCGATGACCTGAAGCTGAAAAATCTCCGCCGCTTCGAGGGCTGGTGATGAGCGCGGGCCCTCCACTGCCGCCACGGCCGCCGCGTCCCGGCGCGCCGCAGGCTCCGGCAGCCCCCCAGGTGAAGGCGGTGAACTGCCCGAAGTGCGGGGCGGCCATCGCGCTGCGCACATTCGGAAAAGCGGAAACCGTGGTTTGCGACAGTTGCCATTCCATCCTGGACGCGCAGGACCCGAATCTGAAAATTCTGCAGACCTTTCAGGCGGCGGTGGGAGAAGCGCCGCCGCTCATCCCGCTAGGCCGCCGCGGAAAACTGCGCGGCGTGGATTACGAGGTGACCGGATTCCAGCGCCGGAGCACCGAGGTGGAGGGGATCCGCTACATCTGGCACGAGTACGTGCTGTTCAACCCGTACAAAGGTTTCCGTTACCTCACCGAATACCACGGCCACTGGAACGATGTGAGCCCCTGCAAGATGCTGCCCACCATCCCTTTTCCCGGTGCGGAAAGAGCGGCCTACCTCGGCGAAACCTACAAACATTTTCAAACCTGCACGGCAAGCACGGATTACGTGGTGGGCGAATTTCCCTGGCAGGTGCGCGTGGGCGAAAAAGCAGAGGTGACCGACCTGGTCAGCCCGCCGCGAGTGCTCTCCTCCGAAAAAACGGGGAATGAGGTTACCTGGTCCATCGGTGAGTATCTCTACGGCAAAGAGGTCTGGCAGGCGTTCAGTCTTCAGGGCGACCCTCCGCCGGCGGTGGGCGTCTACGAGAACCAGCCCTCGCCGGCTCATGAATCCGTGAGCGCCGTGTGGGGAGCGTTCGCCGCATTCCTGCTGGCACTGATTGTGCTGATGATCGGCTTTGCAGTTTTCGTGGCCGGCGATAAACAGGTCTTCGCCGGCAGCTACCTGGCGGGCCCGGCGTCTTCCAAGAGCGAGGCTTCCTTTGTCACGGATGTATTCGAGCTGACGGGGCGCGTCTCCAACGTGGAGGTGGCAACCACCGCGGACGTAAATAACTCCTGGATCTACTTGAACTACGCGCTGATCAATCAGGACACCGGACAGGCCTGGGATTTCGGAAGAGAAGTGAGTTACTACCACGGGCGCGACAGCGACGGGTCCTGGTCCGAAGGCGGCCCAAAGGATTCCGTGGTAGTGCCTTCCGTGCCCGCCGGGCACTACTACCTGCGCATCGAGCCGGAAGTGGATCCGCAACATCCGAAAATCGGATACGCGGTGGTGGTGAAACGCGATGTTCCCGTGTTCGGAATTTACGGGCTGGCGTTTCTGGCGCTGCTGCTGCCCGCCGTTGCGTCCACCTGGCGCTGGCTGAATTTCGAGCGCATGCGCTGGGCAGAGAGCGAGCACCCCATCATCACTATCGAATCGGGAAGCTCCGAGGACGACTGATGATTCGCAAATTATATCTGCTCTACGGGCTGGCGGTTCTGGGTACCACGGGCTTTGCGCAGTACCGCGGCTGGAGCCTGAACCGGATCAATGAATTGAAGAATATCCCGAAATCGGTGCGCGACAATCCCGGCTCCTACCGCTCGATCTATCGCGGCTATCACGGCTACACCGGAGGCAAATGACATGAACTTCGTTCCGCTTGCAAACATCGTTTCGGCGCTGGCCTTCGCCTTTCTGGGCATGCTGATTTTCGTGATCGCCTTCGCGGTGATGGATAAGCTCACCCCCTATCACCTGTGGAAGGAAATCGTGCAGGAGCACAACATGGCGCTGGCCATTCTGGTGGGCGCCATGTCGCTGGGACTGTGCATCATCATCGCCTCGGCCATTCACTAGCGCGAGGGAAGGGCGCGTATGGGCATCCTGCTGTTCATCTCCGTCCTGCTGGTGGCGGCCTGCGGGCTGGTCTATGAACTGGTGGCCGGCACGCTGGCCAGCTACCTGCTGGGCGATAGCGTCCTTCAATTCTCCACGGTGATCGGCACCTACCTCTTCGCCATGGGCGTGGGTAGCGCGCTCTCGCGGTACCTGGTGCGCGGGCTGGTGTATCAGTTTGTGTGGATCGAGCTCCTCCTGGGAGTCATCGGCGGATTTTCTTCCGCCATGCTGATGCTGGCATTCGCCTACACGGAAGGCTTCGGGCTGATTCTCTACGCCCTGGTGGGGATCATGGGCGTGCTGGTGGGCCTGGAGATCCCCCTGCTGATGCGCATCGTGCGCGGGCGCTACCAGTTCCGCGACGTGATCGCGCATGTGCTGACCTTTGACTATCTGGGCGCGCTGGGCGCTTCCCTGCTCTTCCCCATCCTGCTGGTGCCGCGGCTGGGCCTGGTGCGCTCCGCCATGCTCTTCGGACTGGTTAACGTGGCCGTGGCGCTGTGGAGCACCTTTCTATTCGGTGATCAACTGGCGCGCGCCCGCAGCCTGCGCGTTGCCTGCCTGGCGGTGTTTTGCCTGCTGAGCGCGGGCCTGGTAAACGCGAAGCGCATCACCGCGGCGGCCGAAGACAATATCTACGCAGACGAAATTATTTTTTCACGCGATACGAAGTACCAGCACATCGTGCTCACGCGCTTCAAGGACGACTTGCGGCTCTTCCTGAACAGTCACCTGCAATTCAGTTCGCGGGATGAATACCGCTATCACGAGGCGCTGGTGCATCCCGGCCTGGCGGCCATTCCCGCGGCGCGGCGCGTGCTGGTGCTGGGCGGCGGCGACGGCCTGGCCGTGCGGGAGATCCTGAAATACCCGGGAATCGAGAGCATCACGCTGGTGGACCTGGACCCGGAAATGACCGCGCTGTTTTCCACCAATCCTATGCTCACGAAACTGAACGGCGGTTCGCTCCGTTCGCCGCGGGTTCACGTGATCAATGCAGACGCCTTCCCGTGGCTGGACACCGATACGCACAGCTTCGACTTCATCGCCGTGGACTTTCCCGACCCCACGAATTATTCGCTGGGCAAGCTCTACACCACGGCCTTCTACCGCGCGGCCGCGCGGCATCTGAGCGCGCAGGGTCTGATGGTGGTGCAAAGCACTTCTCCCATGTTCGCCCGGGATTCCTTCTGGTGCATCGTGGAGACGCTGAAGCAGGCCGGGCTGCGCGCCAGCCCTTACCACGTGTACGTGCCGGCGTTTGGCGAATGGGGTTTTGTGCTGGCCGGATTCCGCGACTATGCCCCGCCGGCCGCGCTGCCCGCTGGCCTGCGTTTCCTGAGCGTCGCCGGACTGCCCGTGCTCTTCGAGTTTCCGCCGGACATGGGGCCGCTGCCCATGCCTCCCAACCAGTTGAACACGCAGGTGCTCGTGCGCGCCTACGAAAACGACTGGAAGGACATCAGTCATTGAAGGTCGGCCGCCGCAGATTTCTCCGCGCCTCGAGCGCGGCCCTGGTTGGGCTCTCCCTGAAATCGGAACGGCGCATCGAGGGCTCGTTTGTCAACGACTCCTTCCAGATGGGCCACCTGCTGCGCGGCCATGCGTCGTTTTCCGCCTCGCGGCGCACAGAAAAATTCCCGATCGTCATCGTGGGCGGCGGCATCGCCGGATTGAGCGCTGCCTGGCGGCTCCGCAAACGCGGCTTCCGGGATTTCGTGCTGCTGGAAATGAATCCGCAGGCCGGAGGAAATGCCCGCTGGGGAGAAAACGAAGTGAGCGCCTATCCGTGGGCGGCGCACTATGTTCCCGTTCCGGGGCCGAAAGCGCGGTACGTGCGAGAGCTCTTTGAAGACCTGGGCGTGCTGAAAAACGGCCAGTGGGACGAGCGCTTCCTCTGTTTCGCCCCGCAGGAGCGGCTCTTTCTCTACGGGCGCTGGCAGGAAGGCATCGAACCCGCAGTGGGCCTGACCCAGAAGGACCGCGAGCAATTCCAGAAGCTGGAAGACCTGTTCGGAAACTTCCGCGCGAGTGGCGCGTTCACGATCCCGCTGGAGCTGGGCCGCTCGGAAAAATACGCGCACCTGGACCGCATTTCCTTTGCGGACTGGCTCGAGCAACAGGGCTGCACCTCGCGTCTGGTGAGCTGGTACATGAACTACGCCTGCCGCGATGATTATGGCGCGGTGGCGCGGGATACCTCCGCATGGGCCGGAATCCATTACTTTTCCTCGCGCGAGCCGGAAGAAAAAGGGCCGCTCACCTGGCCGGAAGGCAATGGCTGGATTACGCGGCGGCTTTTGGAACGCGTGGGAGAGCATATTCGCACAAACCAGATGGTGCACCGCATCGCCCGGAACGCGCGCGGTGCATCCGTCTTTGCGGGCGACACGGAATTTCAAGCGGAGTTCGTGATTTTCGCCGCGCCGTCGTTTCTGGCCCGCTATGTACTGGAGAATTTCCCCCGTCTGCAAGACTTTCAATACTCCCCGTGGCTGACCGCCAATCTGACGCTCGAACGCCTGCCCGATTCGCGCGGCGCGGAGCCGGCTTGGGACACGGTTTTCCTCGATTCGCCCACGCTGGGCTATGTGGATGCCACGCACCAGAGCTTGCGCACGCGCATTGACCGCACGGTGTGGACGTTTTATTGGGCGCTGGCGGAAGGCACGCCCGCGGCCAATCGGCAACTCCTGCTGGAAAAAGACTGGAACTACTGGAAGGAAGCGATCCTCCACGACCTGGAGCGCGTGCACTCCGACATCCGCCAGTGCGTCTCGCGGCTGGACGTGATGCGCATGGGACACGCGATGATCCGTCCGGCGGTCGGTTCGATTTTTTCCGAAGAGCGCAAGCGGCTCCAGCGCCGCGACTCCCGAATTCTATTCGCCAACTCCGACCTGAGCGGAATTTCCATTTTCGAGGAGGGGCAGTACCACGGAGTCGAAGCGGCACAGGCGGTATTGAAGGAAGTGGCTGGCGGCTAGTGGCGGGNCGCCGCTAGGACGATTTCGGAGATAGTAGTGTGACCCACTATGTTCGGGGCGAAGTTTCGCATGCGGATTGAGAGGCTCAGTGGGCGGGCGGGGGAGGCGTTGCCGGACTCTGTGCGGCTACCGTGAAAGGAAAAATCGCCAGGTTCTGCGTCCCCAGCATGAGCGCATATTCACCTGGCGGCAGCGCCTGATCCGGCTGGAGCAGCCACACCATGTCCTCAGGATGAGACATATGGACGGGAATGAGATCGCTCTTTTCGGCCTCCTGCGACTTCATGCCAATGTGCAGGTTGCCCGCATGTAACTCGCGCAAATCCTTCTTCGGGACGGGATGAAGCACAACGAGCACAGGATCCCCGGGGAGGGAGATCAAATGACAAGCGCAAATGATGGGCTGCCCAGGCTTGACCTGAACCTGCGCATGCAGCCCGGCGTATTCGGAAACCATGGCTGCGGGCGCGATTCCATAAGTCACTGCGGGCGCGAAGCCATGCTTTGCGCGGCTTCGCGCCGGCCCCGTGCCCGGCACAGGCTGCCAGTCCGAATCCAGGATGAGGATTCCCGCCCGCAGCTTCGGGTATTCGGTGGAGGAAAGGCCAGCCGAATCCTTGGCCGGGGCCACAGATGGGTTGCTCGGTAGCTGCGTTTGCCGATCCACAACCGCAGGGTCAGTCGAAGAGGGGCCGGACGGCGCAGGAGCATTCTGAGCAACCGCGAGAAACGGGCAACCCAGGAAGAATCCGAAGCAAATCGCCTTGAGCATCTCCTTGCTGTGCATTGTCGCTCCCCCTATATACTCCCGGGGATAATACCACGCTCGAGGTGCGCCTGATTCGGCGAGCCTGTTGAAGGGGCGGCACGGCAGTGTCCTGGGGCGATCCGGCGTCAACCAATAGAAACGGGCACGGCTTCGCTGCGCCCCTGCAAGCGCAATCTAGTCCGTGCGGCGGGCGGGGGCGCGGGCGGCGTCCACGTTTTCATTGGGCTCGGGCAGGATGCCGATACCGGCGGCGGCCACGCTGTCGCGCGAGGTGTTTTTCACCAGGTACATGGCCTCGTCGGCCAGGTGCAGCAGCTTGGATTTGTCGCGCGAGTCCGAGGGGTAGCAGGCCACTCCCACACTGGCGGTGATATGCACCTCCAGACCCAGGTCCTGCATCCACACGTGCTCGCGGATGCGCTTGTGCAGGCGGCGGNGCCACGATCAGGGCGTTCTCCTTGCTCGTCTGCGGCAGCAGCACCACGAATTCATCCCCGCCATAGCGGAAGGCGAAATCAATCAGGCGGCAATTGGATTTCACCATGTTGCCAATGTCCGCGAGCAGGCGCGTGCCGGTAAGGTGGCCGAAGGTATCGTTGACGCTCTTGAAGTGGTCCAGGTCGATGAAGATCAGCGAGAACTCGTAGTTGTAGCGCTGCGAGCGGTAGATTTCCGTCTCCAGCNTCCAGCACGAAGTTCAGATGGCGCGCGTTGTAGAGCGTGGTGCAATCGTCGGTGATGGTGAGTTCGTGGATTTTCTGCACGTGGCGGGCGTTTTCGATGGCGATGGCCGCGAAATCGGCCAGCACCTCGAGCAGCGCCAGGTCGCGCTCCCCGAAGCCCTGCGGGCCAACGCAGTTGATCAGCTCGATCACGCCCAGGCTGCGGTCGCGGAAGCGCACCGGAACGGCCACGATCGAGCGCGTCTGCATCTTGGTCTTCTCGTCCACTTTGGAGAAGAAACGGGAATCACGGCTGGTGTCCGGAACGATCACCACTTCGCCGGTCTGGGCCACCCATCCGGCGATGCCCTGCCCCACCTTGATGCGGATTTCCTTCAGCGCGGCGCTGCCTTCGCCGGTGGCGATTTCAAAGTAGAGTTCCTGCTTGGGCTCGTCCATCAGCAGCAGCGACCAGGTGTCCGGATGCAGGAACTCCTCCACCTTTTGCATGATGGTGCGCAGCACCTGGTCGAGCTGAAGCGACGAGGTGAGGGCCTTGCCCAGTTCGTGGAAGATGGCGACTTCGCTGAAGCCGCGCGGGTCGGCCTTGACGTGGGCAATCGTCGGGTTGCGGCGGCGTTCGACGCCGTTAAACGGTGTGTTTTCTTCGGCCATGCCGGTCAATACCGCCGCCCTGGAGCCAGCACAGATGTCTCGTTTGAATGGAGAAGGCGTGGCCTGGGCGAACCGCCCTTCAACCCAAAGGATTATAGGAGACGCGCCGCGCCCGCCGCAATCTCTTCTAGGGTGCAGTGTGCTCATTTCTGCGCGGCCCGGATGCGGCATCGGCCGGCTGCACCGCAAAGGGCGCAACCCTTCCTGCCTCAGGATTCTGGACAAGCAGCGCCCCTATGGGGTGAGGGAGCCGCCGCGGGCGGCATTCGCCCGCGGGGCGGAAAGGCAACGCATGCCGGAATGGAGGAGCCTCACGGGCGGGCGGGGCGAAGCAGAAACGGGCGGACGCACGCCTGAAAAGGCGCATGCGCGCGTCCCGCCGTGCCAAGCGCCGGGGCAGGATTGTTGACAGCGGCCGGGCGGCTGCCTATAGTGCCGGAAGGACGGAATTTTCCGCGTTGGACACCATTTTCGGTGGCGCGCCGGCCTTGGCCAAGGGCGCGTTCGGCGAGCACCTGCGGCGCGAACGGGAGATGCGCGGCGTCTCGCTGGATGAAGTCGCCCAAGCCACCCGCATCGGCACCCGCTTCCTCGAAGCCCTGGAAAATGAGCGCTGGCAGGACCTGCCCGGTGGCGTGTTCAACCGCGGCTTCCTGCGCTCGATTGCCCGTTACCTGGGACTGGATGAAGAAGCCCTGGTAGCGGAATACGCCCAGGCCACCAACGACAAACCCCAGGTAGCGCAGTGGGCGTCCTCGGCGCGCGAAGAGGGAATACCGGAACGCAAGCGCGGTGGCCACATGGTGGCCTGGGTCGTCGCGCTGCTGCTGCTGGCTGCTGCCGGCGCGGGCGGCTGGCAATTCTGGGCACGCTACGGAAACACGCTGCGCACCTGGCGCAATCCCCTGCCCCAGGTTCCGGCGCCCAAGCCCCCGCCGCCTCCAGCCGAGGGCGCAGATGGCGCGGCCTTGGTTACCGGCGCCGCACAGGGTGAGGCGGCCTCCACATCCCCGGGAACCGCTGCCGAAACTTCGCCCGCGGAATTGGAGTTGCGCGTGGAAGTGAGCCGGTCCACAGAAGTCACCGTCGCGGCCGATGGGAAACGAGTTTTTCAAGGCCGCATGAGCCGCGGTGAAAACCGCCAGTTCAAAGCTATGGACCATTTTGACGTGACCGCGCAGAATTCATTCGCACTGATCCTGGAATTGAACGGCGTGAGCATGCCGCCCGTGGGACAGCCCGATTCACCGGGCAGCGTCACGCTTTCTCGCAAGGACCTGGCCCAGAATCGAGGGAGCGGAGGAGAACCCCATTAGCGCCGAGATTCGAGAGGAGATCCGCTCCGGGCGCGCGACGCGCGAGCGGAAACTGGCCGTGGCCACGGGAAGCGCGGGCCTGGAGCCAGCGCTGCGCGCGGAACTGCTGACCGTGCTGGCCGCAGACGCGGATCCCGGGGTGAAGGAGAAGGCGCGCAATGCGCTCCTCAGCGTCCCGCCGGAAGTGCTGCTGGAAGCGGCCAAGGCGCCGGATGCGGCGCCGGCGCTCTTCGAATACGCGGCGGAAAATGTGAAAGACGGCGCGGCGCTGGCCGCCGCTTTTGCAGCCAACGCGAACTGCCCGGGGGCGGCGCTGGCCAAAGTAGCGGAGCACCTCACGCCCGCGGCCGTTCAGGGGCTGGTTGACAACCTGGCGCGGCTGGCCGCTGCTCCGGAACTCATTGGCGCACTCAGGGACCGCCCGGACCTGACGCTGGAGCAGAAGCGCGTCTTTGAGGAGCTCACCAAGGAAACGGACCGCGAAACGCTGGAGAAGACTCTGGGCGAGGGCGAGCCCGACCCGCAGAAGAGGAAGACGCTCACTCAGCGGCTGGCCGCCATGAACGTAATCGAGCGGCTGACCCTGGCGCTCAAGGGCGGGAAAGAAGAGCGCATGGCCCTGATCCGCGATCCCAATAAGCTGGTGCAGCGGGCCGTGCTGCTTTCCCCGCGGCTGACGGAACTGGAAGTGGAGACCTTTTCGGCCATGACCAATGTGACCGAAGAGGTGTTACGCACCATCTCGCTAAACCGGAACTTCATCAAGAACTACGCGGTGGTGCGCAACCTGGTGAGCAATCCCAAGACGCCGGTGGACGTCTCCCTGCATTTCATCCAGCGGCTGGTGACCACCGACCAGAAAAAGCTCAGCATGAACAAGAATGTGCCGGAAACGGTGCGCTCCATGGTGATCAAGATCCTGCGGCAGAAGGCCGTCAAGGGCGAGACGTAAGGGCCGAGGGGCCTCCGATCCGGCGGAACTATCAGCCCGAGTCCGCCGCGCCTGCCCGCCGTGGCGGGGCGCAGGAGGGTTCCTCATTCCGAAGCAAGCGGATTGCGGATCCCGGCGAAATACGCCGGGATTCGGAATGACAACTTCCCGCCGGCCGGTCAGCGGGTTTCCAGTGAGCCGCGGACCTTGGCCGCGTACTCGTGTGCTTTCGCGAGGATCGACGGCGGGTCCAGGGTCAGCAGACGGCGGTTTTCCATCAGGATTCGACCGGCCACTATCACGGTCTCCACATCGCTGGCCTTCATGGAATAGACGATGGCGCCGGCCACGTCGTAGGCGGGAACGGAGTGCGCGGTTTCCGTGCGCAGCAGGATCATGTCCGCCTGCTTCCCGGGCTCGAGCGACCCGATCTGCGACTCCATGTGCAGCGCGCGGGCGCCGCCGATGGTGGCCATCTCCAGCGCCTGCCAGGCGGTGAGCGCCGTGGGATCGAGCCGCGACACTTTCTGCAGTTTCGCCGCCAGATCCATCTCTTCCATCATGTTCAGGTCATTGTTCGAGCCCGCCGGGCTGTCCGTCCCCAGTCCCACGCGCACGCCGGCCGCCAGCATCGCGGGAATCGGAGCTACGCCGCTGGCCAGCATCATGTTGCTCGAGGGATTGTGCGCGCAGCCCACTCCGCGCGCGGCGAGCAGGCGGATATCCGCGTCGTCCACCCAAACGCAATGCGCGGCAAGAACGTCCGGCCCCAGAAAGCCCAGCGAGTCGAGCCAGCCGGCCGAGGAGAGATGGTGTTTCTCGAGGATTTCGTCCCGCTCGTGTTTCGTCTCCAGCAGGTGAATCAGCAGCGGGGCCTGGAAGCGCCGCGCCAGGGCGGCCGCGCGCTTCAGCGTGTCCGCCGAACAGGTGTACACGGAATGCGCGGCAACCGCGGGGCGAATCAGCGGGTCATCCTTCCAGCGCTCCAGATACTTTTCGATCTGCGCCAGGGACTGATCCACTGTTGGGCTATCCGGAACCGGAAAATCAATCACGCTTTCACCCAACACGCCGCGCAGGCCGGCGGCTTTGGTTTCCCGCGCCACGGCATCCTCGAAGTAATACATGTCGGCAAACGTCGTGGTCCCGCCTTCGATCATCTCCAGAGCAGCCAGCCGGGTGCCCCAGACGCAGAAGTCTTCCGTTACGTTGCGCTTTTCCGCCGGGAAGATGCGCTGAGTGAGCCAGTCTTCCAGCTTCATGTCGTTGGCGAGGCCGCGAAACAGGGCCATGGGCGCGTGCGTGTGGGTGTTGATAAAGCCCGGGAGCACAATGCGCCCGCGCGCATTGATCCTGCGCGCCTGGGGATACCGCGCTTCCAGCTCGGCGCGAGGGCCAACGGCGGCGATAGCGGTTTCGTGCACCGCTACCGCGCCATCCTCCACAACGCGGTGCGCGCGATCCATCGTCACCACCGTGCCGCCGGTTATCAGCAAATCGGTGGAAGGTACGGAGCGCGAAGGCAGCCGCCGGCCCTGAGCGGCCGGAGGGGGCGCAGCAGGCCCCTGGCTGCGTGCCGCGCCCGCAAAAACGGCCAGCAGCAGCGCGAGGGAAGAAGCAATCCAGTTCCGGCGGTTCATTTCATTCCCTCCCCGATACGCGTCACGATGCCGCGCAGCAATGCCTCGAGTTGCGCCCGAACGCGGCGGCCGGTTTCCAGCACCTCTTCATGGGTAATGGGCTGATCGAGAATACCGGCCGCGAGGTTGGTGACGCAGGAAATGCCCAGGACCTCCAGGCCCATCTGGCGCGCCACGATTACCTCGGGCACGGTGGACATGCCCACCAGGTCCGTGCCAAGCGTGCGCAGGGCGCGGATTTCCGCGGGGGTCTCAAAACTGGGGCCGGTGACCGCGGCGTACACGCCCTCTTGCAGCGCCAGGCCGAGGCGCTCGCCCTCTTCGCGCGCGATGCGGCGCAAGCGCTCGGAATACGCGTGCGTCATGTCCGGAAAGCGCAGGCCGAAGCGCGAATCGTTGTGGCCGATGAGCGGATTTGTTCCCTGGAGATTAATGTGGTCGCGGATGAGCACCAGTCCACCCTGGCGGAGGCCCTCGCGGATGCCCCCTGCGGCGTTGGTAATGATGAGCGTGCGGACACCCATGCGCCCCAGCACGCGGACCGGGAAGGTCACCTCATCCATCGAATAGCCCTCGTAGAAATGAAGGCGGCCATCCAGCGCGGCTACGCGCACATCACCGCAGGCGCCGATCACCATCCGGCCGGAATGCCCTTCCACGGTGGATACTGGAAACCCGGGGATGTGCTCATACCGCACCGGTACCGCGCTCTTCAGCGTCCGTGCGAAGTCTCCCAGGCCGGAACCCAGGATCACGCCGATGCGCGGAGCCGTGGCTACCACCCGCGCGCGGGCGCGCAGGAACGTTTCCGCGCGTTCCGCCCGCGCAAAGAGGTCGCCGGCGCCGGCCGCGCTCGGTGCGCTCTTTTTCCGGGCGAGCGAGCGCTTGCGCGGGCTCATAGCAACACTCCAACGATCGAAGCGGAGAGCAGGTTGGCCATGGTACCGGCAATCATGGCGCGGAACCCGAGTTCCGCCAACTGGTGGCGCTTGTTGGGCGCGAGCGCGCTGATGCCGCCAATCTGGATGCCGATGGAACCCAGATTGGCAAAGCCGCACAGCGCATACGTGGCGATGGTGAAAGAGCGCGAATCGAGCTGGTACTTGATCGCGCCGAGTTGTGAATACGCCACGAATTCATTCAGCACCATGCGCGTGCCGAGCAGATTGCCCACCGCCAGGCAGTCTTTTCCGGCCACACCGATGCACCAGGCCACGGGCGCAAACAGCCAGCCAAGCAGTTCCTGCAGGCTGGAAGGAAACCGGCTCATGCCGGCGCGCAGTAATCCTTCGTGCGCGGCGCTCAGAATGCCGTTCATCAGCGCGACGAGGGCAAGAAAGGCGATGAGCATCGCGGCGACGTTCAGCGCCAGGTGCAGCCCGTCGGTGGCTCCGCGGGTGACGGAATCGAGCAGGTTTTCGTGTCTCTCCTCGTCGCTGCGTTCCAGGTGCACGCGTCCTGCGGTGGCGGGGTGCTCCGTCTCCGGGACCAGCATTTTTGCCAGGACCAAAGTGCCCGGCGCCGTCATGATGACTGCGGTGAGCATGTGGCGCGCCTCCGCGCCGAACAGGATGTACGCGCCCATCACCGCGCCGGAGACGTGCGCCATGCCGCTGGTCATCACCGTCATCATCTCCGAGCGGGTGAGCCCGGCAAGGAACGGGCGGATGGTAAGCGGAGCTTCCGTCTGGCCCATGAAGACGCTGGCGGCCACATTCAGCGATTCCGCGCCGCTGGTGCCCATCAGGCGGGTCATCACCCGCGCGGCCAGGCGGATGATGGCCTGCATCACGCCGTAGTGGTACAGGATGGAGAAAAACGTGGCGATGAAAATGATGATGGGCAGCACTTGAAATGCGATGATCACCCCGCCCGCGCCCTTGCGCCCCAGCGGACCAAAAACGAATTCCGAACCCGCGAAGGAGAAGTTCAGCAGCCACTCCGCTCCGGCGCCCAGCGCGCGGAACAGGCGCAGGCCGGTCTCCGTGCGCAGAACGAACAGGGCGAAGGCCACCTGCAGTCCCATGCCCCACAGCACGGTGCGCAGGCGGATGGCGCGGCGCTGGGAAGAAAATGCCCACGCCGCGGCGAGAACCAGGGCGACTCCGAGAAGTCCTGTGAAGCGATGCATGGTAGAAGCTCCGCGGGAGTCTACAACAAAGGGAGCGGCGATTGACGAGTGATCAGCGGCGAATGAGGCGGGGCGAGCGGAGCTGCGAATATTGGGAACCCAAGCGTGGCCAATTGGCCGATTGAAGCGCCTCACATGCTACGATATGAGGAGTTCGGCCACAGCCGGGAGTCTTTTATGCAGAATGTGCTTGTAAACAAGGCGCATGCGCTCCGCCCTGAGACACGCGCAGCCGTGGAGGCAGAATTGGGGCGGGTGCTGAGCGACGAGGAAGAAGTGACCATCATGGCGTTCTCCACGCATGCTGAGCCGCACGGCAGAGCGCGGCAAAGTGCTGTTCGCAATTTGCAGGCTCATTTCAAGCGCATTGACCGCCGGAAAAGGAAGACGCCTGCGCAGAATGCAGAGATCGCCTTGCGAGAGGCGCTGGTGCGCGCGCGCCCCGGGTATCGCGAGCGCGAGTGAGAGTTGTTTTTGACACCAATGTGCTTGCGCGCGCACACCAAGCCGCGCGGGGCCCTGCACGGCAAGCCCTTCTGTGGGTGATTACGAGCCCGCATGTTCTAGTGCTCTCAAGCTACATCCTTGGCGAGTTAGAACGCGTTCTCAGTTACCCCAGGCTCGCAGCGCGGTCCGATCTCGGACCAGCTGACATTTCTGAATATTTGCAAACCTTAGCCATGGCCTCCTGCCTTGTTGCCCCGAGCGATGTGCCCGTTGGCGTGACGGGTGATCCGGACGACGCTCCAATTCTCGGCACGGTATTGGCCGGCAGAGCCGATGTGCTTTGCACCCGGGACGCACATTTCTTCGAAGCGAAGTCCAAGGAATTCTGTTCAGCAAACGGGATTCTCGTGGTCACGGAAGTTGAATTACTTAAGAAGTTCCGGAGTTGAGAAGCAAGCCGCGGGCGCCAGGCACGGTGATGCAGTCCCAGATAGGTGGTTTCTTCGTCGTGGGTGCCGAGGCCGAGGCTTTCTCTGCGGGCATCGAGGCTCCGCAGGGCAGGATGCAGGAGAAGGCTGAGGGGTGACCAACCGATTCCTGCTAGGAACTGGGGCCGCAGAGAGACACTTTGTCTCTTAGTAGGCCAATTCCCCCGTAGTGGGTCAGCTTGAATTTGACCGCTCTTGACCCCCAATCGTGGAAGCTATGGTAGCATTCGATTGAGGGAGAGTTTCGAATGTTTAGCTATAAATTTGCGGGGTTGGAATCGGAAGACGCTAGAACCCCATATACTTATGGCAGCCTGCCAGCAAAGCCCGTACTCGGTACTGTCCTCGCTTTCGACGAGACATCCAATCGCTATGTCGTAGTCAGAATCGATGGACAGGGCTTGGAGGGAGATGCCGAGACCTCTCAAAAGGAGCTAGCGTGGTCGGAAATTGGTCGCTGTGAAGCGGTGCCGACGCTGCGGCTGCAAAGGCTCGATTCGGTAGAAATGAAAGCTGTGGGACGATCTTTCAGCTACGAAGAGGTAAAAGAATTCAGCCAGAAAAATCGGGAAATCCGTCTTTCAGTATAAATTAGGTTTATCCGTTACACCCCTGGATTTCAAACTAAGCCACTACCATTTTCCCAATCTCGTCGGCCTGATCCGGGAGACAAAAGCCTGGAGCCTTCTTTAGCGCTGCTTGAGACGGCGCGCAAGTTCGTCAAACGTAGATCGATCCATCGCGCCGGCCGCTGCGCCGCCTTCCGCGCTCGCCTTATCCCAATCCGCGCGGGTGAGAGGCGTGACGGGCGGGAGCTTCTTCTTCTTGAGCGCGGCATTGGCCTGCGCCAGGTCCCGCCCCAGGAACGTGTCGAGCTCCTGGACCACGTCCGCCAGCTCCTTCTGGAGCGCGGCGATGCGCGCCACCTGGTAATCGGCGGGCTTGCCCTCGTAGTCCACCAGGTCGCCGTAGAGTTCCGTGGTCTTTTCGCGGATGCGGATTTCGCCGGTAATGGCGCCGCCTTCCTTGGTAGCCACGATTTTCTTGCGCAGCTCATCGGTCTTGCCGCCCAGCGCCGCGAGCCTGGCGTGCAGCGGATCCTTCTCCGGCACTTTGGAAGCGCGTGCGGCAAGACCCTCGCGCAGGCTATGGATGCGATCCACGTCAAAGGTCATGTCGCCCAGCAGGTCGTAGACGCGCATCACCGCTTCGTACTGCCGGCGGCGGTCGTCGAGCGAATAGGTGGCGCGGCGGTCGAGGCCGATCACCAGCGGCACGGTCAGCACGTCTTTGCCGCGGGTCATGCGCACGGTGTAATTGCCGGGCAGGACGCGTGGCCCGCTGGCGGCCTCAAAGGCGGCCACGGCCGCGGGAGGCACGCGCGGAGCCTTGCGCCGCATGGACCAGGTGACGCGCGTAAGGCCGCGGCGGCTGGAGGCGGCGATCGTGTCCACCACGCTGCCCTGCGCATCCAGGACCTCAATCTTCATGCGGCCGAAGATGTGGCGTTTCTTCTGGTAGTAAGTGATCACCGCGGCGTTGGGGGGATTCGGGCCGTTGAAGGAGGCGTCGCCCTCCGACCATCCCCCGAAGGCTACGAAGCGCTGCTCGATGGGCCGGCCGCCCAGAAAGGTCACTTCCTTTTCCAGAACGTCGGGGGTGAGCTGGCGCAGAGGAGTGATGTCGCTGACGATCCAGATGCCGCGGCCGTGCGTGGCCAGCACCAGGTCCGAATCCCGCGGGTGGATGACGATGTCGCGCACGGCCACGCTGGGCAGATCTCCGCCCTTGTACTGCGCCCAGTGGCCGCCGCCGTCGAGAGAAACCCACAGGCCGAACTCGGTGCCCAGGAAGAGCAGGTCGGGCCGCAAGAGGTCTTCTTTGATCACGTGGGCATAGCCGCGCACCCCGCTGGAGGCGGAGACCACGGGGGTCCAGGTATTGCCGTAATCGGTCGTCTTGAAAACGTGCGGCTCCATGTCTCCAAAGGTGTGCCGGTCGAACGTGGCGTAGGCCGTGGCCTCGTTGTAACGGCTGGCTTCCACCCAGGAAACCCAGGAAGCCGCAGGCAGGCCGGACACTCTGGAAACTACGTTGGTCCAGCTCCTGCCGCCGTCCCGCGTGATTTGCAGGTTTCCATCGTCCGTGCCTACCCAGAGGATCTGCCCGTTGCGCGGCGATTCACTGATGGAATAAATCGTGGTGTGAGTCTCCGCGTCGGAATTGTCCACGGTGACGCCGCCGGATTCCTCCTGCTTCTGTTTTTCCGGATCGTTGGTGGTCAGGTCCGGCGAAATTTTTTCCCAGCTCTGGCCGTGATCGCGCGAGCGGAAGAGGAACTGCGCGCCCACGTAAATGGTGCCCGGCTCGTTGGGGCTGAGGTGCAACGGCGTGTTCCAGTTGAACCGGTACTTGGGCTCGCCGATGCCCGGTTGCGGCTTGATGTTGCGAATCTGATGGGTGCGCCGGTTGACGCGGGCCAGTTCCCCTCCCTGGGACTCTGCATACACGTAATCCCCATCGGTGGGATCGGAAAACGCCCAGAAGCCGTCGCCGCCGTAAACGTTTTCCCAGCGGCTGTTGGTGATGCCGCCCGGATAGGCGCTGTCGCCCATCCACACGCTGTTGTCCTGCAAACCGCCGAAGACGTGGTAGGGGTCGGCCATATCCACGCTCACGTGGTAGAACTGCGAAACCGGCAGGTTGTTTCCTTTCCACCAGGTGTTGGCGCCGTCGTAGGAATACCAGATGCCGCCGTCGTCGGTGGTGATCAGGCGTTCGGGTTCGTCGGGATCAATCCACACATCATGGAAATCGCCATGGGCTCCGCCGGATACCTGGCTAAAGCTCTTTCCGCCGTCATTGCTCATGACCAGCGCAAGATCCGGCTTGTACAGCTTGTTTTCATTCTTGGGATCCACAATCAGGTTGGCGAAATAGAAGGGCCGCCAGACCATCCACTGGCTGTCGTCGCGGCGTTCCCAGGTGGCGCCGCCGTTCTCGGAACAGTAAAGCGCGCTGTGCGGCGACTCGATGAGCGCGTACACCACGCTGGGATTGGAGGGCGCCACGGTCACCGCGATGCGTCCCCAGGGCTTGGGCGGCAGGCCCTTTGCGGATTTTTCGTCCAGCTCGGTCCAGCTAGCGCCGCCGTCAGTGGACTTGAAGAGGCCGCTGCCGCTGGGCGCGGTGGCATTCTCACCGCCGGAGCGGAAGGTCCAGCCCTTGCGGCGGAAGTCCCACATCCCGGCGAAGAGCGTTTTGGAATCGCGGCTGCTCATGGACATCATCGAGCAGCCGGTGGAAAGGTTGGCGCCCTTCAGAATCTTCGACCAGGTCTTCCCGCCGTCCGTGGTCTTGTAAACGCCGCGGTCTTCACTGTCGCTCCACAGCTTGCCAGGGACGCAGACGTAAACAATGTTGCCGTCATTGGGGTCAATCAGAATCTTGGCGATGCGCTCGGAATTGGGGAGCCCCATGTTTGTCCAGTTGTCCCCGCCATCGGTGGACTTGTAGACGCCGTCGCCGAGGGAGGTGCTGTTGCGGGTCCAAGCCTCGCCCGTGCCCACCCACACCGTCTTCGGCGCGGAGGGGCTGACGGCCACGGCGCCGATCGACTGCACCGGCTGCTTGTCGAACACCGGCTTGAACGTGGTGCCGCCGTTCATGGATTTCCACACGCCGCCGCTGGCGGTTGCCGCATAAACGGTGAGCCGGCCGTTTTCCTTCACCGCGGTGACCGCGTCGATGCGCCCGCTCATGGTGGCGGAACCGATATTGCGGGCGCCCAGGCCGGAAATCGTGTCTGAATCGACCACCGCCTGCTGAGCGGGGACCTGCGGCGCCGAAAGCAGCGCGGCCCCCAACGAGATGAACAGGAATTGAGCTGGGCTGAGTTTCATCGCGTTACGTCCCTCGCCGAAGATTTCGCAAACGGAGCCTCCGGAATGGCCGCGGCGGATTTTGCCGCGGGCATGACAAACGTGGAATCCTCGACCGGTACGTTGATTTCCACCTTCTCCACCGTGGTTTTCTGGCGGCTGGGGTCGCCCTTGCGCGCGGACTCCACCGCGAACGGAAAATAGATTCCGTTCACCTCTTCATAGTCCCCGTAGTAGGTTTCATTTTCCTGGATCGCCCCGCGAATCTTCATCTGCGTCTCGAGTTTCAGTTCCAGGAAGGAACCGGCGTCCAGGTAGTAAACGAAAATGTCCCCGTTCTTGAGGGTGAGCTTGATCTTGTAGCAATCCGTGCCCTCCACGGAATCGTGGCCCATCAGCTCCGCCTTGTGGCCCTTTTGCTGGTAATTCACCAGCGGGTGATCCACATCGGCATCCACCACCAGGGACTTGGCGTCGTCCTGCGACATGCGCTGCGGATCCTTCCGCCCGCCAAAGGGATCAATCATCCAGGCGAGGCCGCCGTCGTAGGACTGCACGAGCGTGAGCCCCTGGAGGGAAATCTCCTCGCGCACCTTATCCGGGCGCTTGTTGACCTGCACCACCCTGGCCTGGATGTCGCCGAAGAGCACTCTGGAGGTGGTCTTCAGCGTGTGCACGGATTGGAGTTTCTCCATGCCGCCGCGCGCGCGGACGTTCGAGGCAACCACCTCATCCACCGTCTGGGCGGCCAGGGAGGGCGCAAACAGGACGCCGGCGCACAGGAGCAACGCGGCGAAACTCGCAAGATTCCACCATCTGGCGGAAACCGGCGCAAAGTGTCTGCTCATGGTCACTGCCTATCCTTTCGGTCCGCGCGCACGCGCGGCCCAGGCATTCGTGGCGCGGCGCCCGGCGCCGGACATGATCCGCGGCCACAGAACGATTGATTGCACACCGTCTGCTGGGGCACTGCGGGTTTCGGCCCACCACCCGGGCCTAACCGTCCAAATTGGACGTGGCAACAAGCCCTGCGGTTCCGGGGAATTTTACGCCAAGGCTCGCTGGCCCCCCATGAACGGCCCTCCTGCGGCGGCCACATCTTAGACCAGCAGCACTTCCGCAGCCAGAAATACACGGCAGGCGCTCTGTGACCCGAATCCGGGAGCGGTTTACACCTCCGTCGAGAAGCGCGAGTAGCGTGGGAGTTTCCCTCTGGCAACCGTTACTTCCCCATTGCAACTCTTTCCAGAGGTTCGGGTTTAACATTTGGGTGCGTACGCGCAGCGGACGTCCAGCCTCCTGCTAACGGCTTTGGGTAATGGGCCACTGGCGCCATGCAGTGTGTAAGCCGGTCTGGCCACTCTCGAACCATGGAGTAAAGGGGCGAAAAGCATGCACCGTCTGAAACTGATCCCTTGGCTGTTGCTGACACTGGTGTTGTTGGCTATGCCAGCGCCCTCGCAGGCGCAGATTGCCGTCGGCGTGGCCGTGCATATCGGGCCTCCTGCACTGCCGGTCTATGTCCAGCCGGTTTGTCCGGCACCGGGTTACATCTGGGCGCCGGGTTACTGGGCCTATGGCCCGGCGGGATATTTCTGGGTTCCCGGCACTTGGGTGCTGGCACCCACGCCAGGCCTGCTGTGGACGCCGGGCTACTGGGGCTATGGGCCCGGGGGCTACTTCTGGCACGCGGGCTATTGGGGACCGCACGTCGGCTTCTACGGCGGGATCAACTATGGATTTGGGTACTTTGGCGCGGGGTTTGTCGGCGGTGAATGGCGTGGCGGGACGTTCTTTTACAATAGCGCGGTGTCCGCGGTAAACGTCAACGTGGTGCACAACACCTACGTCAACAAGACCGTGGTCGTGAACAGCAACACGACCGTCAACCGGGTAAGTTACAACGGCGGAACGGGAGGCACGACAGCCCAACCCACCGCAGCGGAGCAGGCCGCCGCGCATGAGAACCACGTCCCGCCGACAGCGGTCCAGACCCAGCATTACCAAGCGGCGAGCACCAACCCGGCACTGCGAGCTTCCGTCAATCATGGCCAGCCGACTGTGGCCGCCACCGCGCGACCAGGCGTCTTCTCGGGTCCCGGAGTGATTGCCGCCCATAAGAACGCCGCAACCGGCGTGGCTCCGAATGCGGCCGCCAATCTCCATAACGGCGCGCAATCCAACCAGCAGTTTTCGCCGAAGGCCAATACGGCGCCGAACGCGGCGGGGGCCAAAGCGAACGGAAATGCCCATCCCCAAAACGGGAATGCAAACGCGGCCAACCATCCTCCCAAGGGCGAGGGTGGAAACGGGGGCCACAACGGCTCGCAGCAGCACGGCGGCAAGCAAGCAGAGCCGCGCGAGCACGGCGGCGAGCGACCGGGCGGAAAACCTCCGCGCTAAGCGAGGTCATACCATCGAGCAGTGCCACGGCCGGGCGCTCGCGCCCGGCCTTTTTCGTCACCGGGATTAAAGGGGCGCGGGCCTTGCAGAAAGCGTAAACAGGGGCATTTCCGGCGGACAGCCCAGGCGCAGCGGGACCACAATCGTGCCGATGCCGCGGCTGATGTAGATCCGCGTGCGGCCCACCGAATCCCAGCCGGTGTGAAAGCGCCGCCGCTTGGCGCTGCCGGCTCCTTCGCGCATCCGCTCCAGGAACGGGAGACGCACCTGGCCGCCGTGGGTGTGGCCGGAGAGCACCAGGTCCACGGAGTAATGCGCCGCGGCAGCCACGATGCGCGGATTGTGGGAGAGCAGGACCACCGGCCGTCCGCGGGGGATGCTGCGCAGCGCGCGCGGCAGGTTCGAGTTAAACCACAGATCGTCCACACCGGCCAGATACAGCTCCGCGGTCCCGGCGCGCAGGAAGGTGTGCCGGTTGCGCAGCACTTCGATGCCGCTGCGGCGCAGGGCGCGGGTCATTAGCTCCGCTCCGACGCGGAAGTCATGATTGCCCAACACGGCAAAGACGCCGCGCGGGGCGCGCAGGCCGGCCAGCAACTCCGCGGCCGAATGCGCGAAATTGCGGGAATAAGACACGTAGTCGCCGGTCAATGCGATCACATCCGGCTCCAGGGAATTGGCCAGCTCGACCGCGGCCAGCAGCGCTTCCGCGGAAAAATACAAGCCGTGGTGAATGTCGGTCAGGTGGACGATGCGCAGTCCATCCAATTCGCGGCCCAAGCCGGGCATGGGCACGCGGAACTCGCTCACTTCGATGCGTTGGGCGCCGCGGCCGCGCGTGGCGCGGCGAAAGCTTGGCCGCGGCGTGAGGCTGAGGCTGTAGTCTTCAAATCCCACGCGCTCCCAGCGCTCCAGCCCGCTCGCCGCGGCAAGCCAGCCCCGGCGTGGTTTGGTCGCCGCCTCAGCGAAAGCAGAGTTGCGCGCGGCGAATGCTAGGGAAAGACGGTCTGACATTGGGGAACCCGCTTCTGCACCAGCAGGCAACGGCCACGGAGGAAGGGAACCGGTTGGCTGCCGCCGGATAATTACACAACCAACCTAGCACCTGCTCCCTGGGGAGTAAAGCCGTGCAAAGGCCGGCGTTGCGTGCCGCGCGCCCGGTTTGACGCCGCGCGGGACGCGGGATAGCCTAATGACCGTTTGCGGAGCGGCTCCCATACGCCGCAGAGGAGCACGATGAAAGAGAGGAGCACGGAAACCCGGTTCACGCGGCGTAATTTCCTTCGAGGGGCATCCCTGCTGGGCGCGGCGTGGGCCACCGGCGCGTGGAAGCTGGCAGCAGCCGCGCCTCAGGCGGNTCCCTGCTGGGCGCGGCGTGGGCCACCGGCGCGTGGAAACTGGCAGCAGCCGCGCCTCAGGCGGCGCATCCCGCAGGTCCGTTGCTGCTGGACCGGGGATTTGCCAGCGCGCGGAAACTGGCCGAGGGCGTTTACGCAGTCGTGTCGGACACCACCAAGGGTTTCGACACGCTCTGCAACGGAGGGTTTTTCATCGGGCGCGAGGCGGCGATGGTGTGGGAGGGTTTCGCGACAGCCAAAGGGGCGGCCTTCCAGATCGAGGCCCTGCGCAAGGTGGCCAACCAGCCGATCCGCGCAGCCATTGATTCGCACTACCACTTCGATCATACCAGCGGGAACTCGCAGTACGCGGAGGCGAAGATTCCCATCTGGGCCCACGCCAAAGTGGCGCAATTGATCCGCGAGAGATACCTGCCGCTCCAAAATAAGGACAAATCCGCGTTTCTGGCCGGCGCGGAAAAGCACCTGCAGGACGCCGTCTCGGAAGAGGACAAGCAGCACGCCGAAGGCGATCTGAGCGCGCTCAAGACGGTGGCGAGCCTGGTGGACGCCAGCGTGATCACGCTGCCCACGCGCTCGCTCCAGCACTCCGAATTGCCGATGAACGTGGACCTGGGCGGGCTGGAACTGGTGATCGAAACTTACCCGGGTCACACGCCGGGAGATTTGATCCTGCGCGTGCCCGCCCAGGAAATTGTGTTCACGGGCGATCTGCTGTTCCATCGCAGTTATCCGGTAACCATTGATGCGGACGTGGCCGGCTGGCTGAAGACTCTCGACGCCTTTGGCCGCTTCGGGCGCAGGACGCTGTTTGTGCCCGGCCACGGACCCATCTGCGGACTGGAAGGCGTTGAGCTGCTGAAGACGCTGTTTGCCGATCTGGCGCAGCACGCGCGGCAGATGGCCCAATTGGGCGTGCCCTTGCCGGAGGCGGTGCGCCGCTATTCCGTGCCCGAGCGGTTCAAAGACCTGGGCATGTTTTCGTGGGGGTTCTGCGTGGAGCAGGCGGTGACGCAGTTCTACCAGGCGGCGGTGAGCGGGAAAATCTAGTTCCTGCGAGGCGTGCGGGGCGTGTTGCCTAAAAGCTTGTTGAAAAACCAGTTCACTCTGTCATTCCGAGCACGCCCTGCCCCTACGACCCAGGAATGCGGTATGCTGGTCGAGTGAAAACAGGAACAGGAGCAGATGACCATGGCCGATGAACCCTGCGGACAGCCGCCGCTGCCGACCCCGCCCAAGCCGGGACAACGCATGGTGAAATGCGTGAAGTTCGGCAAAGACATGCCCGGGCTGGATTACGTGCCGTGGAACGGCGAGCTGGGCCAGCGTGTGTATGACAATGTATCCGCCGAGGCCTGGAAAATGTGGGTCGAGTATTCGAAGATGCTCATGAACGAATACCGGCTGAATCCGCTGGACCCGAATTCACACAAAATGATGGAAGAGCAGATGGAACAGTTCTTCTTCGGTGAAGGCGCCAAGCTGCCCGAAAATTACGTGCCCATGCGCACCAAGGGCTGAGCGGCGCACGTCGCTGAGGCTTTCACTCCCCTGAAGAGCTAAGCCAGGTCACCGTTACCCACACCTCTCCGTGGCTACGCCGCGCACAGACCGGTCCGCTGGGGTCAACATCGCGGCCGCGGCCGTTTTCCTCGGCAGCGGATTCTTCTTAGTGATGAGCCTGCTTACCGTTGCCGGCGGTTTTGTTCTCCGGCGCTTGCCGCCGTCTGCCGCCGGAATGCCTCCGGTCGGGAATCTGACCGGTGCGCTGGCGATTGCAGTGGTTATCTACCTCTGTCTCTCCATCTGGGGAATCGCCACCGGGATTGGCCTGCTGAGGCTCAGGGCCTGGGCGCGGGCCAGCGTACTCGTTTTCGGCGGGCTGATGGTGCTGACGGCCGTGTCCGGCGCGATCGGCATTTCCGTAGTGGGACCGCTCATGCCATCGCGCCCGGGGGCTCCGCCCTTTTCGGCGGTGAGGAACATGGTCTTGGCGATTATGGCGGTCCCTGCGGTGGTCGGCGTCTGGTGGCTCATCTACTTCAATCTGGGCAGTGTGCGCGAGCAGTTCGCTGAATACGCAACCATGGGCCACTATGCGGCGCAGGACGGGTCAGCGCAGACGCTGTTTCTGCGCCCGCAGCGGCCAATCGGCGTCACCCTGATCGCTTTCCTCTACCTGATGGCGCTGCCGATACTGGTCGTGGCCTCGTTCCGCCCTTATTCGGCCGCGCTTTTCGGCGCGCTGATCACCGGAAGCGCAGCGCGGGCCATCTATTGGCTGTACGCCGTAGTTTGCCTGTACGTGGGAATCGGCCTGCTGAAACTCCATCCGCCTGCGCGGCTGCTGGCCATCGGGCTTTCCATCTTTCACCTGGCCAGCCAGGCCTGGTTCCTCCTGCTGCCTGATTCCACGCTGCGCATGGAACAGTTGATGGATAGCTTGCCGGTGCCGCTCCCTCCCCCGCTGACGGTTGCAAAGCTCATGCCCTTGGTGAAATTTGGAATGGTCTTTGGATTTCTGTTCGCATTCGTGGTCCTTTGGGTGCTGATCCGGTCCAAGGACGCGTTTTCCGCGCCTGCTGGGCAAGTGAGCGCGTAACGATTAAGGCGCAGCAACAGATATGCCCACGGTCAGAACTGCACTGACCGTGGCTACCTGTGCTCGGCGGGGCGGGAGAGTGGGTGCTCCACGGGCAGGCGCGGACGAAGGTCGAACCGCAGACAAGAATGAGCGGCGCGCAGGGCGGCTTCAACNGGTTGCGGGGCCAGCCGAGCCGGCATCGCGCGCGAAGAGGAAGCCCAGGTAGCTCGAGCCTTCCGGCCAGGCGGCAACGTAATCGTGCAGGCGCGCGGTGATTTCCACGGACTCGATGCCCGGCACGCGCGCTGCTTCTTCCAATCCCTCGACGCCCTCGAGCACTCCGCTCCGCGGCACTGGGATCATCATCACGCCCGCCGCGGCGGGCTCGCGTTCGAGACCCTGCACGTCTTCTCCCAGCGCGTGGCGGACCAGCAGCTCTTCCAGAGGAATGCGCCCGGCTCCGAAACGCAGCGTGCGCGCGCACAGGCCGCCGATGGGCCGCGGCTGGGCTTCCAGCACCCACGGGCCGCGCTCGTTCACGCGGAATTCCGCGTGCAGCGGGCCGCGCGTCAGCCCCAGGGCCGCCACGGTGCACTGCGCGCAGTCCTCGATGGCCCGTTGCTGTTCGGTCGCGAGCCGCGAGGGCGTGACGTAAATCGTCTCCTCGAAGTAGGGCCCCTCGAGCGGATCGGGCTTGTCGAATAGTGCCAGCGTGCGCAGCCGCCCGTCTTCGAGCAATCCTTCCAGGGCCACTTCGCCGCCGGGGATGTAGCTTTCCACCAGCACGCGGTCCAGCGAGTCTTCCCGCGTAACCTGAACCTCTGGCGATTCGAGCAGCGCGCGGATGCGGGCCACTGCGGCGCGAAATTCTGCGGCATCGTTCGCTCGCACCACGCCCTGGCTCATCGAAAGCATCAGGGGCTTCAGCACGCAGGGGAATGCTGCCTGCGGAAGCACACGCTCCACGTCTTCCGCCAGCGCAAAGCTGAAAAACGCAGGAACGGGCAGGCCGGCGGCGCGCAGCCCCTCTCGCTGCAGGAGCTTGTTGCGCGCGGCTTCCACCGATTCCGGCGAGTTGTAGGGCACGCCGAGCGCCCGCGCGGCATATGCCGCAGCGGCGAGCGGCCGGTCGCCCAGTGCAAGCAGCGCGTGGATGGGTGCGCCCGCGGCGGCCAGGGCGATCTCCCCGGCCGCTTCTTCGGGGCGCTCGAAGTGCAGTGGCAGCGCGGCATCGCCCCAGGGATCCTCGAGCTGGTGGCAGCGGTCACTGCCCACCGCTACTTCAACGCCCAGACGCCGCGCGGCATCGGCGAATGCTCGCGCCTGGTAGCCGAGTTTCGAAGTGAGCAGCAGCAGGCGGCGGACCGGTGCGTTCATGGGCGGGAAAGAAAGAAACGAAGGGCGAAAACGCAGAGACGCAGAGGGCGCAGAGAGGAGAGGGAATTCGTCCATGTACTCGATGAATGTTCCTCTCTGCGCCCTCTGCGTCTCTGCGTTTTCATCTTCATTCCCCGGTCTTTAAACAAAGCTCTCTGCCTGGCGCAACGCATCACGCGCTTTGGCGACCGGGACCAACTGGTCCCGCGTGGGCTCCGCTCAACAGTACCAGGGCTCCGTCAAATAAGGCACGGCGGAGCGTGCCACGAGCGCGGGTTCAGGCAGTGCGAGGGCATCCTGTCCGGCCGCCGCGCGCGCTGCCTGCCAGATGTGCTGAAAGGATTTTTCCCGCGAGCGGCCCGTCTTTTCGCTGCGCTCCACGACGTCTTGAACTTCCTCCGCCAGCGCGTCCACGCGCGGATCCGGATGCCGCCAGGGATGTACGAGCGCGGCGGAATCGAACGGGCCGGCGATGGCGCGCACGTCCTCCAGTTCCAGCAGGAGCGAGCCCGCCGGAATGAGCAGGCGAATGGCCAGCTGAATCGGAGCCACAGTTGCTGCCAGCCCTTCGTCGGCCAGCACGCGCAATAACTCGCAGTAACCTTCGAGCGTGGTCCACGGCGTAAACGGCACAAAGGTGGGCTGGAGCGGCAGGCCGATTTCACGGCAGCGGCGCACGACCTCGAGAAAATCCGCGCGCGTATGTCCCTTCGCCAGCCGCGTAAGGATGGAATCGTCCAGCGATTCCACCGCCGTGGTCACAAATGCGCACCCCGTGTCGCGCAGGACGGGCAACAAATCGTGGCGGCGGAGGAGGTGCTCGACTTTAATGGTGGCGTCGTAGGAGAGTGCGGGAAACTCCGCATGCAAGGCACGAACGATCTCTTCCGCGTGGCGCGGGCCGTTGAAGAAATCCGGGTCTCCAAAGGTGATGTGCTGCGCCCCTGCAGCCACTTGCTGGCGGATGTCAGACAGCACCACTTCGCGCTCCACCACACGGAACACCCCGCGGTACACGGGCACGACCGGGCAATGGCGGCACAAATGCTTGCAGCCGCGCGAAGCCTCCGTATACCCGGCCACGCGGTGCGTCCCATCGGGCAGGCGCAGGTGCGCATAGTCTTTGAGCGGCGGGAGGCCGGAGCGCTCGGGCAGCAGAAACTCTTGTCGTGCCAGCGAGATTAGCGGCAGGAGGCCGCCATTACTGCAGGCGCCGTGTGCTGGTTTCTCTGTCCTCTTCGTGCTCTCTGCGTTCTCTGTGCTCTCTGTGCCCTCTGCGTTAAGGCTTTGATCTTTGAGCCGCGCACACGCGAAAGCCTGTGCTGCCAACTGCGGCTCAAATTCGCCGCCAAACACGCTATCCACGCCCAGGCTGCGCAAATAATGCTCATTCATCGGCGCGTACAGGCCGAAGAAACAGATATGCGCCCGTGGATTGAGGTGCCGCACCGGCTCGAGCAGCATCACCGCCAGCCGTGTGGCCGTATGCATCGGCACGTAGAAGGCAATCAGCGCGGCCTCGCGCACCCACCCTTCGCGAAATTCCTGACGAGAGAGGTCCAGGCAGCGCACCTCTGCGCCCGCGCGCCGCAGCCAGGCTGCTGGAGACGCCAGGCCAAACGGCTGCCGGCCGAGTTCATACGTGGAAATGAGCAGAACGTTCACAATGTCCCGGAGAGATTATGGCACGGCGCCCCGCCGCATCACCATTTGCGCTGCGAATCATCCAAATATCTGACGATTGATTGCGATAGAATGAAACGTTCTGCTGAGGAGTCCATCCCGTCATGTCCACTGCATCCAGCAACAGTTTCGGCGTGCGCGGCGCGCTGCGTTCCGGCAGCCGCGAGTGGCAGATTTTCCGCCTGGGCGATCTCGAAAAGCGCGGCATCGGCAATCCCTCGCTCCTTCCCTTCTCGCTGAAAGTGCTGCTCGAGAACCTGCTGCGCTGTGAGGACGGCGCATTCGTGAAAGCCGGGGACGTGGAAGCCCTGGCGCAGTGGAATCCCGCGCAGCCGAAGCAAAAGGAAGTGAACTTCATGCCCGCGCGCGTGCTGATGCAGGATTTTACCGGAGTGCCTGCGGTGGTGGATCTGGCGGCGATGCGCGACGCCATGCGCGCTATGGGCGGGGACCCCCGGAAAATCAATCCCCTGCTGCCGGTGGATCTGGTGATTGACCACTCCGTGCAAGTGGACGTGTTCGGCCAGGACCAGTCTCTGCTGCTGAACACGGAGATTGAATTCCAGCGCAACCGCGAGCGCTACGTCTTCCTGCGCTGGGGACAGAAATCGTTCCGCGATTTCCGCGTGGTGCCGCCGGGCACCGGCATCTGCCANCTGCCACCAGGTAAACCTCGAATACCTGGGGCGCGTGGTGTTTACTCGCGAAGCGGCGGGCGCGGCGTATGCCTTCCCCGATTCGCTGGTGGGCACGGACTCGCACACCACCATGATCAACTCCATCGGCGTATTCGGCTGGGGCGTGGGCGGGATCGAGGCAGAGGCCGCCATGCTCGGCCAGCCGCTCTCCATGCTGATTCCCGAAGTGGTGGGCTTCAAACTGCACGGCCGCCTGCCGGAAGGCGCCACGGCCACGGACTTGGTGCTCACCGCCACGCAGATGCTGCGGAAAAAAGGCGTGGTGGGCAAATTCGTCGAATACTACGGCACGGGCCTTTCCAGCCTGAGCGTGCCCGACCGCGCGGTGCTCTCCAACATGTCGCCGGAATACGGCGCCACCATGGGCTTTTTCCCGGTGGACGACGAGACCCTGGCCTACCTGCGTTTTTCCGGGCGTGAAGAAGAGCACGTGAAACTGGTGGAAGCGTACGCGAAGGAGCAAGGACTCTTCCGCACGGATGCGACGCCGGACCCGGTATTCACCACCATGCTGGAGCTGGACCTGGCCACCGTCGAGCCCGCGCTGGCCGGGCCCAAGCGCCCGCAGGACCGCGTGCCGCTGCGCGAAGCGAAGCCCGCGTTTCTCAAATCCCTGGAAGGGACTCCTGAAAAGCACGCCAAAGTGAAATCGAACGGCGACCTCTACGACCTGGGCCACGGCTCCGTGGTCATCGCGGCGATCACAAGCTGTACCAACACCTCGAATCCCTCGCTGATGATCGGTGCGGGACTGCTGGCGAAAAAGGCGGTAGAGCGCGGGCTGAAAGCGAAGCCGTGGGTGAAGACCAGCCTGGCACCGGGCTCGAAAGTGGTGACCGATTATCTGGAAGCCGCCGGTCTGACGAAATATCTGGACGCGCTGCGCTTCAACCTGGTGGCTTACGGCTGCACCACCTGCATCGGCAATAGCGGGCCTCTGCCGGAGCCCATCGCTGCTGCCATCAAGGAGAACGGCCTGGTGGCCGTCTCCGTGCTCAGCGGCAATCGCAATTTCGAAGGGCGCATCAATCCCCTGGTGCGCGCGAATTATCTGGCCTCGCCGCCGCTGGTGGTGGCCTATGCGCTCGCCGGGCGCATGGATTTCGATATGGCTTCGGAGCCGCTGGGCGCCGACTCGAACGGCAAGCCGGTATTTCTGCGCGAAATCTGGCCGTCGCCCGCGGAAGTCGAGCAGGCCGTGCGCGCGGCCGTGACCACAGGCATGTTTTGCAAAGAATACGGCGACGTCTTTACCGGGCCCAGCGAGTGGCGCACGCTGCCCGTGCCGGAAGGC
>OCOJ01067527.1_pt1 | contig 29863 bp, 26 predicted proteins | sample 1539251 | NCBI WGS metagenome assembly OCOJ01 (sample SAMN01911457, study PRJEB22624) | soil metagenome | biome: Soil | place: Malaysia | collected 2012-04-30 | depth RA_metagenome m
TTGGATGGGAGGTCGGATGCGGCAGGCGAAACTTGGGCGGAGAGCCCGACCGTAAGTAACAGAGAAACAGCGGCTGAAAGGAAAGCGAGGGAGAAGGCGCCGGTCCTGGACATATTCGAAATGTAGCGCCTAGGACCTAGTAGTCGCAACAGGCTGATCTTTACTTCCTCAAGTACCTGTAAACGGGCTGCCCGGACAAGTGGAATTATCGTGTGGCTCCAGTCCGGTTCTAATAAGTTGGCCGAGCGCATCAATGCGGATTTCGAGCGGATGCAGAACTCGTCTCCGAACACGTCCCCAGCCCAGGCATGCTCGGGCTGCAAGGCAGCTCCCGCGGTGACCCGTGTCACAACCTAGAGCGACAAGTGGGTTCACCTTTCAGGGAATCCTTGAGCAAGGAGGCCTCCATAATGTCGATGAGGCAAACCTCCTATTAGCCGCTGCCGGGAGAGTCCAAGTTGCCAAGAGGCTGGGTCAAACCCATTTCGACGAAATGGAGGAATCCCACCGGCGCATGCCAGGTGCCGTGCTCGCAATAATCCTCTATTGCCGAACTGATCTCACTTCTGCATCAGAGTGAATCAACGCGACAAAAGGAAGCGGAGATGTCGCGAGTTCAATGCCGATGTCTGCGGCGTGGGCGGCAGATGCACTGTCGTCTACAGCGATCAGAATTTTCTTGAAGCTCATTGCAAGCTCCCCGCAATTGTGCTCATTCCGTCCGTACCCAGCATGATTGTCGCCGTCGAATTGGTCTCAGGTTTGCCCCGTTCGGCGTGAGCGAAGAAGGACGGCTAGTGATTATGCCCCCAATCCCGCATCGGTCCGAGATGCCAGCAGAAGGCTCACGCGCAATGCTGGCTGAGATCTGCAGCTAAACAGCTCAATTTGCACTCTCAGCGGACGCCGAAACGGCGAAACACGCGGATCTTCAGTCCGTCGATGAGAAACAGGAAAATCAGAACGATGATAAGCAAAGAAGCGACAAGATGCCAAGAGAGAGGAGCCATGAGGATGCCCAGCGTGGCCATCAAGCTGACGACAAGCACGTCAACAAGGGAGCTGAGGATGAGCCAGCGGCCAGGGACGGAGTGCCAGAGACGATTCCGCTCGCGCACCAGATAAACGTTGCCTTGACCCGTGAAGACCAGCATGAGGAATACGAGCGTCTGAAGCTGAGCGAGAGGCAGATGCAGGATATCTCTTCCGGCAAAATACACGGCGAAGGAAAGAACCAGAACCAAACCGGCGAGTACGCCGGCGGTGAACATCAGCGTCCGAATGTCCCAGCGGTCGGGCCGCGGTGAAAACGAGACACGATCCGTCGCAATTGACATGGTGACGAAATCGTTGGTGAACAATAGCAGAACGACGAGAAGTGGGGTAATGATAAACGTTCCCGTCAACATTACACCGACGCTCAAGAAGATCCCGATTTCAAGTGTCTTGATGATCTTGTTAAGCGTGTAGGTCAGCATGCGCTGATAAATTCTGCGCCCCGTTTCGACCGCGCGGAGCACGCCAATGAGGCCGCTTTCCGTGATAACGATGCTCGCGGCGGCCTTGGCCACGTCTGTTGCTCCAGAGACGGCGATGCCGGCTTCGGCTTGCTTGAGCGCGGGGGCATCGTTGACACCGTCTCCGGTCATGCCAACGACATGTCCCTCGCGCTGGAGCGCTTCGACCAGGCGAAACTTATCTTCAGGAAACACTGCGGCAAAGGCGTCGTAATGCTCCGCTGCTTCGGCGGCACCGTCGTGAAGGTTTGCGGCAGAGCCGACCCGATCACCGATGCCGACTTGGGACGAGACGGCGCGTGCCGTGGCAGCGCCGTCCCCAGTCACCATGATGACGCGCACGCCAAGCTTTTTGAGATTCTCGATGAGCGCTTTCGAATCCTCACGTATGGGATCCTCCAGCCCGATCAAACCGGATATCTCTAGCGCACCATCTGTTCCGGCGGCAACGGCCAAGACTCTGGCGCCTCGCGCCGCGAGCCGCTCGACTTCGCCGGCGAGACTGTCGTCCGCTCGTGCCATTTGGCTGAGAGCATCCGGGGCTCCCTTAACGACCCGGAGTTTGCCCCCTCGCTGGTTGTAGATAGCTTCGGAGCGCTTTGTGGAGGGATCGAACGGGATGAATTGGATGCGCTGCGGAACGTCGCTCAGGACTTTCTTTTCTTGCGCTGCCGCGAAAATGGCCAGGTCAATGGCGTCCTGTGTTGCCGCATCGGATGCCAGAGCGGCCATGCGCAGCACCTCTTCGGAGTTCCCATCCCCTTTCGGAATGACCTGCGCTACAGCAAGACGGTTCTGAGTAATGGTTCCGGTCTTGTCTGTGCATAACACATCCATCGCGGCGGCCTCCTCCACGGCCGAAAGCCGCGTCACGAGAACAGCATTATGGGACATCTCCAGAGCTCCCAAGGCCGTAGCGACTGTAAACGTTGCGGGCAATGCCACGGGCACCGAAGCAACCAAAAGAATCAGTGCAAAGGGTAAGACTTCGGACCAAGGCAGATGCGTAAGCCAGGCGAATACGAGCAGGGCAACAACTAGCACCGCATCGAAGATAACGAGGTACTTTACGATTGTAAGGATGACCGCCTGCAAGTGACTGGCTGTCTTGGCGGTTTTCACCAGCTCCGCAGTCCTGCCGAAGTAGGTCTCTTTCCCTGTGGCTGTCACCTCGCCGGTTCCCTCACCCCTTTTGAGCCGCGAGCCGGCGTAAACGATGGCACTCGCGGATTTCTCCTTAGGCAGCGACTCACCGGTCAGTTCAGATTCATCCGCCTGTACAACGCCGTCCAACAAGCGGATGTCCGCCGGAGTAAGGTCTCCCAATCGCAGGTGAACGATATCTCCAGGAACAAGCAGGTCGGCTGGGATAAGCTGCCAGTGGCCGTCACGCATCACGCGTGCCCGCACAGAGAGGCGGTTGCGCAAGAGGGTGAGTGCCCGGTTCGCTTGATCTTCCTGAACGAAACTAAGAACGGCATTGAAGATGAGCAAGCTGCCGATAATGATGGCTTCGTCTCGCTTGTGAACGAGGATCTCGAGAATGATTGTGGCCTCGAGCATCCAAGGGACAGGCGCCCAGAATTTGCGCAACAAGGCCGGCAGCGGGCGGCGCCGTTCTTCCGGGACTCGGTTCGGGCCGAACTGTCGGAGACGGTCTTGTGCCTCCGCAGTTGTGAGGCCGGCCGGCATTTCTCTGGCGTTGCGCACTGTGTCTCCCGCAAGAACCGGATTGTACCCTCGAACGGGAGTAGCGCTCACGGACAAGCCTTTCAACACTCGCTACGGCATACTCCAAGTCGTGGCTCAGCTACCTCGCTTGCGCCGAATTTAGCGCGGAAGCGGGTTGTGTGTTGCAGGAGCTATCGCGCGATGTCTACTCAGACTCCAGGCTCACAGTTGCGCACACTTTGTAGATTGCTCGTTTCCAGCCCCAAGACAGGGAGCGCGCGCTCGCCCCGCCTCGACTGATGTTTCACAAGTCGCCTTCTGCGGTTCCTCTTTCAACAGGCTTTCGCGAAGTAGCGCGGCGAGCGGGGACACTCGCTGACCTCGAGCATCCAAGATCAGAACTTAGTGTGATTGTTCGGAGCTTAAGGCGGATGGCTGGCGGAGATAGAGACTGCGCAGCCGATCGGAAGGCGTTAGCTACCCACGACCCGACGCACTAATTAAGATGGAATGAAGCCCGCCGCGGGTTGGCCACGAGCAGATTTCGGGCACCGAATCTACCATCGCTATCATCTAAATAAGTGGGAAATGACCAAGATGTTGGCGGAAGTCCGTGAGGTCCATCGCGACATAAGATTTCGCCCGGGTCAGGCAACGAAAGGGCTACGGGTACCGCCGAAGCTCCCCGTGGCGGCCCGGGCGAAAGGGCCTTTTTCTGAAGCACTACTGGAACGTGCGACCATCGCACGGCCGCGGCCGGTTCTGCATACTGGGCTTGCTGTCGCCCTACATGGCGTTGCACTGCTAGCTCTCGTGATGATCTCACTGTACAGCACGCCAGCCATCGATTTACAAGCGTTCAATAAGACGTTTCTGGTGGCCCCTCCTCCGCCTCCTCCCGCTGCTGCGCCGGTGCGCGTGATTTCCCGCCCGCGTCACCTACTGCTGGTGAATTCGAAGCTCATCGCCCCGGTGATTATCCCCAAGCACGTTGCCATTTTGAAAGAGGCGCCCCCGCTGGAACCCAGCGCCATCTTGTCGGAGCAGACCGGCGGTGTGCCAGGGGGCGTTCCGGGAGGCCGGCTGGGTGGGGTGTTGGGGGGAATTCTGTCGGGGACGAGGACAATGGTTCCTCCTCCGCCTCCGCTCCCGAAAGCACTCAAGCAGAGCGGGCCGATCCCGGTCGGAGGTTTCGTGAAGCCGCCCCAGTTGATTCGAGACGTTACTCCCAGCTATCCGCTGCTGGCGCGTGAGGCGCGGATTCAAGGTGACGTAGTGTTGGACGCCGTGCTGGACAAACACGGTGACGTGACGCAACTGCAGCTCGTCTCCGGGAATGCGCTGCTGGTACCCGCCGCGATGCACGCGGTTGAAGACTGGAAGTACGAACCCACCCTGCTTGACGGGCAGCCGGTCTCGGTAGAGATGCACATCACCGTGCAATTTCGGCTGGGAGAGGAAGGATGACTCCCTGTTTCTCACAGATTGCTGTCCCGCTTCGGCCAGATCAAGGAGCGAGAGGCCGCAAGGACCCCAGGGGTCGAGATGAAGCTCATTCTTTGCTAGAGGAGGCACTCATATGCGACTTTCGATGAGAGGACTTGCCCTGGCCGCCGGGCTGCTGTGGGGCGGCGCGATGCTACTGACCGGATTCCTGCATTTGATTGATTCCAGCTACGCTGTGAATTTTCTCGAGATGATGGGCTCCATCTATCCCGGCTTCCACGTAGCTCACAGCTTCGGCGACATGCTGCTGGGAGCCTTTTACGGCTTTGCTGATGGGCTGATCGGCGGATTCGTGTTCGGCTGGCTCTACAACCTGTTTGCAGGCCACGTGCAAGAGGCAGAGGGATTGCATGGGGCGCACACATCAGCAGCCATGCCTGCAAGATAAAGGGGCCTAGCAGCCTGTGGCAAGAGTCCGGTAGATGTCGCTTGGTCGGTGGTAGGCCTTGAGTTTCAAAGCAGCATCGCGATGCGAGCAGCCCAGAGCTCTAAACCGGAGCCAAGCCCGGCCACGACTCGCCATGTGTCGGTGTCTCCGTTCCCGGCAGGGAGGATTGTCGCAAGCCCGCAGACCGAGCACATCGCTAGTGCAACCCGGACGATTCTCGGCAGATCCGTTGCCTGCCACAGCCCAAGGAAGTGCAATTCAACAATGAAACCGATTGCAGGGAAGAGGAACTGCGGGGCAGCGAGTCGCTTGAGAAGCAGAACTGCCCCGACGATACCCACCACTTCCAATGCAACTGCAATGCCGTAGACGTCACCGCGAAATGCGCCTGGCGGGCCCTTCGCACCGGAGATCGCGAGAGCGGCGACCAGCACCGTCGAAACTGCAACACTGAGCACCGCAAAGCGTACACGCCAGGGGGTCGTAGTCCAGCCGCGCCAGCAATTGCCCAACCGCAGCCAAATGCGACGCCTACTATCGCGGGGGTGGTCGGTGGGCTCACTCCGTCGCCTCTCCGCAAGCGGATGTAAGCCAGAATCTTGGCAGCTCCACGGTCCGACAGTCTTGCCAAGGTCAGGCGTATTCCTAGTCCGTCCGGGGAGCGGGCGCCTCTCTCTTGGCGATTTCATCGATCAGGGACGCCCCCATTTGCGGTGAAATCAGTCCGTCCCGTACGGACTCTTCAATCGCGCTCCGCTCCGCAGCCATCAATCGCAATTGGGCCGTCTGCGTTTCTGCAGCGGCGCGGCCGGAGTCTCGGGAATATAACTCTTCCATCTTCGTACCCAGTCCTAGGAGCCTCCGGTCCAGATCCTGCCGCAGCCTTTCGTATACGGGATGAGAGAGCAAGTGTGACTTCAGCATTTCATCCAGTTCCGCTCGAGCCGAGGAAGTCGCAATCTGCTGCGCTCGAATGCGGGCAACTTCATCCTCTCCCGCAATGGAAATGCCGAGTGATCGGATCAGCGGCCGGATGGTGAGCCCTTGCACGATCATCGAAAACGCCACCACGCCGAAAGTCATAGTCAGGATCCGGTTCCCGTGGGACAGGCTGGGATGCAGACTCAGGGCAAGCGCCAGAGAGAGGGCGCCGTGCAGTCCTCCCCACACCAGGACGTGTTGCCATCTCATCTCAATCCGCTGAGAAAAGAGGTTAGTTAACACGGTGAGCCCATATACGATCAGCGCCCGTCCGACCAGGACCGCGCCGATCGCAAATGCCACCCCGCGCCAGTCGTGGACCAAATCGGCGATATCCACCTCCAGCCCGATCAGCAGGAACAGGATGGAGTTGATGACGAATGACGCATATTCCCAGAACGACCACAGCGCAAGCCGCGTCCTTACGCTCATGCCGGCTTTTCCGGCGTTGCCCATTACCAAGCCAGCCACGACCGTAGCAATCACACCCGAAACATGAAGATGGTGTCCCAGGAGATACGCACTGTAGGCCAGAATCGTGGTCAGTGTGATTTCCACCTGCGGCTCGTCAATACGCCTTGCCACCCGTGCCGTCAGATAACCGAGTAGCGTTCCAACAGCCACACCCCCGAGCACGGATTCCAGAAATTGACCCAGTCCTTTCGCTAGGCTGAAACTGCCGGTAACAACTCCGGCGAGAAGGATCTGGAATAGCACGACGGCCGTCCCGTCATTAAACAGACTCTCCCCTTCGAGGAGCAATGCGAGCCGCTTGGCGACGGACATCTCCCTCACGACCGCCATCACTGCGATGGGGTCCGTGGCGGAAATGATCGCGCCGAACAACAGAGCCACCATCAGAGGGATCCCCACCAGCCAATGAACGGAATATCCGACGACTAGTGTCGTTCCAAGCACACCTACAGTCGCCAGCAGAAGGATGGGCTTTAAGTTTGAGGTTAGCTGTTGCAGGTTTATCTTCAGGCTTCCTTCAAAAAGCAACACCGGCAGGAACAAAATGAGGATCACGTCCGGAGTCAGCCAGTCGGGCCTCGGCGCTTGGTAAATACTTGCCAAGATCGGGAAATGGAGTGTCCCCAGTGCCAGACCGCCCAGAACGAGGGCCACCATGTAGGGGATTCTGGCCCGAAGAGCAATCACCGCAATCACGGATGCGGCGATCAGCAGCCAGATTAGGAATTCGATTGCAGAGGCAGCGGTCATGGAAACTCACAGAGGTTCCGCGGAATAGCGGCGAGTTCGCACGCTAGACTCACATCCATCATAAACCCGCGCCAGATGAGTCTCAGAAATCTTGAAATGTTTTGAACAGGCAGACGGACGCGGCTGTCGCATCAGCGCGTCCCTCTGCGGGGCCAGGCTGGACCGTCCATTGGCCTTGTTTCAGCCCGCTCCGGCGCAGCAGAAGTTCGATCTCCGCCACGTAGCGCGGAGGCTGCTTGACTGCGACGCTGCCAGCTTCAGGCGTCCAGATAATCTCAAGGCGCAACCCGCTAGCTTCGCGGGCTACTCGAACCAAAGTCTCCACCGCCGCCCGTTCTTCTCTCCCAAGCGGGTGCCCCGGCTTGGGCGCTCTTACGGAGAACTGAAACGCGGGATCACGCAGCTCAACCTGCCCGCCAAGCCGCACCGGGAGGCCCATTTTTTGTGAGGCCTGCGCACTGAGCAACTCAATGGTCTGGCCTGTCAGCGGCTGAGGGGCGGTGAGCTGCAAGCGCAGCAGGGGCGAGGCCCCTGAACTCAACTCCACCCCTGGCTCGGCTTGCAAAGTGATATCGCTCCCGGCCAACAGTTCGCCCAGCGCACTACGGGCCAGCTCCAAAGTCTTGCTGGCGGCTGCCTTCAAGTCCAGAGAGGTGGCCCGTTCCAGCGGCTTCACCACACCCGCGCTGATGGGATTGCTGGGTGGCGCGGGCGGGGCGCGCTTAACACCACCCTGCTCCACGAGGATCTGTTCCACCTGCAGTTTAGTTCCAGGGCCATATTTTGATCTCAGTGCCGCCGCCGCTGCTTCAATCCTCTCACTGTCAATGTAGCTTGCAGTTCGCAAGGTCGTCTGAACCCTCAGCCCATCCTTGTCCTGAGAAAACGAAAGATCAGAGACTGTAGCTTTATTCGCGCGGAAGGCTGATGCTATTTCTGCCTGGAGCGCGGAGCGGATCGCCACCTGGATGGCCGCGCGTCTCAAGGTAAGAAATAGGGGGATGGAAAGCAGCAGCAGAACGCCGGCGCTGATGGTGACGCGGTATTTCAGCTTCCAGCGGCCCGCTTCGGTTTCCTGCCTAGGCTGGAAGCCCATCACGCGAAAAACGAGCGCCGCACTTATGATGATAGAAACGAGGTTCGTGACGAATAGAAGAAAAGCTCCGCCTGCGATAGCACCTTGGCGTGTGCTCAAACCATAACCGACGACCGACAGAGGAGGCACGACAGCAACGGCAATTGCGACTCCCGGCAGGATGGTCAGAGCCAGGGAACCACCGCGCAGCGCCAGGGTGCCAGCAAGTCCGGAGAGGAATGCGATGAACAAGTCAAGCAAGTTGGGACTTGTGCGCGCGAGGATTTCGGGCGTCGCCTGCTTCAGGGGAGTCAAGGAGGCAACGAGCCAGGTGATGCCGACAACTCCAGCAATGGAGGAAGCCAGAACAGCGGCGGATCGCTTTCCCAACTTCCCATCGCCCAGCAGCAGGGCCAATGCCGCCGACAGGATTGGATTCATCAGCGGCGAAATCAGCATCGCTCCGATGATGACGGCCGCGCTGTTTTCCAGCAGCCCGAAGAGCGCGATAAGTCCCGCGAGGCCGAGCAGAGCCACGTATTCAGCGTCCATGTGGCTCGAATTCAAGATGGATTGGTAGATGGATCCGCGCTGCTCTACATCTGCACGAAGTCTTGTGCGCCGGAAGAACTTCGCCTCCTCGGCTTTATCACGACCAGTAGTCTCGCCCATGAGCACCTCGTCGGCCACTTCAAGCCGCTGCACCCAAGCGGCGACACTCTCCATAGAGTATCCCGCATACCAAAAGAGGCCAAAGACGATTTCATCAACCGATTATCGCCACGACGGAGAATCGTGCCAAAGGATGTATGGGGCCTCCAGCGGCACGAAGGCTGTCGGATGTTGGGGAACGAGCCGTGGCGTGTAGTCGCTGGCAGGGCGGGTGGCCGGAATGACGGCGGTGTACGCAAAGCCATTTTCAGAACCTACAAGTCGCTCACCACGACTCATTGGGTGCCGGTCGAGACTTTTGCCATTCCGTCCATCCGCGTAAAGTTCGACTTGAACGGCCTCGGGATCGAGCTCGTCCAGGAAGACCTGGACCTGAAAGAAATACTGCTGCCCTTTTAGTTCCACCGTTGCGGAACCGAATCGAAGCGTCTCCCAGTGCCTGGCGAGTTTCGCCTGCCAGTTCAGCAATTCTGCTCCCAGCGATCCTTGGTTCGCCGCACGCTGGCGAAAGGCAGCAACAGCCGGCAGGTAATGCTTCTCGGTGTATTCGCGCACCACGCGGTTTGTGGAGAAGGCCGGAGTCAGCCGCGCCATGCTTTCCCGGATGCGCGCAACCCAGGCGCGCGGGATTCCGTGGTCATCGCGCGTGTAGAACTCGGGAACCACCTCCCGTTCAAGCAGGCCGTAAAGAGCTTCGGCTTCTTCAGCGTCCCAAGCGAGGTCGTTACTATGTTCGCACCTATCACCGATGGACCAGCCGACCTCCGGCGAATAGGCTTCCGCCCACCAGCCATCCAGTTCGGAAAGATTCAATCCGCCATTGACAAGCACCTTCATCCCGCTCGTGCCGCTCGCCTCCCATGGGCGCCGGGGGGTGTTGATCCACACGTCCACCCCTTGCACCAGATGCTCGGCGATCAGCAGGTCGTAGTCGCCGAGAAAAACGACACGCGGGCGGACTTCCCGACGGTAGATGAACCGGATCCACTGCTGAATCATGTTCTGGCCTTCCGTGTCCTGCGGATGCGCCTTGCCGGCGAGAACAAGCTGCACAGGGCGGTCTCTGCTAGTCAGAATATTCAGGAGCCTCTGGGGATCATGCAAGAGCAGGTTCGGGCGTTTATAGGTGGCAAAGCGACGCGCAAAGCCCAATGTGAGAGTGTCGGGATCGAGCACCTGTCCGGCACGCGCCACATCCTCGGGCGAGGCGCCCCGTCCGGCTAGCTGCCGAGCATGGTATTTCCGCACGAAATGAACCAGCGACCTGCGGCTCTCGGAGCGGAGTTGCCAAAGATCGGAGTCGCTGACGCAGCGTAGGTCCTTTTCGATGGTGTCCATCGTGCCGTGCCATCGTGCTTTGCCGCATGAGGCCTGCCAGAGCCGATCCGCCTCGACGGAGTCCCAAGTAGGCATATGCACCCCATTCGTAACATGCGTGACCGGCACCTCGGCCTCCGGCCATCGGGGAAACAGTGGCTGAAAAATTCGGCGGCTAACCTGGCCATGCAGACGACTGACTCCGTTGACGGCGCCGCTTCCGCGCATCGCCAGGTACGCCATATTAAAGGACTCGGAGGAGTCATTTGGGTTTCGGCGCCCGAGGGCGAGGAGATCCCGAAATGGGATCGAAAGGTCACGTTCAGCATACTTCGTAAAGTATTTTTCCATCAGGTCAGGAGAGAAGCGGTCGAAACCCGCATCAACGGGAGTATGCGTGGTAAAAAGATTTCCAGCCCGAGTAATGGCAAGAGCCAGGTCGAAAGGTTGCTTGTTGTCCGCCATGAATGACCGGGCGCGCTCCAGAACTGCGAACGCAGCGTGGCCTTCGTTGAGGTGACACACCTCCGGCTGCAAGCCGAGAGCCTTCAGAAGGCGCCATCCTCCAATTCCGAGGACCAGTTCCTGCTTCAGGCGCAGTTCCGAGCCACCCCCGTAAAGTTCGCTGGTAATGCCGCGGTGCGCCGGGATATTCGCCGGATCGTTTGTATCCAAGAGATACAACTTCACCCGCCCCACTTGAACCTGCCAAGTGCGGATCCACAGCGGCACACCGGGAAAGTCGATGGCCAAGCGCAGCCATTCGCCATTTGGTTCGCGCAGGGGTCGGACTGGGAGTTGGCCAGGGTCATTGAATGGAAAGAGCGCCTGTTGTTTGCCGTCGGAGTCGATTTCCTGTCGGAAATACCCTTGTTGGTAGAGCAGGCCCAGGCCGATAACGGGCACGCTGAGATTGCTGGCGGCTTTAAGCTGGTCCCCGGCGACGTTTCCCAGCCCACCTGAATAAATGGGCAGGGCTTCACTCAGCATGAACTCCATGGAAAAGTACGCCACCGCCGAGAGCTCCGAATGGGGGTATGCCTCCTGAAACCAGCCTTGCGACCGTTCCGCGATTAGCCTCTCGCGGTCAAGATCGCTGAGCAGCCTTTGGAAGTCCGGGTCGGCTGAAACACTCTGCAGTCTTTCCCGCGAGACAGTTTGCAGGAGCATCCAGGGGTTGTGGGTCAAATCCCAGAGTTCAGGGTCCAGGCGCTCCCACAGTTTGTCGGCGGAATGATTAAAAGACCAACGAAGATCCAACGCCAACTCAACCAACGGTTCCGAATCTCGGACCTCAGCAGGGCGATTGCTGTATGCAGGCCTGCTCATAATTGAATCCTGTCCGCCATTGAGCTGCTCATGCGCCGCGAAGGCCCGAAAGGGACGTCCCCACAATCTTTAGGGCTTAGGAGGATATCCTTCAATGTAGAAATAGGCTGCTGCAATCTCTTCCTCCGTGAAATACGGAAACGCGGGCATGCGCGGCCAACCCATCATCATCATCATTCCTGAAGAGCCGTTGGCCACCTGGAGCGTGAAAGAGCTCAGCGAATGCTCTTCGGGCATGCTGGCGAGAGAGGGAATGAGGCCACGCATCATGGACCGATGGCCGGCGCCCGGGCCGATCGCGTCGTGGCAGACTTGGCAGGTGCCCTTGATTATGTGTTCGCCTACGCGGGCTGCGGACTCGGATACTAGGGCGACGGGGTGATTGCCTGCCGGTACGCCAGCAAGCCTGTCCAGGTATGCAAGTAAAGCAGTCACCTCATCTTCGCGCAGGCGATTGAATGCCGGCATGGCCTGGCCTCCATTGTGCAGCCGATCTCGCAGAGTTTTGCCCGCTTCCGCGGCCATTTCTTCAGTCATTTCATCGCTGATCTCTATTCCTTTGGATTTCATCCGCCTCTGTATCATCACGCGGGATGCACCTTGGACTGGGCCTATCAGCGAGTTGATCTCTGGCGGCGATCCTTTCCCGTCTGCGCCATGACAAGATCGGCAGTTAAAACGATAAAGATCCGCTCCGGCCAAAACGAAGGTCTCGTTCAACACTTGAAATGCTTGAGGAGAGGCGGAACGCCACAGCGGGAGGAATTTCTGCATCCCCGAGCGCAGTCCTTCGCTCGCTTCCATCTCTGGCTCGCGCCGGCGCGTGGCGGGAATCTTTCCTGTCCCACCCATCTGTCCCATGTGCGTTTGCGACAGCGTGAGTCCGAGGTGTTGCAGCCAGCTTGGCCCGGCGGGCGGCATTACCGCATTTTTTACGGGTTTGGTTGGCGCTGCAGCCCGCTCCCCCGCGGCCTGCTCGTTTTCTCCGCGCCGAGCCGTGCATGCAGCGAGAAATACGAAAACAACTGCGGCCACCGTGAGGTTCTTGAACTCCACAAGCCACTCCTGCCGTTCGAAGGCCCCGGTTCCGATTGCAGGCCTCACAACAGCCTGTGCCTGCCAGCATGGAAACGCCAGCCGGAGGCCCGCCAATACCTACTCGGCTGTCGAGAGTCGCCTATTCCTGTACCAAAAGTGAGCCAGCAAACCGCCGTCCCGTAGATCGAAGACCCTGTAGGCTGCGAGCTTGACTCGATCGTTAAAGAAGAACCACGCGAGGGCATAACCCCATACGAAGAGCGCCCAACCCCATCCGATCGGCGCCATAAATAGTCCGTAAACGGAGATCACAGTTGCCACGGTTTGTGTGCCGACCACTGCCCAGAAGAGTATGGCCGCGGGTCGTATCGACCAGAAAGGCCCTCGGGTGCGTGTGACGAAGATGGTCAGATGCCCCGCCACTGACAGTTTCAAATACATTAGTGACTGAATCATCTCGCGGTTCAGGTGGAAGACGCGCTCGCCCAGGTAGAAGAGCCCGAATGACGCAAAGACACCGGCAATGCCCAGCACGGTGGCGATTCCGAGCACAACCCGCATATTCCATGCCTCCGGATGATTCGCATAGCGCACCCGGTCGTAGGCGATGGAGAGGATCGCGCCATCATTGAGAATAGCAAGCAGAACAATCATCACGGCGGTTACGGGATAAAAATTAAACACTAGGATGGAAAGTGTCATGAACAGTAGAACGCGAATGGTCTCGGCGATCCGGTAGATGGCATAGCTGTTCATGCGCTGGAACATTTTTCGGCTTTCTTTGATCGAGTCGATGATCACCGAGAGCCCGGGATTCAGAAGCACGATATCCGCCGCCGCCCTTGCGGCATCGGTAGCCCCGGAGACAGCGATTCCGGCGTCCGCCTGCTTGAGCGCCGGAGCATCGTTCACGCCGTCCCCTGTCATCCCGACGATGTGATTTTCCTTCTGGAGAATACTTACGATGTGGAACTTGTGCTCTGGAAATACCTGGGCAAAACCATCCGCCTCCTCGATGGCCTTCGCTGCCTGACTCGCCTCGTAGTGTTTCGCCTGCGTGAGGACAGCGGCGTCCACGATGTTTTGGCCCAGGCCGAGCTGCCGGGCCATTTCTCTGGCGATGGCCATTTGATCGCCGGTCACCATCTTGACTTTTACGCCCATCTGCGAAGCTGTGGCGATGGTGGGCTGGGAATCCTCCCTCGGTGGGTCGAACAGGGGCAGCACACCCAGAAACTGCCACTGGCCGGCAGCGTTTGTCCGTGCGACACCCAAGGAACGGAAGCCGCGAGCAGCGAATTGCTTTACCGCTTCCGCGACCTGGCCTTGCACCTTCCCGGCATCCGCTGCTAGCTCCAAGATCACCTGTACCGCGCCTTTAGAAACCCGGAATTCAGCCTCTTGTGGTCCCCTTATGACGGATTCCGTGCGCTTGCGCACCGGATCGAAAGGCTGGAAATGAACTAACTGATATTTGTCCAGCTCGTTCCGGTCTTTCAGACCGCCCAGGACTGCAAGGTCAATGGCGTCCTGGCTTTCCGAGCGGGTAGCGAGCCCGGCGGCGAGAATGACTTCCTCGGGAGGCACACCGGTTACGCAGAACGGGTCGCCAAGGGTTAGTGCGTTCTGCGTCAACGTGCCCGTTTTGTCGGAGCAGAGCACGTCGATGCCGGCGAGTTCTTCCATCGCCGCGAGGTGCGTAACAATGGCTTGTTTCTCCGCCAATTTGCGGGCGCCCACCGCCATAGTGACGGAAAGAACCGCGGGCATGGCGACGGGAACCGCGGCGACGGTCAGGACGAGAGCGAACTGAAGAGTGGTGAGCATCCGGTCGCCACGGAACAGGGCCACCGCGAGAATGAGAATGACCAGAGCAATGGCGATGACAATTAGAAAGTCGCCGATTTTCAACACCGCGCGCTGGAAATGGCTGACCGTGTGCGCCGTTTCCACAAGGCGCGCGGTCTTACCGAAATAGGTATTCGGACCTGTGGCGTAAACGAGCGCGTCGGCCTCGCCCTGCTTGATGATCGAGCCGGAATAGACCGCTTCGCCGGTCTTGCGTTCAACCGGCAGTGATTCCCCGGTCAGCGCGGATTGGTCCACCTCCACCGGATCGCCTTGCAGCAGTTTGGCATCTGCTGGAACGATTTCGCCGATGGAGACGCGCATCCAGTCGCCCGGCACCAATTCCCGAGCCGGGATCGTATTCCAGTTCCCTTCGCGTTTGACCTGGGCATGCAAGGCCAGCTTGGCCTTCAGCGCAGCGATGGCGTTTCCCGCCTGGAATTCCTCCCAAAAGCCTACTCCGGCGTTCATGAGCAGGAGCGCGAGGATGATGGCGAAGTCTTCCCAGTGCCGTACCACGGCGGAGAGGATGGCAGCCGCTTCAATCATCCAGGGAATCGGGCCCCAAAAGTAGGAGAGAAACTTCAACAGAGGATTTGTCTTTTCCTCGGGAAGCTCGTTATAGCCATACTGACGCAGGCGCGCTTGCGCCTCCGCTTGACTCAAACCGTCATCCGTTACCTTTAGTTCGGATTGCAGCGCCTCGAGCGATGCGCTTCCCAAAGCGGCAACGGAATCGGTAGAAGAAGTCGCTGGCTTAGGCGATGCCATACAAATTGCCTCCTTCGGTATCACTTCCAGGGCCCCATGGATCGCAGCGAAGGATCTGAGTGTTCCTTTACCCTGCTGCGCGATTTGCGTGGTCCGTCGGCACGGAATTCATTGTCCGGGCGATGTGCGAACCACAGCCACTGAGCATCGAGCGTAGCGTACGACCGCTTCGGACACGCTTCCGAGAAGCGCTCGATTGAAACCTCGCCGCCCATGCGAGCCCATCACGATCAGGTCCGCGCCCCATTCCTCGGCGAAGGCGACGATTCTGTGTTTCGGGTCTCCTTCGGAGATGCCGCTCCCGGCTCCAAAGCCCGCGGCCCGGAGCTGGCCAACTGCCCGTGCTACGAGCTCTTCTGCATTCTTCATCCTCTCTTTCCGGACCTCGTCAATCTGCGGGAGGTAGGCTTTGGCCGCCTCCTCAGTCGTGAAATAATTGATGAGGTCCACGACGGTCAGAACCTGTACCTCGGCATTCTCCGGCCGGACGCGCTCAATCACACCCCGGACGGCAGCCTGCGAATACTGCGAATCGTCAATCGCGAGCAGGATTTTCACGGCTTGCAGCCTCCCGAAGCACACATGCGCTCGGCGTGAGGATTTTCTACGCCTGCTTCTGAGCTCACAAGCTCAAAAAAGCAGCCGACAGTGGAGATGGTCCCGCGGCGGGCAGGCGGCCCAATCCATCGCACCCGGATCCTCGTGTTTCTAGAGACCCGGTGGAATGCGCACCACCTCCACCGAGCAAGGCGCATGGCGGGCAACGGCTTCCGAGACACTTCCAAGTAGGAAGTGTTCCAGGCCCTTTCGGCCATGCGAACCGAGAACGATCAAGTTCGCGCGCCAATCCCTGGCGACGGCTATGATTCGAGACTTCGGATCGCCCTGCTCCACGACTCCTGTGGCTCGCAATCCCTTGGAGCACAACATTTCGGCAACTTTCGCCACCAATATCGTGGCCTGCTTCGTCATCGCGTCCCATGCCTCATCGAGATTCTGGTCAAAACCGCCCATTTCCCGCGCGACAAATGGATTTGGTGGTTCAACCACAAAGACAACCTTTACTTCGGCGGTATCCGGCCGGAATTGCTCACTGAGCAGCTGCGTGGCAGCCTCTGAATACCTGGAATCATCGATTGGCAGCAGAATCCTCTGGATTCTTTTGCCAGGCCGTCCAGCAGGAGTTCTGGTGCGCTTGGGTACGGGAGGAATTCTGACCACCTCGACAGAACAACGCGCATGGCGTACAACCGTGTTTGACACGCTTCCCATCAAGAACCGCTTAAGTCCCTTGCGGCCGTGCGCCCCGACTACGATCAAATCCGCAGCCCAATCCGTAGCAGCATCGATAATCTTCGACTCCGGGTTCCCCCAGACCATGGCCGTACTGACAGAGAGTCCCTTCGCGCCGAGCAGCTCGGCGGTCTTATCCACCAGCGCTTTCGTAGGTTCTCCTTGTGGGCATGGCGCGTGCTCAACGCCGGCATAAAACTTCGTCATCTCAGGAAATGGATTGTCCATGACATCCACAACACTAAGGACTCGCACCTCATCGTTTTCGGGCCGGGCTTGTGCGGCCACAGCTTGTACCGCGGCCTCCGAGAATTTGGAATCGTCGACGGCAAGCAAGATCTTCATGACCTGCTCCGGCGCCTCGCCGGAGATTTTCCTTGGCTCCCTTCCTTCCCCTCCGAACTGCTAGGGAGTGGCCTGTGGCAGGGACCTTAGATACGCGATGATGGCCCGGGCATCTTCATGGCGCAAGTGGTAGATGTGCATCGGAGGTCGCAATGGCTCGCCATTCGGTCCGGTCCCCTGCTCCAGCACCCGTTCGCCTTGCTCTTCAGTCATGCCCGGAAACCCGGCCAGCGGCGGGACGCGCTCGGCCCAGTTGCGCACCCGGTGAACGGGCATGATCCAGATTGTCCCGCCCTGCAGCCACTTGTCCCGGTCTAAGTTGCCCTGGGAGTCCCGCGGCGTATGGCACTCGGCGCACTTAGCCACTTCTTCCACCAGATAGCGGCCCCGCTCGAATTCCGCCTTGCGAGTTTCCTTCTGCGCCACACTAGTTTGTGAATCGCTCCGGGAAGCCACGAGGAAGAAAATAAGGAGAATCGCCGTGACGATCGCTCCACGCCGCATCATTTCCATGGCCTTAGTTCCTTTCGCACCTGCGCATTTCTACGGCCCACCGGCATCACGTGACGCTAGGCATCGCACGGCCTCGTCCTTCAGACGAGTCTCCTCCGGACCGAGGGCGCGGCCAGGGCGACGGATCAGTGAGGCTGGACCACAACGTAGCGCGTTGTGCCGCTGCGATTGATGAGGAGCAGCACGGGCTTGCTGGCGGTGCCCGCGAGCGCTCCTTGATACTCGGCAACGTTTCGAACCGGTTTGCGGTTGACTTCCTGGATGACGTCGCCTTTCTCAAGATCCACGGCCGCCGCGGGACTCGACGGATCCACAGAGCTCACTACGACGCCGGTGGTCTTGGTCGGGAGTCCCAGTTGGCCAGCCAGCGCGGGCGTGAGATTTTCCACTTGAACGCCATCCAGCCCTACTGGGCCGTGCTCGCCCGGAGTCGCTTCGGCCTTTTCCGACAACTCGCCCAGCGTGACGGCGACATCCTTTGTCTGGCCATTCCGGAAGATTTTCAGATGCACAGTGCTTCCCGGGGGTGTTTCGGAAACACGCACGCTCAGATCGTCAGGGCCGTTCACCGCCTGCCCGTTCAACTCGAGGATGATGTCTCCGCGCTCGATGCCCGCCTTGGCGGCTGGACTGCCCGGCGTGACGTCGCCCACCAGGGCCCCGCCTCCATGGCTCAGGCCGAAGGCCTTCGCCATGTCCGGATCTACGCCTTGGATGGAAACACCCAGGTGGCCGCGGATCACCTTACCGTGCTCCAGAATCTGTTCCATGACGTTACGCGCCATGTTGATAGGAATGGCAAACCCAACGCCCTGGTTCCCTCCGCCACCGCCAGAGACGATGGCAGTGTTAATCCCAATGAGATCGCCGTGAATGTCAATCAGCGCCCCGCCGGAGTTGCCCGGGTTAATGGCCGCATCGGTCTGGATAAAGTCCTCGTAGCGCTCGATGGTGCCGCCTAGGCCCCTGCCCGTGGCGCTCACAATTCCCATGGTGGCGGTCTCGCCGACTCCAAACGGGTTCCCGATCGCAAACACGATATCGCCTACCTTGAGTTTGGACGAATCGTTCAACGCGAATATCGGCAATCCGCTGGTGTCGATCTTGAGCACCGCGATGTCAGTGCGCGGGTCCGTGCCCACCAACTTGGCCTTATATTTCCGATGGTCCTGAGTGAAGACCTCCACGTCGCTGGCGCCGGCAACTACGTGGTTGTTGGTGAGCACATATCCGTCAGAATTGACAATTACCCCGGAGCCTAGACTGTATTCGCGATCCGTCTGCGGCTGAGAGGACTGCGGCTTAGAGGATTGCGGCCCAAGCTGGTCCCCGAAGAACTGGCGAAACAGCGGATCATTAAAGAAGTCGGGCGTCTGGAACTGGCGCTTCACCAGCTTGGTCGAGGAAATGTTGACCACTTTCGGCAGCGCGGGCTCGAGCACCGAGGTGAAACCGTTCTTGAAGTCTGCCAAGCTGACCGGGGCCGGATTTGAGTCAATCTTGAGAGCTACCTTTTCCGCCCCCAGTACTCCGTGGCCCTGCCATTCGAGAATTCGGCCCGCGACAAAGGCCCCAAGGACGAGAGCCAGGAGCACCGCAAAGTACCACTTCCAGCCATGCCTGCTGCGGCTTGCGTCACTCATGGTTTGCTCTCCTCAAAGGCAAGAATGGGTCCACCCTTCAGGAACCAATCATTTGCAGGACACGCAAAAAGTGCAGCAGTCCCTCTCGGGAAAGAATCCCCGCGATTTTTCCGTTGCGCACCACAGGAATCTGGTTTACCCCGTCGCGGCCCATCTTCTCCAGCGCCGTCCACGCTTCGGCCCCGGCGGGAATGGAAATGAGCTTGTCGGGAGGAACCATGATCTCAGCGAGATGCGAAGTGGGCCACGCCGAACGAGGCACGTGCTTGATATCAGAAAGAGTCAGCAGGCCGGTGGCGCCATTCTCGTTCTGGACGATAAAGAAACGCCGCCCGTGTGCCAACACGTGGTGATCCACCAAGTCTTGCACAGTGCTGCTCCCCTGAACGGTCTCGAAATCGGGGTCCATCACCTCCTCGACCTTGTGGCCCGCAAGCATGCCCTTCAGCAGTTGCTGCTGGAGTTGGCTGCCTGCTGCGCTCTCGATGAACCAGCCGATGAAAGCGATCCACAGGCCGTTGAAAAAGTCGCCGCCTAGGGCCTGCCAGACGCCCCAGAAAATAAACGCGAACCCGAAAAAGCGACCGGTCGTGGCGGCGATCAGAGTCGCGCGCTGGAAACTGCGTGTAACCGCCCAGACAATAGCTTGAAATACGCGGCCGCCATCGAGCGGAAAGCCGGGAATCAGATTGAACGCGCCAAGAATGAGGTTGAGGAGGGCCACGTATTTCGTCAGGGCGAGGAGCGGCGCGGAGCCGGCGACGAGGGGGCGGAGCTCCCAAAAGAGAACGGCCAGCAGGAAACTGACTGCCGGGCCCGCAATTGCTATCCAGAATTCCGCGGCGGCGCTCTCCGGCTCCGCCGAAATCTGGGAGACGCCGCCGAATAGAAACAGCGTGATGCGCGGCACGGGGATTCCGTAGCTCATGGCCACCAGCGAGTGCCCGAACTCGTGCAATAGCACGCTGACAAAGAGCAGCACGGCGGTCAGGCCACCCATGAGCCAGTATTGTGTGCTGCTCCAGCCATGAAACTCCGTGGGGTAGTAGCCGACCGCCAGGATCCAGGTGAGCAAGCCAAGAATAAGAAACCAGGAATAATCCAGGTCAACGGTGATCCCGAAGAAGCGGCCAATAGGAATAGTGTGGCGAAACATTCCGAGCGCTCCTGCGCGGCGCCACGGGAGTCTCCGGACACAACCGCGCATGGTCGGTCCGTCGCGCGCCCCTCATTGCCGGGAAGTGGCGCCGGCGGACCGTAAAGCGGGACTTCTCCCTTCGCAATGTATTGCTTTCAACTGTTGCGGCTCAATACCACAGCCGGGAGAACCGACCGTATAACTTTCGATATATAAGACAGTCTTCGCAACCGGAGAATTCAACGGGGATTGCAGGCTCAGATGTTCTTTGTCATCCGAACGAGTCCGCGCTGCAGGGCCCTGGCAATTGCCGCTGTCCGCCCGCCCACTCCCAGCTTTCCGAATATGTGGTTCAGATGAACCTTGACCGTGCCCTCCGTGATTCGCAACATGGCGCCTACTTCCTTGTTGCTCTTGCCGTCGGCCACAAATTGGAGGATCACGGCTTCGCGTGCGGTCAATTCAGGAGCCCGCACCCGCGCCGCCAGCTTTGCCGCCGGATCTGCCGCCAGCCAGGTCTTCCCTTCACACACAGCGTGCAGACATTCCCGCAACTCCTCCCGGGTACAACCCTTCAGGAGAAATCCCTGCGCGCCGGCCCGCAGCACGCTGTACACCTCTTCCTCGCGGTCAAACGCGGAGAACAGAACAATTCCCGCGGCTGGAAACTCGCGGCGAATCGCAGCGACTCCCTCGGCCGCATCCATCCCCGGCATGCGCACATCCATCAGCGCGATTGCCGGGCGCTGCCTGATCACCTCTTGCACGGCAGTAGGCCAGTCGGCCGCCTCCCCAACTACTGCCATCCCGGCAAATGTGCCGATCAGGGTTTTGAGGCCCTCGCGAACGACCGGATGGTCGTCCGCGATGACGACTCGGATGAACTCGTCGTCTCCCATTTCCCGTTCCGTGCTTCGATCCGCAGGGGAATACACGCGATTACCTGCGTACCCTCTCCCGGCCTGCTGTAAACCCACAATATGCCTCCTGCGTTTTTCGCGCGCTCCCGCATGCTGGTCAGCCCGAATCCCTCAGCGGTCAAAGGATCTTCACACTCGAAGCCTCGGCCGTCGTCTTCCACACACAGTTGGATTTGATTTCCCCCGGTTCGCAGCGTGACGTGCGCCTCGCGCGCATGCGCGTGTCTCGCCACGTTCGTCAGCGCTTCTTTGATGATATGCAGGAGCTCTGCTTCGGTTTCGAGCGTAATTCGACCTCTGAATTCTTCGACAAAGGAATTGACCCGCAGGTCTGAACCCACAGTCAGGGATTCCACAATACGGGCGACGGCCTCCTGCAGGCTTTTCCCTTCTTGGGTTTGGGACCGCAAGCCGCGTACCATCGCTCGCGCCTCGGCCAGGCTTTCCCGGCCAATCCGCAGCGCGCGGTCGCACTGCTGCCGGGCCTGCGGCGATTTGCCGAGATGTTCTTCCGCGGCTTCGAGACTTAGAATTATTCCCGCGAAGCCCTGTGCCAGCGTGTCGTGGATCTCGCGGGCAATGCGCGCGCGCTCGTGAAGAACGCCCTCCTCGCGGAGCCTCTCGGCTGCGGCTTGCGACAGGCGGGAGTTGCGTTCCGTCTGCAGAGATACCCAGCCGAATGCACACACCGCGGCCACTGTGCCTATGATCAAACAGTTCAAATAGGTTGCTGCCACCGGCACACCGAGGCGGGTGAACTCGGCGTCCACGCGGCCCCCGATGATCGCGACAAACAGACCGATCGCGGCTGCAATCAGGATCCTTTTTGCTCGCAGGGACACGTGTCCCGCCCGGGCGTAAGACCGAAGAAAGAGTGCCTGAACCGCACTCTCGACCTGCCGATAGGGTACGCCCGTTTGCCCGCACCGTGTCAAGCTTCCCCACGGAGCCCGGCGGGCCGGGCGCCCGGTTCCGCGTCGCGTCTCAGCTGCGCCTGCCGTGTCACAAGCAAGAAGAATCCCGGCAAAGGGAGCCTCCGCCACTATGCCTCACTTGGCTCGCAGCAAGGGAAGCACCACGATGGTCAAGCAGTCCTGAAGAAAGTGCATCAGGATCGGCGCCGTAAGTGTCCTCCGCCAAACGTAGATCATCGCAAACGCCAGGCCCATGAAGCCCACGGTGACCACCCCGGCAGTCCCTTCATATCCGTGTCCCAGCGAGAAAATGATTGAAGAAAGTACGACCGCGGCAGCGGTGCTCCGGGTTACCGCCTTCAGCCGCAGAATCACGTAGCCTCGGAAGATGATTTCCTCTGTGGAGGCAACGACCAACACGAGCGCCACCGCCAGCACAAACTGTGCCGGACCGCGCGCGGCTAGGAACGAGGGCGTTTTCGTCGCGGGTCCGGAGAAGCCCAGCGCCAGCAGAACCCGGTCCAGCCACACGGAGGCAAACAGGACGGGACCGAACAGCAGGACCCCGATCAGGCACTCTCGTTCGACTCCGCGAAAGCTCCACCCGATTTGCCCGGCCGCCTCCCTGTTTCTCCAGAGGAAGAAAGCGATCAGGCCCACCAGCGCCAGGTCGCGGAAAATTGTGGCCACCGCCGTGATTACGAATCCCAGGTTGCCGGTGCGCACCATCAGGAAGGAAAGGCACATCGAAGGGACGATCAGGAAAAGAAAAGCGCCGACCTCGAACAATTGCGCCTTTCGGCCGCTTCGGGCATCATCCATTCGGCTGCTCCCATCCAGGTGGTCAGACCGCTCGCTTGGAATGGCGGGCGCGCCGGGTGAAGAAGCCCGCCCTGGGCAACAATGTCACAGATTTGTATTCTGCGCACATACAACTTCCGTTGTAGGGCCGCCTAGTACGCTTTGGAAATTGAAATTCACTGATGATCTGGATTAGACAATCCTAGGAGGATTCCCTGGGCTCTCTTTGATGCTTATCCGGGCTCGCCTTCCCATGGCGTCAGGCCCAGCGGCTAGCCACCATCGAAAGTGAACGGAGGAAAACACCATGAGTCCGCAAGCTGCAACGGCAATGCAACCAACCAAGGGCGCGGTTCCCATCCGGCAGGCCGGCGGCGACCTGTTCGACAGCATTTACGACACGATCGCACGGAGAGCGTTTGATCTCTTCCTGTGGAACGGGGGATGCCACGGACGGGATTGGGAGGATTGGTTCCGGGCCGAATCCGAGATTCTGCACGCCGTCCCCCTGGAAGTGACAGAAACGGAAGACGAATTCACGGTGAAGGCCGAAGTGCCTGGGTTCACCGCCAAGGAACTGGACATCAAGGTGGAACCCTTCCGGCTGAGCATGGCCGGAAAGCGGGAGAGCAAGGCAGAAGAGAAGAAGGGCAAGACGCTCCATTCGGAGATCTGCTCGGATCAAATTCTGCGGACCATCGACTTTCCCGTGCACGTGGATACGGCGCGAACAAACGCCGTGCTGAAGGACGGCATCCTGACGATTGAGCTTCCCAAAGCGGCGCACGCCAAGCCGGTGCGCATCCAGCCCAAGGCGGCGTGAAGTTCATCAGGGCCACCGTCTGCGCCTATAACGGGACATTTCGATGGGAGCGGCCGGGGCCGCATGCGGCTGGGCGGCCGACAGCAAAAGCCGGCCGCCCAGCGAATTCGCCAGGGTGCTTGAGCACACTATTGAAGGAATTACGCCGGGCGGGACTGGTGGAGTCTGTTCCAGCGTCTGAGGCGCCCTTTATTGCGGTTTGCCGGCTGGCTTTGCAGCACTCTTCGTTACCATGTTGACGTCAATCTTCGAATCCAGGGCCTCGGCCAGGAGCGACATATGCACGATCATCCGGGTGCTGTCGGCTGAGGCTTCCTCGAAAGCGCGCGTCAAACCACGATTCCATTTCTCCGCTTTTTCCTGGTCGGTTATGTCCGAAAACTCCAGGGTGTTCTGGAACGCGCCCAGGCTGTCGCTCGCCTGGGTCAGTCCGTTGAGAATGGCAATCTGGTTGCGAAACGTGTTTTTCGTCTCCGCGCGCGCGATCTGTTCTCGCAGATTTCCTAGGGTTTTCAGGCAGGTTTGTTGCCCCGTCTTCACCAGCATATCTCTTCGCTGGCTCGCATGAACCAGCAAAGCGGTATCGACTGCGGTCACGGTATCCGTCCAGCGGCGCGAATCCTTGTCCAGGCCGGAGAGAAAAGATTTGAAGCTGCTCTCGTCCATCAGGCGTTGCTCCTGCGGCATCACCGGAGCGGCCGCGGCAAGCAAGGCGAACAGGAAGATGACGGTTCTGCTCATGACTCCTCCCTGGATGCAAATGCCGGGATCTAGGCGCTGCGTCCCCATAACGCGGATCTCGGGCGCGGCGCCTCCCGTGATTCTAGTTCGAAAAGAATCCTGGGCAATAAGAAAACCAAGAACAGAGGCCTGGCATCGCTCGCGATTGCACATGCAGGCGCTCCTGCTTTAGATTGCCATCGTGAAGCTGCCTTCGGAGGTGAGTCGTGTCCGATCGGCCCGAAGACCCTGGCGCAATGCAGCGCAGCTTCAGTCTGCTTCGAAACCCGCTGAGCATAGTAGGCGCCTCGCTCGCCGCGATCAGTCTTGCCAACATTGCTTTCGTCTTTGTCGTCACTCTTCTCTCCTCCCGCTCCAGTCCGTATCTCGGTGTGCTCGCGTTCATGGTGTTTCCTGCGTTCCTCATCTTCGGCCTGTTGCTGATTCCCGTGGGAATGTGGTTCGAGCGGAGGAAGCGCCGCCGCGCGGCCCCGGGGACGATTCCTCGTTTCCCTCGGATCGATTTGAACGTCCGGGCACAGCGCAATGCCTTTGGCTTGTTCGCCGGCTTCTCGTTCCTTTTTATCTCCCTGAGCGCTCTGGGCAGTTATCGCGCTTATGAGTTTTCGGACTCGGTGCAGTTCTGCGGGCAAACCTGCCACACGATCATGATGCCCGAATATACGGCTTATCTGCAGTCGCCGCACGCGCGCGTCGCGTGCGTGGAATGCCACGTGGGCCCCGGGGCCACTTGGTATGTACGCTCCAAACTTTCCGGCTCCTACCAGGTCTATGCCGCTCTCTTCCACAAGTACCCGCGGCCCATCCCCACTCCGATTGCCAATCTGCGCCCGGCGCAGCAGACCTGCGAGCAATGCCACTGGCCTAGCAAGTTCTATGGAGCCCAGCTCAAAGTGTTCTACCACTATGCTGAAGACCAGAAAAATACACCCCGCCAGATTCGCATGTTGATCAATACGGGGGGCGCGGAGCCCGCGGCGGGCCTCCCTGCGGGCATTCACTGGCACATGAACATCGCCAATCAGATTACCTTCATCGCTACGGATGCGCAGAGCCAAGTAATTCCGTGGGTTCGGGTCCTTGACAGTCGGGGGCGGGTAACGGTCTATCAATCAAAAGCCTCGCCGCTCACGTCCGAGCAGATCGAACATGCGCCTAGGCATCTCATGGATTGCATCGACTGTCATGATCGTCCGAGCCACATTTTCACTCCGCCTGACCGATCCGTCGACGATGCTCTGATTGCTGGCCGAATAGACTCGTCTCTGCCCTTTATCAAGCAACAGGGCGTTGCCTCTCTGACGGCCACCTACAAAACCACAGAGGAAGCGATGCATGCGATCAACAAGACCATCACAAATTTCTATAAATCGAATTATGCGGAAATGTATTCAAAGCGGCAGGCGGAGCTTCGCGCCGCCATCACTGAACTCCAGAATGTCTATCGATCAACGATTTTCCCTTATATGAGAGTGGACTGGCGAACCCATCCCAACAATATCGGGCATTTCTACACACCAGGATGCTTCCGCTGCCATGACGGCCAGCACGTGAGCTCGGACGGCAGAATCATCCCAAAACAGTGCAACACGTGTCACACCGTCCTCGATCAGCTCGAGAGCGGAGTGCCGCTCATCCGGCACGAGGTCGGCGAGGCATTTAAACACCCGATCGATGTCGGTGATCTCACACAAGTGGCTTGCAGCGATTGTCATACCGGCGGTGCGGGGCCATGACGACGGGAGTCATCCAGCAAGATACCCCGCGGGTTCGCGCTTTGAGAACGGCGAGCTACTTGCTGGTCTTCACTTTAACTTTCCCGGTGTTTGCGGTCCGTGCCCAAGCGCAAGATCATCCAGTTCCTTTGGGCAAGAACCCGGATGCCTCCGTATGTGCTGAGTGTCACTCGGACAAGAGCAAAGCAAAGTACGTACACACCGCAGTCAGTATGGGCTGCACGGTGTGCCATTCCGTCACAAGCACCAAAGATTCCACGCGCATCACCCTTGCTTCTCCTGGTGACCAACTGTGTTTCACCTGCCATCCCAAATCCACAGACAAGGTGCTGCACGGTCCCTATGGGCAGGGAAACTGCATCGTCTGCCACTCGCCGCACGCCAGCGACTTCCCGAATCAGTTGCGGGCTGCGACGCAAGACCTGTGCATGGGCTGTCATGTCCGTTCCCGGCTGAAACTGAATAAACGGGCGCGCACTGTGACGGTTCCCTGGGGACCGACGCTGACTTTCGAGCAAATGAAAGGATGGCAGTACATCGGCCTGAATCGGGCGCTCACGGCGAACCATCCTGTGGAAGGACACCCCGTGACGGGCGCAAACACTGCGCTGGGCAAAGGCGCTCCGGACATCACCTGTCTCTCCTGTCACCGACCGCACGATTCAAATCTGGCAAACCTCTTGCTGTCAGGGGTGTCCGACGAGACGAGCCTCTGCCTAACTTGCCACAAGTCCCTTAGTTTGTGAGCTTGAAGTGTGAGCTCGTAGGAGGCGAAACGAGTGCGCGGCGACTTGCTGCTTCGCAGGGACCCGCCGCGTTTCCGCAGTCCTTTCGCATCAGTCCGAAACTGGGCGCTTGCGGAGCTTCTCGCGCGCTGCGAGTTCACCCTTACCGCCGGCTTTCGGTCCTCGTCGGGCGGATGGTGCGCGGACGACCTCGACGCAACACCCTGCATGGCCCACGACAGTCGCTGAAACGCTGCCCATCAAGAAGCGCTCCAATCCGCCTTTCCCGTGAGACCCAAGTACGATCAGGTCGGCACCCCTCTCGGCAGCCGTGTCAATAATCTCCTCCGCAGGCTCGCCGTCGCTCACAAGCGTCTTTACTTGAAATCCAGCGGCACGGAGTTGTTCTGCCACCCGCTTGACCAGCACCGGCCCCAGTTTTCTTTGCTCCGCGAGAACACCGACGGGATAGCCAAAGACTGATGATTCTTCCTCTACGTGCAGCACCAGGATTTCTGTGCCTCGCCGCTGGCACTGCGCAATCACAGCCCGAACGGCTGCCTCAGAATATTTCGAACCGTCAACGGCCAGGAGAATTCTCATGATGGCATCCAGCGCCCCCTTCAATTACCCGCCTGGGGCCAAATGGGGGATTCCGGTGGAAGAAGGAGTTCGGAACGCCCCATCCCAGCTCGCTCCTCTCCACAACGCCAAGCATTATTTGGGCACACGTGGAAAAGTCAAGCATGTGCTCATGCCGCAGGTCGGCGCCAAGAACAGGCGAATTTGCTCTCTGCTTCAGCGGGCAACCCGAGAGCGAGGACTCGGGTCCCGCGGCGCGCCGACCCGCCCGCTCGATTCTTCTCGTTCATCCTGCCTCAGCAGCAATTCCAGGCCCTGGGTCAGGGTGAGTTCTTCGGCCACGCGCTGAAAATGACTGGTCCGAATCGTCGAGTCGATATGGAGCGTCTTGAAGAAAAAGATGTTGCCGGTGAAATGAAGCGCAAGACGTGTGACCTGCCAGCGGCCTTCGCCCACGTCTCGCTGCTCCAGCATGAAAGTTCCACCTTCATTTAAGTGTCCAAGGATGCCCCAGCCGAAATTCACGCGACGGAACAACTTGGCTTCCACGCGTAGCAATCGGTGAGCCGATGCATCCACGGACACTGTGCCTTCCATTCCCTGCAAAACCTGCAACTCGCGGGAGGAGGGTTCGAACGTCCGATTCGGGTGAAATCTCAGCCGGATGACCTCGCCCAGGTGGCCGTCAGCTTCCGTGCCGTCGAATTCGTACTCAAAGGCCTCCGGGAGCGCTCGCACCAATTCGCGCACCCTTTTTCTGCGCTTACGCTGTTGTGCCCGCAGTACTCGCAAAGCATGGGCATCAGCGACCAGGCTTCGGAGCTCGCGGTCTTGCTCCGCCCTCTGCTCTGCGCCTAACGGCACGCCGTCCAGGAGTAGCTGGCGTTTGATCAGCCAGTCTCTTGTCTCGACCACCGCGTAGGTTTCCGTGCGGCGCGGCTTCTCCGTCTGCAGCCGGTAGAGGTAATGACCGGTATCATTGGCAGCCTCCAGTTCATTGGTCACGGTCTGGCGCATGATTTCGTCGGGAGAGAGCTCTGGACCCTGAGCGTGCGCGGCCATGCACGGGGCCAGAAGCAGTGCAGCTTGCAGACAGAAAGTGCGTTTGCCAGTCACGCTGCACTCTCCGCCGCCGATGGACCATGCAGGAACGGACGAGGACCGGAGCGAAGTGCTGCGTTCGATAGTCCTGGAAGGAGAGCCACGGCGCTCACCTTGGTGAAGCGAGGCGGTAATCGGAGTACGTGGACTCCGCCGCTGTCCGAAGGGAGAAAGAGAACAGGACTCTCGCGCGGGATTTCATACTGAAGTGTTTGGGCAGCCAGATGTCGTCCGCAACGGGCATCTTCTCCAATTCGAATTGTGTGCCCGGTTCCACCCGGGCTAGAAAGCCTCCGATCCGTACCGGTCGGACCACTCGCGCCGTCACCTTTACCCACTCGAGCGCTCACTTTCAATCAATACCTTCACACCAGGCTGAGTTAGACTCAACCCTTAAGGGGGCCAGCATGAAAACGCGAGTTACTTCGGTGATCTGTCTGCCGATGGGTCTGGCCTGCACGATGCTTATCTGTTGGGCGGCCCAAATGCAATTCCAAGCTAACGCGGCTGGCCGAGATGCGCCGCGGTTGGACAGACGGCCGATTGCGGACGAGACACTGCGGACGAGCGCTTGGAAGTTATTGGAGGAGGCAGCAAGAGAGCCAAACGGGGAGGAACGGGCGAAGGTGATTCATGCGCTTGGACTTCTGGGGGCAGAGCCACGAGCCGTGGAGTTAGCAGAGGCGGGGCTTAGCGATAAGGAGCCGGAAGTCCGTACTGCGGCTGCCCGAGTGCTGGGCGAAATGAACTCGACTAAGTCAGTGCCAAAGCTGGTTGCGGCGACCTCAGATGCCAAGATTTCTGTAGCGTTAGCAGCAGCACACTCGTTAGTAGCTTTGAAGAATACCGCCGGCTACGAAGTCTACTATGCGGTGCTGACAGGGGAACGGAAAAGCGGTGGCATGATTGAGCAGCAATGGGACGAACTGAAGGAGCCGAAAAAAGCAGCAGAATTCGCCTTTGAACAGGGCATTGGGTTTGTTCCTTACGCGGGCGCGGCGTTTGAGGCGTTTGAGATGTTGACGAAGAAAGATCCCTCGCCAGTACGTGCTGCGGCCGCCGCCGCGCTGGCAAGAGATCCCGATCCGCGCAGTGGGAAGGCACTGGCCCGGGCAGCGAGAGATCAGAATTGGATCGTACGCGTCGCCGCCTTGAGAGCCATTGCGATGCGGGGAGACCATGAATCTCTGGATGCGGTCGCAGCGGCCACTCAGGACAAGAGAGCCGAAGTGCGTTTTGCAGCGGCGGCTG
>OCOJ01043820.1_pt1 | contig 29843 bp, 29 predicted proteins | sample 1539251 | NCBI WGS metagenome assembly OCOJ01 (sample SAMN01911457, study PRJEB22624) | soil metagenome | biome: Soil | place: Malaysia | collected 2012-04-30 | depth RA_metagenome m
AGGAGAAAGTGTTACCCATGTGTCCGGTACAACGTGTCACCTATGTCTCAGGCCGCTCAATCCCACTCAGTTTCAACAAGTTCATGTTTCTTTCTCGAAAGCGACTGCAGGCGCGACTTGGTTGCGAAAGTTGTGAAACATTGGGGGATTCTTGTTGCCCTAAGTCCCGTAAGTGACGCCAGGATGAAGGCTTAGGGATTTGGCAAACTGGTTCGGGGCCACGGAGGACGGCGGTCCAGATCCACTCGCCCAACCATTCCTCTCCTCTTATAACCAGCAACTTATGGCACATGAAACGGTCAAAGACCTCTTGGCGGAAGACCAGAAGGTCGGTGCATTAAAGGTTCAATCAGCAATCCCGGACCCATGGCACATATTCCCTATGGCTTTGCCACGAATTTGCCAGTCTGCCCGTTGGACGATCACTGAGTGGAACTGCGCTTGTGGTGCTCATCGGGCGGACGGCGCTCGGTTTTTCAGTCAGCAGCGGCAGGAGAGACAATGCTCCAAGCAATAGAATCGGTCCAAGAGTGATCCACATCGAAGGAGGCATATGGAGCCCCTAACCGGCCTTTGGCAGCAGCGAGGGAACAAGGATGGGTCCTTCGCAGCTCACCCTGGTCACTGAATGACTCCCTACTAGACCCGGGCGGAAAAGCTTGCGTAGGCACGATAACTGTTTGGCGGGGCCGAGAGCATGACCAGAGTCGGGCCGTGCTAACATTCTGAGTTGGGAATATGCCACAGTCATGCCAGTCGCCGCCTAAGAAATTCCGCTTCGGGCTTTTTGAAGCCGACGCAGCGCGCAGCATCCTCACTCGAAATGGCACACAAGTGAAGATTCAGGAGCAGCCCTTCCGCGCTCTTTTGACTCTTCTGGAGAAAGCTGGGCAAATCGTTACTCGCGAAGAATTGCGGCAGAGGATCTGGCCAGACGGCACCTTCGTCGATTTTGAGGGCAGCCTCAATGTGATTTTTAAGAGGCTGCGTGGTGCACTCGATGATGACCCCGATAATCCGCGGTTCATCGAGACAATTCCCCGCAAAGGGTATCGCTTCATTGCGCCGGTGACGGGGGACGGTTCGGAAAAGAGTCTTCTTTTTGAATCTTCAGCTCAGTCCGAGCCAATCTCGCCGCTGGCCCCGACCCTAGATTTGGAGGCAAAACGCCACCAGCCCCTGCTCCCCTCTCGCCCATGGACCCGTCGCTGGAGATATGCGGCCCTAGCAGGATTCACTCTAATTGCCCTCTTAATTGTAATCGGCTTAATTCGTTTCTGGGGAGGCGAGCAGAAGAGCCAGGCCAACGAGGTTGAGGCCACGCGGCCGAAGTCTGTGGCTGTGATTCCATTTTCAAACTCGGGTGCTGGACCTACTTTTGATTATTTGCGATACGCGATCGCATCGGACGTCGTGAATGACCTCACCTACGTGCGCTCAATTTCTGTGCGACCGTTGACTTCTACCACGCAGTACGGCGAGCACCCCGTAGGCGTGGCGACGGCTGGGCGCGAATTGAAGGTGGAATACGCGATTTCGGGGGACCTGGCGAGCGAGCGCGGGAAGCTTAAGGTCATGGCGGAACTGACCCGGGTCGCCGATGACCGCGTGATCTGGCGGGACAGGGTTTCAGCTGATCCGAATGAGCTGGTCCGACTTCATGACGACCTGAGCTTGAAATTGCAGAACGGAGTAGTCGCTGTCCTGGGAAGCGCACAAACGGTGGGGGAGATTCCTGTCCCGCACAGTCAGCGTGCTTACGAATTGTATCTGCGCAGCGTAGCGATACCGCGCGACGGAGGGCCGAACAAGTTCGCCATCGCGGGCTTGCAAGCGTCCGTGGCCGAAGACCCGAACTATGCTCCTGCGTGGAAGGAACTCGCCTGGAGGTATTACCTGGACGCGCAGTCCGGGACTGGCGGCGAAAAGTCGTATAAAAAATCCGAGGAAGCGAGCGCGCGCGCCGCCACGCTGGATCCGAACGGTATTGTCAACTGGGCGAGGATTCAGGCGGAACACGGGGATTTGGAAGGAGCGTACGACGTGGCGAGAGCGCAGCTCTTGCGGCGCCCCGATGCCTCGCAGGCGCACTTCGAAATGGCGTATGTCTATCGGTACGCAGGATTGCTCGATCAAGCGGCAAGAGAGTGCGACGCCGCACTTGCGTTGGACCCTGGACAACCCGGTTTTAGGTCGTGTGCGAAGGTCTTCATGTACCGTGGAGATTACAAACGCGCGGCGGTTTTTGCCGATCTTGACGGCAACTCGGGATGGAGTGCCCTGCAGAGAATGGACTTTGCGCTGCGTCAAGGGCAGGAAGCAGAAGCGCTGGTCTTGGCCACAATCGCGGCAGAAGGCGGCTATCGCGATTCCGAAATTATCCAGGCTCGGCTGCGGAACGAAGCGCCCGCGATCATCAACTCCATTGCCGAGAAAGAGGAAGTCTACGCGGCTGGCGAAAGCGATCCCGAGGATAAGTACGAGGCTGCCGCCGTGCTGAGCTACGCGGGGCAGACGGACCGGGCCATGCGCGTGCTACGGTCCGCAATCGACAGAAATTATTGTGCTGTCTCGATGCTCGAATCGGACCCGATTCTGGCGCCTCTTCGCGCGCGGACCGATTTTCAGGAATTGAAAAATGAGGCGACCGCCTGCCAACAAAACTTCCTGGCCCACACAGAGGCATTGGCTTCTGGAACTTCGTCCCACCCCCAGTGATACCTGCTCTCTGGTCGACGATCCTACCACGGTTCATGATGTCATTCGCGTCCGCAATGAACTGAATCTCAAGCAGTTAGCATGTCATCTCCATTTCCCCTGCGCTTCCTTTGACTCTCCGCCTCGGCGGGGTNAGCATGTCATCTCCATTTCCCCTGCGCTTCCTTTGACTCTCCGCCTCGGCGGGTTTATTCCTGACGCAGTTCTCGCGGAGGTTTCAAATGCGCAGAAATTTAACGGCTCTGGCCCTGGTAGTAGCGTTCGGACTTTGGGGCCTGACCGCAGAAGACACGGAGTCGGTAGGGCAACCCACAGGGTCGGCAGGGCAAAACCCAGCATGTATCGCCAACAGAAATCGAACTCAAGATCGGCACGGGTGGTGACGACCTGCGTTGCGGCCAAAACAATCTCAACGTGGGAATCGAGTTCTCCAACCACCGGCCCATTCAGTCCGTCCTGAACGCGAATCGAAGCGCGAACTGACCGAACGGTTACAGGGCGGACCACGCCGACGATCAACGGCAACCAGATCGTCGTGGATTCGGCTTGGATCCTACAGTGTCGGGGGCAGTGTTTGGAGTCGTTGTACGGCCTGCAGATTTTACCTCGTCGGGCCACTGGGCGTGGATGCTTGGGCAAGCGGGCAGTAGCCCAGGGGAGAGAGGCGGAATTCGGGATGGAGGTGTCTATATGGAACGCCATAAGCGGCCCATCATGGTCTTCCTGATGGCTGGCATGCTGTTCGCGGGAACCGCCCAAGCCGGTGGGGATCCTTCGACGGTGAAAGGAGTAGTGGGAACGTACGTCGGTCATAATCAAGCGCAGGGGTTCACCTTCGTCCCCTACAAGAAGGGTTTAGATGTGAAGCTCGAGGGACCCAACGGTTTTGTGAGAGATACCACGTCCGACCCTCAAGGACGTTTCAGCTTTTCCAATGTTCCCATCAGCGCCGTCCCTTACGTGATTGTGGTTGCCACGGGGTGTCCGGTGCCGATGATCAGCCAAAAAGTCCTCGCGAACTCAACCGCACCCCCTAGCGTGAACGTTGGTCTCCCCCCATGTGTGGAGAGCAAATCCGGAGTTAGTTCGCCCAACTTTCAACCCTTCAGGAACGGGCCGATACCAACTACGAGCGCATCGTGTGGCAGCAACATCCAATTGACCAGCAAAACGGTTGACGTTGATCTTCCCACAGCACAAAGAACCCTCCTCGGACTCACCGTCAACCCGCAGTTAGGTACCATTGATCTTCGATTCGACACCACGGACTCGCGCCTTCGGTCGCTGAAACCAAGGCAGGTTCTCTTCCTTGAGCACCTTGGGGTCCGCAAGGTAAGCCAAGTGTCATGGAACGGCGACCAGATCGTTGTCAGTACGACTCCGGCGAAGCTTACCGATTTCATTGATCACGGGACGCTCACCTTTCCTCCTCCTCAGGGCTGCGGCCGCGCGAAAGCCGCAAAAGCGGCTACCCAATCGGTCCTTGGGGACCCATCAAGAGTCGGAAACACCGGAACCATTTCAGGTAGGGGTGGAGGCGACTGGTACTGGAAATACAGCGCCAAGGCGACCGGAGGTGAAACAATTCAGTATGATTTCACCGCTTTCAAGCATGCCGCGGGTCTGGACGCCACCGTTTCAGGCGACGGAACATTGGAGAGTACCAAGAGCGCCCACGGCCTGGATTATAGTGTGACAATTGTACATTCAGGAGTAGTCAGCCAAATCACCAAATATCAGTGCGTCATTCCTCTCAATGGAAAACTGGACATCAGTTGGGGCGTGGTCCAGCATTCTGCGGGCGGAGGAGGACCTGGCGACGAGCGCCTGAGGATCCTTCCCTTCTATCAGGAGATCTTCGATATTGCCAAGGTTCCCTTCCTGTATCAGGTCAGTGCCAATTTCATTTTCAAGCCGGGTATTGGACAACCCGAAGCCGCCGTAAAGGGAGGATTTCATGTCCAATACATCGGCGCGGGCAATATTAGCTTCCCTGGGACGAGCGTGGGAGCATTTTCCGCGGATCAACCGGTCGCGGATCACGTTGTGACTTCGGCGATCTCGCCCCATGGAGTCGTCGTGGCGGCCAATGCCCCGAGAGCGACCTTCTCGCTCAGAACGCTAGGCTTCCTATACGCCATCAAAAACCTCGTTCCAGGCTCGGCCTCCGAGGACGCTGAGGCGCAGGCGGGTAATCTCGAACTCTACGAGTACGCGCAAGATACCGGGAACGACAGTAAAGATTTTTTCAAAACGGATAATGCAACCTACGCCCAGTGGGTCACTGAATATGACTTTACGGGCACGGGCATCGGTCCGTTGAATCTCTATCCGTGCACGCTCGAACACTTTAACCTGTCGGCTTCTGCGGGATCAGATGCGGCTTATCTCGGCGGCTCGGGCAAAGTTAAGGGTACTACTCTCTATAAACATTATTGGGTAAGACGCGACCCGGACGTTCCCGTCTGCGGGAAGAAATAGGTGACTCGTGCGCGCGATCACGGCATAACCAAATCTCGGAGGTGACGCACATGGCCAGCGTGTGCACAAATTGTGGCGCCCAGCTCAATGAGGGATCGGCATTCTGCACAAAATGCGGAGCGCGGCGAAGCGATACGCCAGAAGCTCATGCGGCAGGGCGATTCTGCACGAAATGTGGCGCGCCTCTGGGCGAGACTAAGTTTTGTACCAAATGCGGAGCGCCAGCGGACATCGTAGCGGGCGTCACGCCAAGTACTCCAGTCTCCGCAGGGGTTACGCCAACTGCTCCGCCAGTTCACTCGCAGGCTGCGGTCTCGGGCGCTCCTGTGACGAAATCGTCGGCGGGCTTTCCGAAGACTGCGATCACGGGGATCGGTATCGCGGTGGTGTTGATTATCACTCTGGCTGCCGGTGTGGCGTACGTGGTGCACCGGGTACGACAAAAAGCAGCTCAAGCCCAAGCGCAGTCTGAGTTCGAAAGAAGTCTCGACGCAAACAATCAGGCCGCGATTGAGGATCTCAGGAAGAAGCTCATCCACATGGCTAGAGCAGCGCCGGACCAAAAGACTTGGGCGGCGGTGGAGGATCTCATCAACAAGCTGTCCGATCTGGAAAGAGCGACAGACCCGCACCTGAACAATCCCTGGGCGCAAACCCCAAACAAACCGATGTCACAAGACGAGATCAACAAGAGTCTGGCGGAAATCGCCGCAGCAGCAGATTCCCTGGCACGAAATTCAAAACAACCGCCGACACCGGTGGACATGAACAAGAGCACCACTGACGCGGCGGCAGTAGCAAACGCGATAGAACAAAACGCGAACAGACAGCCTGGAGACATCCCGCCAAGTGCCCTCCCCCCAGGCACGAGCGCAATTTCCGTTCCTCCCTCAGGAGGTTTCACCTGGAAAAGCGACGGCGTAACTTACACCTGGAATACCCAAGGTTTGCGCCTCGAGTATTCCCGCGGAGCAAACTTCTACTCTGGCTGCCCTATTGGCAAGCCTGCCCCTGTAGAAACCCCTCCCATCGCGCCCGTTGCGGCCACGGGTAACCAAGCTCACGACTGGGCGCTGAAATATGAACGCACGGCGGGAGGGCCGGAAGCGGACCTAGTTGTGCGCACGGGAGACATCAACAACTTGGGCTTCGGCTGGCCAGCAGGATTCGACCCGTTTTCGGGCCAGTCGACACCCGCGCATCCCTATCCATGGAAGGCGCGGCCCGGGGCCCCAGCAGGAACAGATCGAATCATGGTCGGTTCCTCCTTCAGGCAAGGTGATCCCAAGTGGGACGGCTATAGCTATTCGGCTGATTGTACCTGCCCCGCGGACTGGGCTCCCTGCGAAAACAGGGTGGAGACCATGCCGCAGGCGGTTACGCTTTCCCTGGGTGCATTGCCCACCAAGGTCAACGCAGTAGCCTTCCAAATTTTCGCGGACGACTTCCAACCTCAAGTCTTCCATTCGCATTTCCAGGTGAGTCTAAATGGCACGCGCATTCCTACCTTTGAGTACGCCATCAATTCGCTAAATCAAACAGGGCCCATCGGAAAGCTTCTCACCCTGAGACTCTTGCCCGAGTACTGGCCTTTGCTGGAATCCGGCACAGCAAAACTGCTGATTGACGATCCAACCACCCACATCGGCGACGGCTACGCCATAGATTTCGTACGCATTTTGGTGAATCCCCACAAATTCAAATATCAGGTGTCACTGACGACAACAGTCACAGACGCAGACAAGCACAGACCGATTGCGGGGGCGACGGTGAGCGCTGCGCTCGAATCGGCGGCGACTGACCGGCAGGGAAAATGCCAGCTGAAAGGAATTCCTGCTGGGCTCGTTGTGGCCACAGCAGACGCGCCAGGATACGACGAAAATTCCGTGCCGGTGGATTTGGTAGCGGGACAATCAGGAAATGCTGAAATTCAATTGCATCGGCATCAGGAAAGCACTGCGGCGCTCGAGCAATCCATCGCGCAAACCGGCACCGCAACCATTTACGGGATTCATTTCGACACCGATTCTTCAAGGATCCGAGGCGATAGCATCCCGGCGCTCAACGCTGTGCTCGGGTTGATCAACGGCCATCCTGGATCCCCCTGGATAATCGCGGGGCACACGGATAATCAAGGAAGCGTGGCCCACAATCAATCGCTGTCCGAAGCGCGAGCGAGATCGGTCGTAAGTTGGCTGCAGCAACATGGTGTGGAGGTGAAGCAGCTCGCGCCGCAGGGTTTCGGCGCCTCGCGGCCCGTCGCCGACAACGCGACTGCGAATGGGAGGGCTCTGAACAGGCGCGTGGAAGTTGCGCTGGAGAAATGAAGGATGACAGGAGCGCCAAACAGTAATCGGTAACGGAAAAGCAATCGGAAGGCTACAGAAAGGAGGCACGCATGGGGCGGTTTGTGCAAGTTGCGGCGCGACAATAGCTCCGGATGTGGCGTTCTGTGGAAATTGCGGCATAGCCGTGGAGGCGGCCATGCCGAAGCTGCATGCAAATGCTGCTCGCGGCGCGGGGACGAGAAGCACCACGCTTACGGCCAACGTCGCGGGCGCGCTCGCGTATGCGCTCGGATTCCTCACCGGCATTCTTTTCTTGCGATCGAGCCTTACAAGGACGACCGATTCATCCGGTTTCATGCCATGCAATCCATCTTGTTTAGTGCGGGGGTGGTGGCGTCCAGCATTGCCTGGACCATATTGTGGCGAGTCCTATTCGAAATGAGCGATTCTCTGGCGCTAGTTGCATCGCCGGTCCGGCTGCTGATCTCTCTCGGAATTTTCGCGTACTGGCTGTTCACCGAGCTGACCGTTAAGACGGCCTCCTGCCAGCAAAACTTCCTCACGCATGCCAACTCCTTGGCCTCGGGAACTTCGTCCGAATCCCACTAATACGCGTTCTCTAGCCAATAATCCTACCTAATCGGCGTGTCATTCGCGTCCGCAATGAACTGAATCTAAAGCAGTTAGCATGTCATCTCCATTTCCCCTGCGCTTCCTTTGACTCTCCGCCTCGGCGGGTNTTATTCGAGAACCAGTTCTCCCGGAGGTTTCAAATGCGCAGAAGTCTGGCTGGTTTGACTCTCGCTCTGATAATCGGTTTGGGTAGCTTGGCGGCGTACGGCCAAGGCGCAAACGGGTCGGCGGGACCTATGACGAACCAAGAAGTGATTCAAATGGTGCGGACCGGTGTCCCCGAGGTCGCCATCCTGGCGTCGATTCAGAGAAGCACGCCGAAATTCGACCTGTCCGCCAATGGACTGGCCTTGCTGAAACAGGCAGGAGTAAGCGAAGCGATCGTCCTCGCAATGCTGCGAGCCGCGTGGGCAGCTCCATCGGGGATGCCCCAGGTAGCTGGCGTGCCGTCTCCCACCCCGGCGGGTGGTACCACGCCGGGTAAGACGTCGAAGCGGCTCACGCCGCAGCAGAGAACCGCGCTGCTCGCTCGGATACACAGCGTACCGGCAAAGCCTGGTCCGATAATCAGCAATCCGGCAGCGGGGCAAGCAAACACCTCGACATTAGCAACGCTGCAGCAGCAAAAACAAACAGCGCTGAATGAACGAGGCCAAGCCCCGCCTCCAGCTGCGACATCCGGGGGGACTCAGTCGCCTGCTTACTCCCGTGCATCCGCCCCTGCCGCCGCATCGAGGATGGCCGCTCCTCCTCCACCGGCATCGGGCGGTTCGCTTGTGAATCGTCCAGGGCTCGGGAACGCTGCCAGTTCCAACCTGAACATAGCATGCGGGAGCTTTAATTCCCCCATCGTCACCGCCGTCAGTGGTCAGTCCGGCAGCGCCGCGATCTTTACGCAAGATCCTGCCTACAACCCGTTCACGATTAAAGGCTGTTATTTCGGCAGTAGCAAGGGCCAAGCGCAATTGAACCTGCCGAGCGGAAGGAAGTTGGCTGACCTAACCATCGATTCGTGGACAGACAACCTGATCACGGTCGAAGTAGACCCATCCCTCCTCGACGTACTCGACCTGAGCAATGTCACGCTCGTGCTGTTTCCCGCAAATGGCCCCCAGGTACAGAAATCCGGGTTCCGATTCTCTGCCATGCGCCGCGAACTGCTGTTGAGTTCAATCCCTGCCAGCGAGGCCTCGCTGAGCCCCACAAATGACGACGAAGGCAATCCCATAACTATGCAGTATTCCAGCCCAAGTCAGGGAGCATCAGCGGCTGTGGACCGGTACAACGGCGTTCGCTTCCCGGGGGGAACCGATGTGTTCGATTTCTCCAAGCTCAAACCAGGCTTTGTTGTCGAAAAATTCCAGGTGACCCCACTAAACAATTCCAACACCAATCCAGGCTGCGGCCAATCTGGCCCGTCCACCACAACCTTCTACATCGACGGCAGTTGGGCATGGCAGATGGCCGGGAACACGATTCGGGTGAGCTGGCAAGAGACGCATTGTCACGACGCCTATCAGGGTGACGCGAGCGATTCCAGCTATGGGCTCAATGTTTGGGTGTTAGGCCCGGCGGTTAGCGCGAACACGAACCCGTGGCAGGACGGTCTGAAATGAGCTTCATCCGGACTACAGCGATTGTTCTGTGCGCGTTCTTAGTCTGCGGAGCGGCGTGCGCCCAGCAGGCGCAAGCGGCGCGAAAGCCGCTGACGAACGCGGACGTCATTAAGATGGTGCAAGCGGGCCTCGCGGAATCGGCGATTGTGGCCACAATCCAGGCCAATCCTGGAAGCTATGACATTTCGCCAGACGGGCTGATCGCGTTAAAGAAAAGTGGCGTTACCGATGCGGAGATTAACGCGATTGTTTCAGCAGCTTCCGGAGGGAATTCATCTGGCGGAGCGGCGGCGAACGGGAATGCGGCGAGCGCGCCTCCCGCACCGCGATTTCAAATGCCTGTGGTGGCCGTGATTCAAAACGGCGCGTCGCAGGAATTGCCGCTCGAGAAAACGCAACTAGCGCAAACGAAAACCAAGCCCACGTCTATGGCCAGCCTCGCGAGCGACTCCGCACTCGCGCAGGGTATTCAATCGGGCGTTGGAGACGTAACAATGGCCGCCGCCTCGCACATGAGCTCCACTATGGGGAATTCAGCAGTGCAGCAGGCCGGCACCATCTTCGGCGGCATGATGACGCGCCGGAAACCCGCGGTGACCTACGTCTGGGGCGTGCCGAATCCCGCGTCCTCGAACGTCCTGCAGACGCTCACGCCCCAGTTCTCCGTGAACTTCGCGCGCACGCCGGGCGTGAATCCCGATGATTTCGAGCCAGCGATTGTGAAGTTGACGCCCGCGCAAAATACTTGCCGCATTGTGGGCGCGACGCAAGGCAAGGAAGACGCTCGCTCCAACAACGCGGCGGATTGGCAAGTTTACTCCTCGTTTCTCGAAGACAGGGTGGCGGTGAACTCGGAAAAAGTCCAGCGGGGCGAATACAAAATCTTGCCCCAAACCGCGCTCTTCCCCGGCGAATATGCCATCGTGCTTCGCCCCGTCTCCAAATCCAAGAAATTCTCTGGAGGTGACGTCGCGCGAGCGCAGGGCGACGGATTCATGTTTGACTCCGTGTGGTCATTCCAGATCTCCAATACTGCGCAATAGCAGAATTTGACTCTGAGGCGATTGATCTTAGGAGGAAGAATGAACTCGAAACTCGTGATGGCTTTTGCTGTCCTGTTCTCATTGCTGGGCGGGGGTTTGCGGCCGACCTACGCCGCACCTCCGACCGACGCCTGCTCACTACTCACGGCCGCGCAGGTGAGCGCCGCGCTGGGCATTTCGGTCAAAGGGGAACCAGCTTCGCCTGACGACAAAACAATCTGCGCCTGGCCACCCTCTAGCCCTTTGAATAAAAAAGGAGTCTTGCTCCACATCGTCGGGCCGGTTGGCACGCTCACTCCAGCCCAGCAGTTCGACACGATCAAAACGCCTCTTCCGGTTAAAGGAATTACGAAGGTCCCCGTCAGCGGCCTCGGCGATGACGCGGTTTATGGGGAAACCCGCTTTTATACGGAGCTGACGGTCAAGAAGGGCGATTTCGTTTTCCAAATCAAGGTTAACGGTTTCCCAGTGGAAGAGGTCAAGGCCAAAGAAAAAACGCTGGCGCAAGACGTCCTCGCGAAACTCTGACGAACTGGTGACAGAGTCGAAGAATTTTTCGATCCGGGACGTCGGGCCGAATTTCTCAAGGAGGATTAGGATGCGAAAGGCAATTTTTGTTGTAGCTTGTTTCGTGATAGGCGCTTCGATGCTCGCAGCTGTCACCGAGCAGCCGCTCAATGTCAAGACCGGCCTTTGGCAAGTTGACTTAACTCTGAATTACAGCGGCCTGCCCGCAAACATGCAGGCCATACTCGACCAAATGACGCCTCAACAGCGGGCCGCGATGGGGATGGGTGGAACGAAGACCTACAAGCAGTGCCTTACACCAAAGGACGTCAACAAACCAATGGTCCAAGGCGACGACACGTGCCACTGGACTGTACTGAAGTCCACGAGCAGCGACCTCGACGTGCGTGGGACCTCCTGTCAGGCCGGAAAGAACCAGGGTTTGAACACGGAAGTCGAGGTCAAGGTTCACGCTATTGACTCCGAGCACGTTAAGGCCACCGTGCACGGCACTGGGACCGGGAACGGCGTCAACGCTAAACTCGACGGAAACTACGTGGGTAAGTGGATCGGCGCAACCTGCCCCGCCGGAATGGAGTAGTTCGAGCAGGAGGATACGTCCAACCGCGCTATTCGCGAAAGTAACCGTTTTGGCGCCCGATTCGATCGCTCTACGAGATAGATCCCGAATTTTTCTGCCAACCTGAAGTGATCGCTAGGCCCTGCCGGCGAATCGGCGCAGTCGAGCAGGCAAACAGATAACGATGGTCGCCAAGGCTGGACCCATGCAAGGTCTGGTTGCGAATGGTTGTGAATTTGAGGGGGAGATTTTTGGTCGTCCTAAATCCCGTAAGTGACGCCAGGACGATGGCTTAGGGATTTCTTACTTGCTGGTTCGGACCAGGAGGTTGGTGGTTCAAATCCACTCGCCCCGACCAATTCATCCCCCTCAAATTCAGCAACTTCATGCTGCTTTCCTTGAAACGAACTTAGCGCGTTTTGGTTGCGAAAGTTGCGACTCAATTGAGAGGGATTTTTGTTGGCTTAAGTCCTGTAAGTGACAGGAGGACGATAGGTTAGCGATTTGGGAGATCGATTCGTGACCAAGGGCGAGAAAGGTAGCCCAAATCGACTCACACCGACTATTCCTCTTATAACCAACAATTTACGGCACTTCAAATTGTCAAAGAGCTCTTGGCCGAAGACCAGGAGGTCATGGTTCAAATCCACTCCTCGCCCGACCAATCTCATTAACAATCACAAGTGTATGATCTCTTGGCATTGCACAAGAGGGTCGCGAACCATCACAGCCCCCAATTGGCAGTTATCGGCGCATTTACGCCGGTGCTGGCCGGGCACCGACGGCAGGTCGGTGGACTGGAGTGCCCACCTGCAAATGATGTCGAATTCTTGGGAGTTTGGGTTAAAATCCCATTCTTGAAAACTCAAAGATGCCGTTCGGCAGGCTCCGAACGGTTTGGGCACAGTTGGCAGCGTATTGGGATAAAGGCTTTTTCATTTCTGCTGGAGAACCGACCCAGATGCCTATGGCGACGGTTGGCTAATTTCTCCCGCCTGTTCTTGCTCCCTTGGACCGAATTGAGGTTAGCTCCCAGCCCAACCCCTGATTACGTGAAGCAAGGGCGACTGGCCAAGCCGATGCGTTCCTCGTAGGCTCCTACCGCTCCTGACATTAGTAGGTACGGAGCGGCCGGGATTCTCATCTCCGATTCAAGAGCGCAAAAAAAAACTTGCATTCATTTTTTTTCGGGAGTACATTCTCGCGCGGTTCAGGGACAGGGATTCAACCCTACTTCTTTTCGAGCAAAGAAAGAGGGCTGGTTCTCCATGGATGGGCTGTTTACAACTTTTCTCCCCTCTTGGGGCAGGTATGAATTGTCGTTGACTGCCGCGCGGACAATTCATCCCCAACCTCTCCGTCCCCCATTTCGGCGTTGCATCTGCTCGACGACACACATCTCCACCTGTCTAGCAAAGGAGGAAGTATGCTCGTTTCGAGTCCAGTAGAAATAAGCAAAGGGCTGTCCTGGTGGGTGTCGAGACGGAGGGTGAGCCGGATTGCAGGAGCAGCCGCGTTGCTTTTCTTAGGTTTCCTCGGCACGTGTCTCAATCCCGAGTCAGCTCGGGCAAACCCTGCGTTCGCGCGCAAGTATGGCATGCCGTGCTCCGCCTGCCATGTGGCTTGGCCGCTGCTCAATAACTTCGGACAGGTCTTCAAAGACAATGGCTACCAAATGATGAACGATCGTGATGCTCCTATCTGGCGCGACCAATCTTACTGGCCCATCGCAATGTACGGCATTCCGGAGTGGCATCGGGAGAGCTCGAACAATCAGCCAGTGGACGCCGTTCACGGCGTTGCCGGCAATGGCACGAGCCCTTCAACGGTGCCCAAACGAGTGAGTTCCAGTGAATTCGATTTTTCCGGCATCGCCTGGTGGATGTCCGGGACGCTGAACAAGGACATCTCTTTCCTCCTGCTGCCTACGTTCTTTGCCAACACCCCCGCCGCAGCAGGTGGTACGGGGAATGCTTGGGCCCTCACTTTTGAATCGGCTTGGGTACGTTTCGATAACCTCTTGGGCTCGTCATGGCTGAACTTGAAGATGGGGAAATTTGAGCTGGATCTGCCAGTGTCCGAGAAGCGCTCGCTCNAACTTCTCCAATTATGGCGGCCTTTATTACAACTACCATTTCTTTCCGCCCGGCACCAACCCGCTGATGATCGCTGACCTCCAGGGACTCAATTCCAACCAAATCGGAGTGGAGTTGATGGGGCACAGCGCCAACAGCTATACGCGCTATGCGTTTTCCGTGGTGAGTAGCAATGCAGGAAACTTCGGCCAGTTTTACGGCGACAGTGTGGATTTCTACGGGCATGTCCAGCAGGCATGGAACATGCCGCATGACCTTGGATACATGAAAGCCAGCGCCTTTGCCTACTTCGGCAGGTGGCCCACGTACTGGCAGACCGCGGGTGGTGTGCCCACACTTCCAGGTACTACCGTGCCCACTCCCATAGCAGGCATACCAGGTACCGGGACTGGCAACAAGGGTTGGACGGCGAGTGGCGCCTCCCTGCTTTGGTTCACGCCAAAGTGGGTTTGGAGCAATGTCTATGTGCATGGGACAGAAAACGCTTGGCTCGCCAACAACTTGGCCTCAGATGGCTCCGCTGGCCCCTTGCCAGCAGGCGCCAAGACTGCCATTTGGAATGGAGGCTTTAGCGAGGCAGACTTTATGTACACGCCTCAGTTAGCCCTCATCGGGCGATACGAGATGGTTCGCATGGCCCAGCAAGGCAATCCTTCAAACCCCGGCAACATGGGCAATCTTGACGCACTGACCTTTGGCGTTCGGTGGTATCCGTTCATGATCACTCGACTCGGTTTTGCCGTGAACCCAGAGTATTCCGTCATTCGGTCGCGGGGAATCGGGAACAGCCTCTTTGCAGGTTCCTTTACACCAAGCTTCAACAATCGGGATGTGCAGTCTAGCAGCATTTTCCTTGGGCTCAATTTCGAGTACTAGAAAGGGGCGCTAATGGTCAGCATAGGCAAGCTCGCACGGACTTTGCTTTTGTTAGCTTTCTGTATGGGTCTGGCGACGCCCCCGCTTGTTCGGGCTCAAGACGAGAGTTCGCATATTGGTGGCATGACAGGCCGGGCCAGCGTTGGCAAGGAGCTCTTTAAGCGCTACTGCTTTGGGTGTCACAACCTCTCGGGGGATGGCAACGGGATGGAAGCTCAATGGATCGATCCCAAGCCCCGTGATTTCACAGCGGCGGTCTTCAAGTGCCGTTCGACCCCGACGGGCACGCTCCCAACTGACGACGACCTATTCAACGCTATAACTCGCGGATTTGATACTACATTCATGCCGCAGTGGAGAAGCCTGCCACCACAACAACGAGCCGACCTGGTGGCATACATCAAGACTTTCTCACCACGGTGGAAGACAGAGAAACCAGGAACACCAATCACAATTCCTCCTGAGACTCCCATTACGACTGACAGCATTTTGCGCGGCCGGCAGCTGTTCCAAAAGATGGAGTGCTGGAAGTGCCACGGCCCGGAGGGCCACGGTGATGGTCCTTCCGCATCGACCCTCACCGATAACAAGGATCGTCCGATTCGTCCCTATGATTTCTCGACGGGCACGCGCTTCAAATGTGGGGCGACAAACCGAGACTTGTACCAGATTTTCATGACCGGGCTGGATGGCACCCCCATGCCCTCTTTTGGCGACCAACTCAAGCCAGAGGAAGCTTGGGACTTGGTTCATTTTCTGCGTACTCTGCAGGTGTCTTTAAAAACCCCCGAACTGGCCATGTTCCGGCAATGGGAGAGTGCGCACGCCGGACAGCTCAAACCCATCGGGCCGGATCAGGGAACAGGAGGCGGCGGGAAATAATTTTTCACGCTCCGAGTTCTTTTGGGCCGAAACTCCATGTCACTGCGGACTTTGCTTGTGAATCGTTATGTCGCGGCGGCGATCGCTCTGTCTAGCCTTCTTCCACTCTCGGCTGCGGGCCAGACATTTCATGATCCTCGCAAAAAAGAGTCCGTAGGTTTCTCTGTCGATTTGGAGTATCCCGCCGAGGCAGTTATCTCGATTGTCAAAGCAGTGGCAAGCGACAAGTCCATTCGCGGAAGCAGCATTTCCACGAAGGATCAGGGAATGGAGATCGACGACGCCGAGTTCGCCACGTCCTGCAAATTCTTCGGCGATGCTCCCGGTTCGAAATCCGTTTTTTACAAGCTCAGGACCGACGCCATCGCGCCTATCCACTTCCCGGGAAGCAATGGAGCAGGGACCGTAGCGGTGCGTTACGCGGTTGAACAGGTATCGCCGGAGCGGAGCAGGCTGCATATTGACGCTCTTTTCTTCCAGGAGTCGCTGCACGCTCGCTATTTTTCCGACGGAAATGTCGAGTCAGCGGAATACGCTGAGATTCTCGGGCAACTGAAGGCTCAGGACAAGTCGAAAACCGCCATGAATCGCGCGTCCCAAGCCTCCGCCGTGGAGGCGGACAGCTCCGGCCTTAACAATACTCTGGCGAACTTGCAGGCTCGCCTGGCTGACGCAAAGGCTGCGGAACAAGAAATGGAGAAGCGCATCGAACGACTGAAGTTCAATACCGAAGGCCAGGTAAAGACGGGAGGGGTTCCGCTCAAGACGCTTCCCTACAATCTCTCCTCCACAATCCTGACACTCGAAAAGGGAGAAGCAGTTTCCGTCCTCGCCACTTCCAAGTATTGGTATCGCATTAGAACGGAGAAAGGCGAAGAAGGTTGGATCTATTACCTATTTCTGGGGCCTTTGTCATGACACCCGCGTCCGTTCGTTTACAAAACTTGGGCAAGCCCGGGCGGTTGGGCTACTGGCTCGTCGTGGCTGGTCTTTTCTATCTTCTTGTTTCGGTTCCTGTCGGGCCGCCTGCGATGGCTCAAGAGCCGAAGGTCCCCGAGCGGGTTTTTAACTACGCGCAAGCTGATGTGGAAAAAGCCTTGGAGAGTTTGCAGGCCTACGAGACCGCCCGGCTCCCGGTTCTTGCCGGGTTCGTGAACGCAAAAGCGGATACTCTCAAAGATTACGACAATCCGCACTACCAGTTCCAAATCGAGCTGATGTCACAGGGTTCGGGCCACACTCTTGTGCAAATCAAAGCGGAAATCACCGCGTGGTATGCCGGTGCAGTCTCGACGCGCCCTCAGTATGTCTTGATGCCTTCAAATGGGCGGCTCGAAGAAGAGATGCTCGACCGGCTGAGTGTTTTCTTAGAGCATGGAACTAAGCAATCGCCCTTTCAAGCCGATCCTCTCCCAGCAACATCACGCCCGCCGATGCCAATGAATCCGCCAAGTTCCGTCTCCCCTCAGCCTGCAAGTGGGTTCCCTACCGCACCAGCAGACTCAGTCACTCCTTTACCCAACTACAAGGACGGCGATCCCGAAAAATTGGCCCGTGAGATCGCGACGGTGCAATCCGAGCTCAAAGCCGTGGAACAAAAAGAGCGGCAATCGCAACAGCAAATAGCGGAACTTGACGGCGTGGCGAAGTCGCGGCAGCGTATTACAGATTTCGCCATCGCCAAAAATTCCAAAATTCTTGTCTTCGAACAGCCTAGTGCGCTCTCAAAAATCCTCTTTCACGCGGAAGCGGAAGATGAATTTGAAGTTACAGAAGCACGGGAGGGCTGGGTTCGCGTCCGCCTGGACAACGCCGGGCAGGCATGGCTGCGGATTTCGGATCTCGAACTGCCAGGCGAATCGAATGTCACCGACGATTTTGGCAGAAAGAATTTCTCGGTTGCTAACGAAGTCATCCAGACGTTTACGGGAGAATGGCCTGTCCTTAAAGGAAAGTCAGCGCTCTTCGTGCTGGCTGAACCCAAGGGAGCTATCTCCGAAGATACGCTGGGCAAGAGCCAGCTCGAGTTCGCAGGGCACACCTTTCTGGAAGGCTATCGTGCGGCTACGCATTCCCAACAGACGGTTGCCGGGGTTGTGGTTGTTTTCTCAGGCGACAAGCCAGGCGTAGCGGCCGCCACATTACCCGAAATTCGGCAGTGGCAAGAGGGACGCGTCTCCGACCAAGTGTTTTTTGCGCGCTGCTCCCTCGACCCACCCAGTTCCTTCCGTGACACTTCGACCGCTAATGTATCGTCGAGAAAAGAATAACTTGCGTGGATACCTGTTCCATCAATATACCACTTGCATTCGTTTTTTCGCAGGAGTACATTCTCGCACGGTTCAGGGACTTGAGAATTTGCCCCTTTCTTTTCGAGCGAAGAAACGGGACTTATTGTCGACGGGTTTGCTGTCTCCTATCATCACCCCTCACTATCTCGGGTGACTGTAGACCGCTCCCGCTTTGGCCCGCGTTGCGTGTGTGCTCTTCCTCTTGGGAACGTTCATGCACGGCTGTGTTCAGCCAATTTGCGCACAAAGCCTTGCAGTTCGTTTGCGCTCCGAACTCCGCGTGTCATGACACGACCGAACCTGGGGGTCCCGGAAAAGCTTCTTTTAGCCGAGGTCGTCGCGCCGAGGGAGGCCGAAATCGAGCAAGCGCATTAAAACATCAGTCTTAAGGGGGGAAACTATGAAAATCAATCGAGTTCACATCGCGAGCCTGACCGTTTTGACTTCCGCAGTTATCGCGTCAGCAGTGCTGTATGCCCGGCCCAGCGGCGCTACCATCAGCGGCAGAGTTACCTACGAGGGCACGCCCGCGAAGCCCAAGCCCATCGACATGTCCAAGGAGCCAACGTGCGCCAAACAGCATACCACGCCCATCATGACCGAGACGGTGGTCACCGGCTCGAACAATAGTCTTGAGAACGTAGTCGTGTACATTTCCGCCGGCGCTCCCGATGAAAATGCGCCCAGCCAGCCCGCAAGGTTCGATCAGAAAGGATGCCAGTACATTCCGCACGTTCTCGCGTTTCAGGTGAACCAGACGCTGGAAATTGCCAACAACGACCAGACTTCCCACAACATTCACCCGCTGCCTAAGCTGAATCGGGAATGGAACAAATCTCAGCCCCCTGGGACTCCCGCGATCACTGAAAAATATGACAAGGCCGAATTCATCCCGGTTAAATGCAACATCCATCCCTGGATGCATGGCAACTTTGCCGTCCTGAAGAATTCTCACTACGCTGTGTCAAAAGACGATGGCAGCTTTAGCCTCCCCAATCTCCCGCCGGGGAAATACACCATCACTGCCTGGCACGAATCCTACGGCGAGCAGAGCCAAGACGTCACCATCACCGGAAGCGAGACCAAAACGATCAACTTTGTCTTTAAGGCCAGGCCCTACTAATTCCACTATGCGCGCCTTGGCTCACATATCCGCATCACATCCGTTCGGCGTCGTTCGCAGTTCTTTCAAACTTCCCGGTCTCATCCCGGGAGGAATCGAGGCTCTATGGGAAAACTGTTCGGTGTAATTGTCGCAGTCATCGCGCTGATCTCCGCGTATCCCATCGTGACTCACATGTACGCCCAGCCAGAGGACATCTCGACTCACGGCCACGCCATTGACGAGCAGCTCTCCGACACCATGGCCGAAGCCGGAGTTGCCTTCTTGGGCGCCCAGCTGCTTCTTGCTTTCTTTGTCTGGAAATTCTCCAACCGCAAGCCCGGCGCCAAAGTCACGCAACTTCCCGGCGGCGCAAAACTCATGGTCGCCACTGCTTTCATCCTGGTCGGAACGGAAGTTCTTGCCCTAGGTGTCCTCGGCCAAAAAGCTTGGGCTAATGTTTACTTCACTCCGGCAAAACCTGACGCTATGCAAATTCAGGCTCAGGCGGGCCAATTCGCCTTCTACTTTCGGTACCCTGGCGCGGACGGCAAGTTTGGTCCCTTGCACCCCGACAAAATTGATGAAGGGAACGCCAATTACTTTGGACTCGATCCGGCCAATGACGTCGAATCCCGCGATGACATCGTGACAGGCGAGCTGGCCATCCCCGTCAACCGCGAAATCGAGCTCCTCATGCACGCCAAAGACGTCAGTCACTCCTTCTACGTCCGTGAATTGCGCATTCAACAGGACTTCGTTCCCGGGCTCGATCTGACCATTCATTTCACTGCGACAAAAATCGGCAAGTACGAAATCGTCTGCACGCAACTTTGCGGTCTGGGCCACTACAACATGAAAGCGTATTTAAACGTAGTGTCTCAGGATGATTTTGATAAATGGTTGAAGGAAAAAGCATCCGAGCAGTAGTTCGAGCCCGTGGGCGGCAAGCAATCGCGATTAACCGGCCCGCAGCTCATTCCAGGTGAGGAGACCTATGGAACAAGCGTCAACCCAGCCAGCGCATGTACATGCTCCGCCAGAGGGTTTTCTTCGGAAGCATGTCTTCAGTCTTGACCATAAGGTGATCGGCAAGCAGTATTACGGGCTCGCTCTCGTCGCCGTCTTCACCGGCATGGCTCTCTCCTGGCTTATGCGCTTCCATCTCGTATGGCCCTCCACAAAAATTCCCGGACTCGAGCTTCTTTCCAAAGGCGGAGCGCCCGGTGGCATCATGACGCCGGAATACTATCTCTCCCTACTCACCATGCATGGCACGCTGATGGTGTTCTTCGTTCTCACGAATGCGCCGTTCGCTGGCTTCGGCAATTATTTCCTCCCCATTCAGATCGGCGCCGAAGATATGGCCTTCCCGCGGTTCAACATGATGTCTTTCTGGACGACTTTGGTCGCCTTCCTCGTCCTCATTCTCGCTTTCTTCATTCCTGACGGTCCACCCATCTCTGGTTGGACCGCCTATACCCCTCTCAGCGCTATCGGTAACGATGCGGGACCCGGCCTTGGGTGGGGTCAGAGTCTCTGGGCCATTTCCATCGCACTCTTCTGCGTCGGCCAGTTGCTTGGCTCGCTGAACTTCATCTCGACCACGCTCGATCTCCGCGCCAAGGGCATGACCCTTATGCGCATGCCCATCTGTACTTGGGCGTGGTTCGTTACCGCCTGTATTGGTCTCCTAGCTTTCGCGGTACTTCTCCCCGCGTGCTTGCTGCTCCTCCTCGACAAACTTGCCGGCACAAGCTTCTTTATCCCCGCGGGCCTGGTCGTCAGTGATCGCCTTCAGCCGCATGCAGGCGGCTCCCCGCTCCTCTGGCAGCACCTGTTCTGGTTTTTCGGCCACCCCGAGGTTTACATCGCGATTCTCCCCGCGGTTGGCATTGTGTCTCACGTGCTCATCACCAGCATGCGCAAGCCACTGCTCAGCGCCAAAGTCATCATCTACTCCATGTTGTCGATTGGCTTCTTGAGCTGGATGGTTTGGGGCCATCACATGTTCGTGAGTGGCATGAATCCCTTTTCTTCTTTACTCTTCTCCTTTCCCACACTGACGATTACGATCCCCGCCGCGATCATCACTTTGATCTGGCTCGGCAGCCTTTATGGCGCCAACATCCGCATCAACTCCGCTTCACTCTTCGCGCTCGGTTTCGTTTCCATGTTCGTCAGCGGCGGCGTCAGCGGTTTCTTTCTCGCCCAGCCCTCCATCGACATTTACCTGCACGCAACCTACTTCGTCGTTGGCCACTTCCACATGGTTATGGGCGTGGCCGCAATCTTCGGCATCCTCTCAGGCACCTATTTTTGGTTTCCGAAGATGTCTGGCCGCATGATGAACGAAACACTCGGAAAGTTGCATTTCTGGATCACCTTCATCGGCACCTACTGCATCTTCATGCCGTTTCACTACCTCGGCATGGCCGGAAACGTGCGCCGTTATTCTTCTTTTGTCGATGACTACATGGCTCCGTTAATGCCGCTTCACAGATTCATCTCTATCGCGGCGTTCGTCACCGGAGCGGTGCAGTTGGTCTTTCTTTATAACTTGATTTACAGCCGCTTCTGGGGCAAACCCGCTCCCGAGAATCCTTGGGATGGGACGTCGCTTGAGTGGAGTATCTCTTCTCCACCGCCGTGGAACAATTTCGGCCGTAAACACCCGGTTGTTTATCACGATCCTTACCAGATTGGAGTGAAGGGGTCGAAAGGCGACTACGTGATGCAGGATTCGCCCGAGGAAGTCGCCATCGGTTAATTTTCGGATGTGCTCAAAGGAGGTTCCCGATGGAAACTGCAATTGGAGTGTTTGATTCATCTGATCGAGCCGAAGAGGCGCTAAAAGAATTGTTCAAAGCGAACGTCCCACAGGAATCCGTGGTTTTTTTAACCCCTTCCGAAAACGAGGCCGTGACCTTCGCCAAGGAGCTCGGCGCTTACGCGGGAGGTTTTGTGGGTGGTGCGGCTGGGCTATCGGCCGCAGCGGCGACTGCGACGCTGTTCATGATTCCCGGGTTTGGACAGGCTTTTGCACTAGGTGTTGGCGCAAGCGCTCTGCTCGGATTTGTGGGAGCCCGCACGGGTTCCGCGCTGGGCAAAGCTATCTCAAAAGACCCTAGCATTCCGGAATCCATGCCCGACAACGAAGACGCAGCTCTTTTCCGGAAGGTTTTGAAAGACAGACGCTCTCTCATTTTGGTGCGGACAGAATGGCATGAAATAGCCAGTGTGGCTTGCAATATTTTGGATCGCTTGGGGATCGGAATGCCGCAAAGTACTGCGGCGAAAATGCGAACCACCTCTCGACAACTTGACGGGGTTACAGTCCTGGATGTCAGTGGGAGGATCGCGCTCGGAGAAGGTAACGTAATGCTGCGCGAGACCATCCGCGACTTGTTGGAGAAAGGAAAGAAGCACGTCCTTTTGAATTTGGCTGAAGTCAATTATATCGACAGCGCTGGAATAGGAGAGTTAGTGAGGACACATACAACTCTACGCAAGCACGGCGGACAGCTGAAACTCGTGAATCCGAGTGAGCAGGTGCACCATTTACTTGAGGTAACCAGCTTGACCTCCGTCTTCGACATTCAAAAGGACGAAACCAGCGCAATCAAGTCATTCGTTGGCGCCTCGTCAGCAACCGCGTAAGCGATCTTCGCGACAACATTCGGGGTTGCCAAGAGGGAATAAATTTGAAAAACCGAGCGATCATGTCTACCGCGACACTCCCACCACCCGCAAGAGCTACTCCCTTGCCGTCTGAGAGGAACGCTATCAGTGTTTCGGTAGTGACCAAGTCTGGGCCCGGCAAATCTCCAAGCGGCATCTGGGTGGCCATCTTCGCCATCACCATGTTCTTCGCAGCTTTTACCAGCGCACTTTCCGTTCGCCAAGGCTCCGGGGACTGGGTGCACATCAGCATTCCCTCGATCATGTACGTCAATACGCTGGCGCTCTTGCTCAGCAGCCTCGCGCTCGAATTGTCGCGCAGACCTATGACCACGTCGCTCGCCAGCGGATCCACGATGCGAACAGCCCTTCCGTGGCTTGGCGTTACGCTATTGCTTGGTCTCGTCTTCGTTGCCGGGCAATACCTAGCTTGGCGCGAGCTTGCGGCTCGGGGACTCTACCTTGCCACAAATCCCAACAGCTCGTTTTTGTATGTCTTCACTGTTGCACACGTGCTACACCTTCTCGGCGGCATCGCGGGGCTGTTGTATCTCGCCGCGCGCATGGCATTCAATAGCCCTACGCTCCACCGCAGCTCGTTTGACAACACCGCCATCTACTGGCATTTCATGGGCGTTCTGTGGCTGTACCTGCTCGTGGTGATTGGTGTGAGACTTTGACTTATCCTGAGAGGGCACAACTGTGAGCCAAACTGAAGTTGCAATCCACGGACACGCGGACCTGCTGGAGGCATCTCCTTACGCGATTCCCTCTCGCAAACTCATCATGTGGTTGTTCATCCTTTCGGACGCCGTCACTTTCAGTGCCCTGCTTTTCGGCTATGGCTATCTGCGCACCGCTAGCAACGACTGGCCGACTCCTTTCAAGTTCAATCCCAGCATCCTCAACGTCATGATCATGACCGTCGTCCTCATCACGAGCAGCTTGACCATGCTCGGCGCCGTGGATTCCGCTAAGGCCAACGACAAGCCTAAGGCGACACGCTTCCTCTGGTCCACCATTCTCCTCGGTGTCATCTTTGCCGGATTGCACATTCGGGAATGGCTTTCTTTGATTGATGAGGGAGTCCGTCTTTTCCAGAATCCCTGGGGCTCGCCTCTCTTTGGTGCGTCCTTCTTCTCCATCACGGGCTTGCACTTGCTTCACGTCACGTGCGGCGTGATCGCCATCGCGGTCGTCTCCCGCCTTTTCACCCGTGGCAGGCTCACCGTTGGGCACGTTGAAACGATGGGCTTATATTGGCATTTCGTCGACCTGGTGTGGATGTTCGTCGTGCCTCTAATCTACTTGCTGAATATTTCCCGTTAACCGCAGGACCGCTTTCAAGGAGGCAGTGCATGGCCGCTTCAACAAAATCAGGAAATGTGATTGCCAAATATCTTCCTGTCTATTTTGTCTTGCTCGCCATTTCCTTCATTGAGGTCTTTCTTGCCTATCAGCATTTTTCGACGAATGGACTCCTGGCCTTTCTGCTGTTCCTTGCAGTGTGCGGTGGCACGCTCGCCGTGATGTATTTTATGCATTTGGCGCAAGAGCGTCGCAGTCTCTTCCTTACGGTCATCCCCGCGCTCATTTTTGTGCTTCTCATGATGAACATGATCTGGACGGACAGCATCCGGCTTCTTCACATGCGCCCCTTCGCGCATTAAGGTGCCTCTCATGCTCCATTTCGCCACCCGTCTTCTGGCCACCGTAAACGGCTGCTATTCAGGTCAACCGCAAACCGAGAAATCTGCGATTGACGAATGCCCAGCGAACAAGGACACTAGCGCAAGGAATTTGCCTATGCAGCTGAAGTGGAAAGTCAGGTTCGACTCGGTCGTCCGCTCCGTCGCATTACTCGTCGCGCTCTTCTTTCCCGTCGTCACCTTTGCTCAAAGTTGTGCCCTCTGCTATACCCAGGCCGCCGGCGCTGGCCAACGCATCATCCAAGCCCTTCGCAGCGGCATCCTGATTCTGGTCGCGCCACCCGTACTCATCTGTATCGCACTGACAGTTATGGCCTACAAGAAGCGCAATCAATTCAACGAAGAGTAGCCGGTGTGGCCGTCGTATGGATTAAGGAACGCGGATGGGGTTCACAGCCAACGGTTGAAAGGAAGTTCTGCGTTCTCGGTGATTCGAGGCCTTGAATCACGGCAGGTCCAAGTCCAACGCATAAATGTCGGTGAGTCCGCGGTCAACAAGCACATAAAGTGATCCGTCACCGCCTACGCCGCTGAGAACACAGTGCACGGCGCTGCGAAGAATCTCTCCGAAGCCCATCACACGGCCCACTTTCTTCGTAGCCAAGTCCAGCCGGAACACCGCCTCCTCATCGTCGAGTTGATCCTGAAAGTAAAGCGCCCCGCCGTCTTGAGACCACTGCAGCGCGTCCAGATATCCTCCGGATGCCACGTTGCTCCACTTCTCCCGCTGCACATCGTATAGCCACAAATGTTGATTCGCACTGTCCAGCGCCGCGATGTACCTCCCCTCGGGTGACCAGCGCGCCCCCGTAAAGTCTTTCGAGTCGGGCAACTCCTTCACCACGGCGGTCGTCGGTTCCAGAAAAAAGACTCCATATTGTGGATGTGTCTTTTGATTGCGCATCGTCACCACGATCCGGTAGCCGTCCGGGGACCAATCCGCACTTAGACCCTCCCACCCCTTCGGCAGAATCGGACGCAGTGAACCACCATCCCAGGACACGATGTACATCTGCCGCGGCTGCCCGCTGCGCACACCCGTAAACATGATTTGCTCGCCCTTAGGGGACCATCGCGGCATCAATCCTCCCAATGGTGCGTTCGTTAGCCGAAGGGGCTGCGAGCCGTCCGCACGGCTCCGCCAAAGCGAACCATCCGGCCGGTCCGAATATGCCAACATTTGACCGTCCGGAGACAGGCTCGCTTCCTCAGCGTTTGCATCCACGTTCAGCATTGAAGAATGTTGAGTCTTGGGGTCGAATCGTTCCAGTTCTCGTTGCGCTCGGAAGCTGAATGCAAAGATCCGTGAGCCGCTTTGCGCAGGGATCGCGACGTGCAAAGAGTCGGGACCGCTGGTCAGCAGCGAGGGAGTGTGGTGTGAACGCCGAAACCAGCTCCAGGCATCACGCATAGCCCACAAATTGCACTCGTATCTCTCGCACCCCGAAAACAGAAAGTATTTTCCGTCCGCTGTCCAGCTCCCCGCAAATTGCCGGGTTGGCGGCTCCCCGCTCGGCAATATGGAATGCAATCCGCTCCCATCCGCCGCCATCTCGAACAGCGACTGCGTGCCGTATTCTCCTAAATCTATCGTGAAACGGATTCTTTCGCCGTCCGGTGACCATGCCGGTGCCAAGGGGTGCCCCTCCACGCGCGCCAGTTGTTTTAGTTGCGTGCCGTCACGGTGAACGGAATACAGACTCTGCCCGCGAACAAACACAATTTGCTGACCATCTGGAGACCACGCCGGATCAATACCCTTCGCCTGTCCCACGCGCCGCGGCTCGCCCCCCTGCACTGGCCATAGCCATAGCGGCATCTCATCATCGCGCCGGGTGAACCGCCCGATCAAAAACTGCGAATGATCAGGAGAAATGGCAAACAGCCGTGTGTTCTCTAATGGCGCAGTCATTCGCTCTGCGTTTCCGCCCTCCACGGAGGTCTGCATCAGGTTCCAGTGCCCGCCTTCCCGTTGCAGGAAGAAGATCCTCGTTCCATCCGAGACGATCCCGCCCCATTCATCAATGCGTCCCGCGTTGGTAATTCGCTCCATCCGTTGGACGCTAGGCCGTGGCACAGGATAAACAATGAAGAACAGCAGCCACGAGCCAAACAGGATTGCCACCGAAAGCAGGATCCCGTCAAACCATCTTTGTGTGCGCTCCGCTCTTTGCCGGTCCCAGTGCGATTCTTGGGCAAGGTCCCCTGTAAACTCCCGGTTCAGGCGGAGCCTCAACTCAATCGACTTTCCGCCGTTCTCAAGAGTGGGCAATTGCCCAAGGGCAAGCGAAGCCTCTGCTCCATTAATGACATGAATCGGCGCAAGAAAGCGGTACCCTTGCCGCGGAACTGTTTCGATAAACCGTGGGTTCTCAGCGTCGTCTTGAAGGACCGCTCGGAGTTTCTTCAACGCGGCGTTCAGGCTCCCGTCAAAATTGACGTGCGTGCCCTCAGGCCAAAGGGCCTGGCATAGTCGCTCTCGAGCAACGATTTCACCATTGTTACGGAGCAGCATTGAGAGAATTCGAAAGGGCTGCTCCTGTATGTGGACCCGTACGCCCTGTCTACTCAGGGTGCCTCGGCCCAGGTCCGCCTCGAATAGGCCAAACCGTACGGTGACTTCCGGGGCTAATCTTGGTTCCAGTATGTCCACTTCAATGTTCTCTCTCGTGCGCACCGACACTATATCATAGCTGGGCTTATAGGCCCGAGTTCACCTGACCTGGTATCTTTCTGGAATTATTAGGCTTATTGGGTCATCGTATTTTCAGGCCCAGTTCGTTTGACCTCTCGATGTTACAAGTGTTTCCATTAACTCGAAAACGTCACTGCGTCACCGGGTAAAGGCTCGACTTTGCCCGGCAGTGGTCGTTTCGCTTCAGTCGTACGAGGATTTGGATCGGAAACGCCCGGGCTCGAAGATTCCTGAACCGAATCTCCAGCAAGCCCATCCGGGCGCGGGCGTCTCCGTCCAGCCTCCGTATCCTCCAACTGACTGGATGTTCTTGGGCAGAGATGCGCACAGAACAGACTCCCCGTGGAACTATCGCTCCTGGGCAGATGACAGGGCCAAAAAAGGGTCTGGGCGCTTCGGATCAGAATCTATTGTTGCCGGTTGCGAATGGTTGCGAACTTGAGGGGGGCTTTTCGGCCGTTCTAGATCCCGTAAGTGACGCCAGGACGATGGCTTAGGGATTTTTTACTTTCTGGTTCGGGACCAGGAGGTCGGTGGTGCAAATCCACTCGCCCCGACCAATTCTCGCGCGTTGAGGTCCCTCGCAAAACACGCTCGGGATTTTCGCCTGCGGGTTCGGGCTCACAAATCCAACTCAAGTTCAATCCGCTTGCTCTGAAATAGTTCTGCCACGTTGAGAGATACACGCAACTTCCTCTGGTTTTTCGCCTACAGCGGATTCAGAAATCCGCAGCTCATTGAAATAGGAGCGGTGCAGAGAGTAAAGTCTGTTGGCGGGGAAAAGGGCAGATGGCGATGAGGATTCCGACTTTGCGGTTTGCAGGAAGACTGCTGTTGTGCGTTTTCGTGTGGGGTTCGTCGCATGTCTTGGCCGCGCAGTCGACCCGGCTGTATGTGGCGAACAGCGGGGGAGACGACATCTCTGTGATTGACATGGCAACGCTGAAGCTAAGCGGCGAGATTAAGCTGGGGGACCACGTTCATGGCGTGGCGCTGCAAGGGGACGGGCGGAGGCTGTTTGCGACCGTCGAGTCTGACAACACGTTGCGGGTCGTCGATACCGCGACCAACAAACAAATCTCGTCAATCAAGCTGAGCGGAGTGCGCCCGAACCAGTGCGCAGTGACGCCGGACGGCAAGTACGTGGCCGTGCCGCTGCGCCAGGGAGACGGCGTGGACATCATCGACACGATTCAGGAAAAGGTGGTCAAGACGCTGCCGATCAAAACGCCGCACAATGCTTACAATGCGGGCAGCAACCGGTACATGTTCGTCAGCTCGATGGGGTCGGAAGAAATCAACATCATCGATCTGCAAACCATGGAGTACTCGGCGCACATTCCGGTGCTGGGCATGCCGCGCCCGTATGTTTTAGCAGCGGACGGCAAGACGATGTACATGGCGCTGAGCAATCTGCATGGGTTTGCGATAGCCGATATCGCGGAGAAAAAAGTCCTAGAAAAAATCTCCATTCCCGGCGAGCATCTTGTGCTCCATCGCGTGCCCTACGAGACGTTTGACACGTTTACGCACGGGCTGGCGCTGAGCCCAGACCAGAACGAAGTGTGGCTGACCAGCCTGTTGGACGATTGCATTTACGTCTACGACCTGAGAAGCAACACGGTGGTCGCCCACATGAAGACGGGGGGAGGGCCAAACTGGGTGGCGTTCACACCGGACGGCAGATATTTCTGCGTGAGCAACACGGCCACGGACGACGTGTCAATTTTCGACGTCCGCACGCGCAGCGAAGCAGGCCGCATCAAAGTAGGGAAATGGCCCAAGAGGCTTGCCGTGGGCAACGTGCCAGTATCGAGCACGGCCACCGCTTCCGCAGGAACGTGAGAAGCAGCTTGAGAGAGAGCGGCGGCGTTCTGACCCGGCGCAGGCTGTTGGAGCTTGTGGGTACGGCGCTCGCGGCAGCAACGCTTCCCTTTGATGAGGCAAGAGCCAATCCAGCCGCGTCTTCCAGCCAAGCAAAGACAGCACCACACCTCAGCCCGGTGATGGAGAAGCTCAGCAGCTACATGAGCGAAGCCGGCGAGCGCGCTCTGCCCGATGATGTGGCCGAGAAGGCGAAGCAACATATTCTGGATACGTTTGCCGCGATGATTTCGGGCTCGGAGTTGCCGCCGGGGCGCGCGGCAATTCGGTTCGCGCGCGCTTATGGAGGCAAGGAAGTTTCGACGGTAGTTGGCTCGAACCTGCTGTGTGGACCGATCGAAGCGGCTCTCACGAACGCCATGTTGGCTCACGCCGACGAGACGGACGATTCACATGCGCCATCGCAGTCTCATCCAGGCGCGGCCGTCGTTCCTGCTGCTCTCGCCGTTGGCGAGCAGTTGGGCATCAGCGGAACACATTTCCTTCGCGCGGTCGCTCTGGGCTACGACATCGGATCGCGCTTCACCATGGTGTTGGGCAGCGAGCGCTTTGAAGCCGAAAGCCACTGGAGCGCGCACAGCATTGCCGCCATCTTTGGCGCGGCTGCGGCCGCCGGCTGCGCCGCCCGCTTGAACCCTCAACAAATGCGTTGGCTGCTCGGCTACACGGCGCAGCAATCTTCGGGCCTCGCTTCCTGGCATCGCGACACAGAACACATTCAAAAGGCTTTCGTGTTTGCAGGCATGAACGCGCGCAGCGGC
>OCOJ01033633.1_pt4 | contig 29795 bp, 26 predicted proteins | sample 1539251 | NCBI WGS metagenome assembly OCOJ01 (sample SAMN01911457, study PRJEB22624) | soil metagenome | biome: Soil | place: Malaysia | collected 2012-04-30 | depth RA_metagenome m
TTCTTCGCTAGCGGTAGGTGCGGCCTCTTCCTTGGTCTCGGCTTTGGCTTTGCCTTTCCCCTTTGTCTTTTCGGTCTTCGCCGGTTTCGTATCGCCATCGGTCGCCGCAGCGGCGGTCCGTTCCATCTTGTACAGCAGCTTTTTGTCAAGCCGGAACGCCTGCTTCCAACCTTCCAGCTTGTGGCGGGCCAGTTGGGCTTTCTCTTCGTCCTTCGCAAAATCAAAGAGCAAATAGATGTGCGCCATAAACCTCAGTCTGCAACTCACAAGCACCTAAGTCAAGAAACGGTGGAATCTACGGCCCGCCCTCCATTGCGTCCATTCTTGGCGCCGCTCGATGCCAAAGCTCGGCTCAGCCGCACGCGGTTATGGTAGTATGAGCGAGTTCGCTCCTATGCGACATTCGCTCCATTTTCCTATCGCTCCGGGAAGAAAAATTGCTGCGTGGGTGTGCCTCTCGGCCGTGCTGCTCCTTTGGACACCCCTGTGGGGCGCAGCTTGGCAGGCAAATGGGATGGCGTGTTGCGGCGGCGGACTTTGCCCGGCTCACGGCCACGCGCAGGCAAATCGCCCTGCCTCCCCGCATACACCTATTGCAGGAGCACCCATAGAGTGTGAGCACCACGCTGGCAGCCCCAAACATAGCGGCACGACAAGCTGCTCCCTTTCTTGCTGCCACGAGAACAATGTCTCCCTGGCAAATTCCGCTATCTTTGTTCTCCCGCAGCCGGCCATCCTTTCACATCTAGCTCAATCCACGGCCGCGTCTCTTTCCGTTGCGCCGTCCGAATTTGTCCAGTCATCCGAGCCACTCTCTCCCCCTCCCCGCATTTCTCTCTTCTCTCTGTAGTTCCTGAATCGTTCGCCTACAAAAGCTCCTTCCGGGTCCCACTGACCCGCTGCGGATCGTTCCGCCACCCTACGGGGATGAATTCATGTTGCGAAGAATCTGGCTTTGTTCGATGCCGCTTTTGCTTTTGTCTGGGACTTTGTTTGCTACGGTATTCGGAACTGTGCGGGGCATTGTCCACGATCCTCAGCATCGGCCGATCAATGATGCATCTGTGAAGATCAAGTCGGCTACGTCCGACTGGGCACAAACTGTCCAGACGGACCAGGACGGCGCGTTTTCGTTTGCTGCTGTTCCCTTGGGGGATTATATCGTCTCAGTGTCCAAGGACGGGTTTGCAGACGAACAGCAGACCGTTACCTTGATATCTGGCACCTCTCCCACACTTCATTTCCAGCTCAAGATTAATACCGTGAATCAAACTGCAACCGTTATAGCCTCAACTCCCGGAGGTATTGAAAGTGTCGATTCCATGACGCCCACGACACTTGTTGACCGCCTGGACGTCGCACAAACTCCGGGCGCTGACCGCACCAACAGCCTGGCAATGATCACCGACTACGTACCCGCTGCGTACATAACTCACGACATGCTACATATGCGCGGCGGACACCAGGTCAACTGGTTGATTGACGGTGTCCCGATCCCAAACACCAATATCGCCACCAATCTCGGTCCTCAAATCGATCCCAAGGATATCGATTACCTTGAAATTCAAAGAGGAAGTTACGAGGCCGATTACGGCGATCGCACCTATGGGATCTTCAATATTGTGCCGCGCACAGGCTTCGAGAGGGACAATGAGGCAGAACTGGTACTCAACTTCGGAAACTGGTATCAAACCAACGACCAACTCAATTTCGGAGGCCACAGCCAGCGCTTCGCCTACTACGCCAGCTTGAACGCCAATCGAAGCAACTACGGGCTGCAAACTCCGATCGGGCAAGTTGTTCATGACGCGGAAAACGGTTACGGCGGATTCGCCTCGTTCATTTTCAACCCCAAGGCCAGCGACCAGCTCCGACTGGTCATGTCTTTGCGCCGGGATTACTACCAGATCCCCATCGATCCAGACCCAAACTCACCCGGGAATCAGGTGTATCCCACGTATGGCTTGCGTGATGGCGAGTACGAAACTGACAGCTACTTGGCCTTTTCCTGGGTTCACACCTTCAACCCAAACTGGTTGCTCACCGTTTCCCCCTTTTATCACTACAGCAGGGCCAAATACGATTCCTCATCCAATGACACTCCAGTGGTCACCAACGTGGATCAGGTTTCCAACTATGGGGGCGTCCAGGCGTCCGTAAACGCAAATCTTTGGAAAAATAATGAACTCCAAGCCGGTCTGTACGGATTTGCCCAGCACCAAAACAACTACTTTTATAACTTCTTCCAACCATGCCCACCGTCAAGTTGCACAAACTTTCCTGCCTCCAGTGCCGGGGTGACAGGAGGCCTTGAGGAACTATTCGTCAGCGACAAGTTCAAGGTGACCCCTTGGCTGACCTTGATTGCCGGCTTTCGCCAATCGCATTTCACGGCCGATATTGTGGAGAATGAGGTCGACCCCCGCGTTGGCATCGCTGTGAAGGTTCCTTGGCTAAATTGGATCTTTCACGCCTTCTATGGCCACTTTTACCAGCCGCCTCCACTTTTGACTGCTACCGGTCCCTTGCTCGATTTAGCAAATAGTCAGAATCTCGCTTTCGGGCCGCTCCACGGCGAGCGCGACGAAGAGTACCAGTTCGGTGTCACCGTTCCCTTCCGTGGTTGGTCTCTTGACGCGGATACTTTTCAGACAAAAGCGCACAATTGGCTGGATCACGGCAACATCGGTGAATCAAACCTCTTCTGGCCACTCACGTGGTATCAGGCTCTGATTCAAACTTGGGAACTCACCCTGCGGTCCCCCCGTCTGTGGCATCGCGGGCAGTTTCATCTGGCCTACGCCAATCAAATTGCGCGGGCAGAAGGACCGTTCACTGGCGGCTTGATTTGCCCCATGCCCGGGCCACCGGGATGCGAACCGCCACTGGGCTACGCCCCGGTTGACCATGACCAGAGAAACACGCTTAACCTGGGCTTCAATGCAAATCTTCCTTGGCAATCGTTCTCTTCAATCAACATGTATTACGGCTCGGGTTTCACCAACGGGATGCCGGACGCGGAGTACCCTGGCAACTATCTGCCACCGCACACAACGTTTGATCTTTCGCTTGGTAAAAGCTTTCTTGAAAAATACTCCGTTTCTATCACCGCGCTGAATGTGGCCAATCGCCGAGTGCTTCTTGACAACAGTCTTACCTTCGGCGGATTTCACTATAATGACCCGCGGCAGATATACGCCGAATTCCGCTATCGTTTTCACTATTGAGGCAAACCTTGAAGAAAATGGCGTGGTTGTTGAGTTTGGCATTTCTGAGTTTCACTCTGGGTTGTCAGCCCGCCCCGGAAAAGCACTATCCTCTGCAGGCCGAAGTGATCTCCGTGGACGTGCCCAGGAAGCTGATTGTCGTCAAGCATGGTGCGATTCCCGGTTTGATGCCCGCCATGACCATGACTTACGCTGTGGCTGACGCCAAGCAGATCGAGGGTCTTCAACCCGGCGACAAAATCAGCGCTGACCTCGTCGTTAGCGAAAACAAAGGCCGCCTCGAAAAAATCAGCCTCTTGAGCAAGGCTGGCGGATCAGACTCGCATCCCTAAGGCTGCCGTTGCGCATCGCGTACGTCGCGGGATAAACTGACCAGGATTTCGAAAGGCGATGGAGTTCGCCATAACCGCCCCGGCGCAAATTCCGGGGCTGATGACTCCTGGCTGCCGCGCGGCACCAGGAGTTTTTTTGTAGACACCGCGGAGCCAGATCGGAGAAACCTTGCGGCTTTTGCTGATTGCGGTCTTCGGCGCTATCGGAACCTTGGCACGGTATGGCCTCCAAGGCATGGTCCAAATCAGGATGGGCAGCACATTCCCCTATGGAACGTTGCTCATTAATCTCACGGGCTGTTTCTTTCTCGGGCTGATCGGCCAGATCACCTTGAATCGCATGATCGTATCGCCGGAATGGCGCGTCGCGATCGCCGTCGGCTTCTTTGGCGGATACACCACGTTTTCCAGCTTTGGCTGGGAAACCGCTAAGATGCTGGAAGCGGGCGAGTGGCTGCGTGCCAGCACCTACGCTGCCTCTAGTGTCGTGCTGGGTCTTCTTCTTTCCGCTGCCGGCATCCGGCTGGCCAATCGTTTTTAGGAGTACGCCATGACCCACCAGAAATTCGAGGGTGAACGCACCCTGATGCGCATCCACATCGGCGAATCCGACAAGTGGCACGGCAAGCCGTTGTACGAGGCCATCGTTCAACTGCTGCGCAAGGAAGGATTCTCCGGCGTGACCGTGTTGCGGGGAGTAGCCGGCTACGGCGGCTCCAGCATCTACCACACCGACAAACTGCTCCGGCTCTCCCAGGACCTCCCCATCATTCTCGAGGTGGTCGAAGCGCAGGAGCGCATCGACCAGATCCTGCCCCAACTCGATGATATGGTCGACGGCGGCCTGATCACCCTCGAAAAGGTCCGCGTCATCCTTTATCGTGCCGCCAAGAAGTAGCCACTGGCGTTTTCCCCAGACCGGTTGTAGGGGGTTGGAGCTTCAGCTTGCCCTGAGCTTGCCGAAGGGCTCCGACATCTAAGGAGCGCTGCAGGTTGGCCTTCGGCCCCTGAGGAATCCGTCTGCTTTTTCTGAGGTCAGCAGCGTTTGCCCGATTGCAGCTGTTGGCTGTAGTCTGTCGGCTGTAAACTTCTTCCCCGTGCCCGAACCTACTCATGAACAATCTTGGCTCAACCGTACCGTCCTCGGCGTCGGCCTGACCAGTCTATTCAGCGACTGGAGCCACGAAACCGCCACCGCGGTCTTGCCCGCCTTCCTGGCAGCCATCGGCGCGGGCCCAGCCTGGCTTGGAGCAATCGAAGGTATCGCGGACGGGCTCTCGAGTTTCACAAAACTCGCTGCCGGCCATTACACCGATCGCCTGAAGCATCGTAAGCCGCTCGCTGTGTTCGGCTACGCCGTCACCGCGCTGTCAACCTCCTCCTTCGCCTTTGCCACCCACGCGATCCATGTCATGTTCGGACGCGCCGCAGCCTGGTTTGGCCGTGGCGTGCGCTCTCCGGCAAGGAAAGCGCTCCTTGCCGCGAGCGTTCCCCCTTCGGCCTACGGCCGCGCGTTCGGGCTTGAGCGGCTCATGGACACCCTCGGTGCCGTCGTCGGCCCCTTGACCGCACTCTGGCTCCTAAAAGCCACGAGCCACAACTACCGCGCCGTATTTCTCTGGACCCTCCTGCCCGGCCTCATCGCGGTGGCCAGCTTCTGGCTTCTTGTACGCGAACGCCGCTTCGAAACAAGAAAGAAACATTCTTTCTGGGTTGGTCTGCGCGCCTTCCCGGCAATCTATCGCCGCTTTCTTTTTGGCGTCGGCATTTTCGGCTCAGGGGATTTTTCGCATTCGCTGCTCATCCTCTATGCCACGCGTATGCTCGCGCCATCCCAAGGCATGGCGCGTGCCGCAAGCTTCGCCGTCGTACTCTACACGCTGCACAACGTCCTTTATGCAGGCTCTGCCTATGTAAGCGGCTGGATCAGCGATCATGTGCGTCACCGCAAGTTCATTCTCGCCTCGGGCTACGCCCTCGCAGGCATCACGGCGATCCTTTTGACCACTGCCCCGCATCGTCTTTGGCTTCTCGCCGTGATTTTCATATTGGCCGGACTGTACATAGGCACCGAGGAAGCCCTCGAAGACTCGCTCGCCGCGNCATATTGGCCGGACTGTACATAGGCACCGAGGAAGCCCTCGAAGATTCGCTCGCCGCAGAATTGATTCCCCGCGAACAGCACGGCATGGCTTTCGGAACGTTGGCAGCTGTCAATGCCGTGGGCGACTTTCTTTCAAGTCTCGTCGTCGGCTTCCTTTGGTCGGCGGTCTCCGTTCATGCGGCCTTTTCCTTCTCCGCGGTGCTCTTCTTCTTCGGCGCCTTCCTCATCCTGCGGCTGCGGCGTTAGCGCGCCCGCGCTTGCCTCCGCCTCGCGTGCCGCACGCTTTCGCGACGCCAGCATTCGCCGGTTGACCTCTGCCAGCAGGTATTTCCGCAAATTCTCAGGGACAATCCCTGGGGCCGCAAGCTCGCGCAAGTCTGAAACCGTAAGCTGCGGCAAAAAGCCCAGCACAATCGAAATCGGTGCAGACGGGTTCCGCACGATGGCCAGCCGCACGTTATAGGTCTGCGACCATTTGCGGTGCTTGGCCAGCGCTTGGACCACGACCGTCGGCACCTTCTCGCGCGCCAGCGCCTTCAAAACCTGTGCTTCCGTCAAATACGGATTGTCAAGCGCGATGGGCATTACCTGCGCANTGTCCGTCCAAAACCAGCGCGCCAGCCACACGGCCCGGACCGCGCCGCGCCAGCGTGATTTTTTGTCCGAGCGGCAGTTGCGGCAACCGCGCCACCACTTGCTCTTCGGCGTAGCGCTTCAATTCCGCAGAAACAGCAGGGGAGAGAGCGAACTGCACCAGGTCCATCAGGTATAAGTCCTTCAAGAGTCGCAATTCAACCAGCCGCGGCGTCCGCGGGTGGAATACCAACCCCTTTTTCACCGTGTAGCTTTTCAGAAACGCCTTCCGCGCGCCGATCTCCTCGAGCACTTCCGCAGGGAGGTCCTTGCGCGAAAGCAGGAGAGTGAGCTTGGTCTCATCCAACGCCGGATTATCGAGCAGTGCCAACAGCACGGCCGAAGCAGGGTGGTAAATGAGCGCGTTGAGATCCTCTCCGCTGGCAACCCGTGCCCGCTCGGTTTCCTGTTCGAACCCTGGCACCTTACTTTCCCTCGTCGGTGCGCGCCGCCAGCAACCGGAGCGCCATGGACGCCGCCGCCTCTGCCGCCGTCATGGCCAGCGCCCCGAATTCAGCCTGGGGCGCAGCCAGCCGCAGCCGTTCATCTACCAACTGATCGAAATACGCTGCGCGTCCCACCATTCCCCCGCTTTTCACCAACAGAAACTTGTGCGACTTCAATTGCAACCGTTCCACCAGGTCCCCGACGAGTCCTGCCAGTTCCTCCGCGGCATCCTGCAGTAGCGCTTGCGCCGCGGGGTCACCCTCCTCAGCCGCCGCAGCCACCACCGGAAATATCCTTGGGAACACCTCATCCGGAATGCTGTACACCCGCAGATGAAATTCTTCCCAGTCGCCCACGCGCAATTCGCGCAAAATCTTGGCCGCGAGTGGAGAGTTCGGTATGCCGCGGTCTGACGCCCGCAGTGCGTCGATCGCGGCGCGTCGTCCGATATCGTAGGCGCTCCCCTCATCTCCGAGCAGCGGCCCGTGGCCGCCCACTCGCGCGATCTGTCCATCGCATCCTCGGCCAACCGCCGCCGAGCCGGTCCCAGCAATCAGCACGATGGCCGGGCCACTCCCGGTGGCCTCGAGCGTGAGGTCCAGGTCCGTACAAACGTGCACCAGCTTTCCGGCAAATTCCTCCGCCAGCAGCCGTTTCATTTTCCATTCGGACTCAGGCTGTGCCGTTCCAGCTAACCCCGCACAAACAGCGCTGATCTCTGCTAACGATAGCTTCGCGCTTTGTATCGCGATTTGCCCCGCCTCGCAAACCGCCGCTAGTGCCCCGCCGAATCCCACGCGCATCGGGTTCGAAGGCCCACTTCGCCCGCTCGCGCGCACCCTGCGCGTCTCGTCCATCAAGACGCATTCAGTCTTCGTCCCACCACCATCAAAGCCCAGAACAAAGCGCATAACCAAAGCATACGCGAGACCAACCCCCTGCGCGCGCCTACCCTCCCAAATTGTTCTAACCGTCTCCTGAATCCCGGCCAATTCCACAGGCCGCCTTGACGCTCCTTCTTCCGCAAACTATTCTCGTCACACTTCGTTGCAACTTGTCGTCGCCCGGCGAACTCGGAGTTTGATGCGCATTCATCCTCTCGATCTGACCATTGTTATTGCTTATTTACTGGGCGTCACACTCCTGGGCCTTCACTTTCGCCGACAACAGCACGATGTGAAGGATTACTTCCTCGGTGGTCGAAGCGCGCCCTGGTGGGCGCTCGCATTCTCGATTGTCGCCACGGAAACCTCCACGTTAACTATCATCGGCACACCGGCCATCGCCTATTCCGGCAATCTGACATTTCTCCAGCTTATTTTCGGCTACCTCATCGGACGCGCCCTGATCACAGTCCTTCTTTTGCCCGGCTATTTTCGTGGAGAATTCCTGACTGCCTACACACTCATCGAAAAACGATTCGGCACAAAAATGCGCTCTGTCGCTGCATTGACGTTTCTTGGCACGCGCACGCTCGCCGAAGGGGTCCGCGTCGCCGCCATCGCCCTGGTCGTCAGCGTCGCGCTTGGCACCTCGGAACGTCTCGCTGTCTTCATCGTTATTGCGCTGACCGTCTTGTACACCTTTGAAGGCGGAATGAAAGCCGTCATCTGGACGGATGTGGCACAGTTTCTGCTTTACCTGACCGGCAGCTTGATCACCCTTGGTTTGCTGTTGCACCGCATCCCAGGCGGATGGAAGGAAGTGGTGCAAGTGGCCGCGCTCAACGGCAACAAACTTCAACTGCTCGATTTCTCCTGGAATCTTGCTACCAAATATACCTTCTGGTCCGGATTGGTTGGCGGCGCGTTTCTTACCATGGCCACTCACGGCACGGACCAGACCATCGTCCAGCGTCTGCTGGCCGCGCGAAATCAGCGCGACAGCGGCCGTGCGCTCCTGACCAGTGGCTTCATCGTGCTGTTCCAATTCACAGTGTTCCTGCTTGTAGGCGTGATGTTGTTCGTCTTCGCGCAGCACGTTCCGCTTCTCACCCCCGGCGAGCGCACCGACCGCGTCCTACCGCTCTTCCTCGTGAGAGAGATGCCCCCCGGCCTTGCGGGTTTGCTGCTGGCCGCCATCCTTGCCGTGGCCATGTCCAACCTCAGCGGTTCGCTCAACTCGCTCGCTGCCTCCAGCGTCATCGACCTGCAAGCGTTCCGTGGACATTCCTCTGATCCTGGGACCTTCCTCAAGATTTCTCGCCGCATGACGCTCGTCTGGGGCGTCGTTTTGGTCTTTTTTGGCTTGGTGAAGTGGGGCCCTCTCCTGGAAGCAGGCTTGACAGTCGCCTCGCTGCCCTTCGGTAGTTTGTTGGGCCTGTTCCTGCTCGGCACCTTTGATCCGCGCGCAAACTCGAAAGGTTCGCTCGTGGGAATGTTCGCCGGCCTCGCAGCGGTCCTGCTCGTTTATGGTGCGACCAGCATTGCCTTCACCTGGTACGTCTTGATTGGTTCGTCTGTCACCTTTGCCGTCGGCGCTCTGGTGAGTCGTGTTTTCCCTGCACCACAGGCAACCTCGTGACGCACTCACGACGCGCAATACGCTACACTCAATTTCCATAAGCTCGCCGGAGGGCTATGTCCGAAAAACGCCTGGAACTGGTGCGCGGCCTCGGTCCGTGGGCGTCGGGTGCCATTGTCGTCGGCACTATGATCGGCACGGGCATTTTCCTGAAGCCCGCGGAAATGGCTCGCGAAGGCCGCTTTGTTTTTATTGTTTTCGCCGCCTGGATTGCGGGCGCGCTGCTTTCCATTTTCGGTGCTCTTTCCTACGCCGAACTCGGTGCCGCCATTCCGGAAGCTGGCGGCGAATATGCTTACCTTCGCCGCGGTTTCAGCCCCGTCTGGGGCTTTCTGTTCGGCTGGATGCACTCCATTGTCGGCCGGCCTTCCTCCGTCGCGTCGATTGCCGCCGGCATGGCGCGATTCCTCAGTTTTTTCGTGCCCGCTGTGGCTGCGCCTCTCTTCACCGTACACATCGCCATCCCGGGCCTGACTACATGGATCAAGCCCTATGATTTTGCCTTCACTTGGGCTCAGCCGCTCGCGGTGTTCGGGCTGCTTCTGATGACGGGCATCAATTATCTCGGTGTCCGCCTGGGTGGTGAGGTGCAAGTGTTCTTAACAGCCATCAAGGTCATCAGTGTCGCACTCATCATTGGCGTGGCTTTGTTTCTTCCAGGCGGCGCCCACCCGCCGGACCCCGTCTGGCCAAATTCAGCGAATACCGGATTGCTGACTGCTTTCCTTGCCACCCTGGCCGCTGCGCTTTGGGCCTACGACGGCTGGGAAGACCTGAACCTGGTCGGTTCCGAAGTCAGAGATCCGCATCGCAATTTTCCGCGAGCACTCGTTGGTGGAGTTTTTCTCGTCGCGCTAATTTATCTGTTGTTCAACGCCGCGTGCCTGAAAGTCCTGCCCTTCAATGCCGTCGCGAATTCCCAGCATGTCGCCTCAGACGTGGTCGAACGCGCGATCGGCCATGGCGTCGCCGGATGGATCACGCTCGCCATGGTCATCTCTGCCCTCGGTTCTATGAACTCGTCCGTTCTGAGCGGCGCACGTGTGCCCTACGCCATGGCCCGCGATGACGTTTTCTTCAGAGTTGCCGACGGCATTCATCCCAGGTACCGCACGCCCGGCCGCGCGCTGCTTTTTCAAGGGGTCCTCGCCAGCATCATGGCCCTTACCGGAACGTTCGAAGAGCTCACCAACCTCTTCATTTTCGCTGCTTGGATTTTTTATGGTCTGGCCGTCGTCGCGCTGTTTCGCCTGCGCAAGTCAGAGCCTGATCTTCCCCGTCCCTACCGTTGCTGGGGCTACCCCTGGGTCCCTGGATTGTTTGTCGTCGGTGCTCTCGCCCTCACCTTAAATCTCTGGCTCGTGCGTCCCGGCCGCTCCACCATCGGTCTCCTTTTGATCCTAGCGGGACTACCGTTCTACCGCTATTGGCAGACTTCTTCGAGACAGAAAACCACCACGACGCAGCTCTAGCCCGAGTTTTTCGCGAGACGGATAATCCTATGCAGCAAAACGCCCTGAACGCTTCCGAACGAAGCGGAGGATTTCAACTAACGCAGATTCTGTAACTTCAGATCGGTCGAGATTCTTCGTGAAATTCAGGAATCGTAAGAGCCCACGCCAGCGCTGCGGCAATACTGGCCGGCCTCACGTATCCGCAACAACGCCGCTTCTGCTTTCGGACGCACCTTGATCTCGGGATGCAACGCCTTCGCCATGGCCTCCATGCCCGTAACCAGCCGCCCTGCCGGCCGCGAGACATAATTGTTGGCATCCAGCGCATACACGCGCCCATCTCGCACCGCCGGAATGCTGCGCCACTCTTCCGGAAAACTTATGGAAAGATATTCCCGCCGCGCTCTGTCCTCATCATAGCCGCACGGAGCAATGAACATCACCTCGGGGGCGGCAGCGACTACCTCATCCAGCTTCACCCGATACGATGGTTTCTTCGCGTGCCCCAACACATCATTTCCTCCCGCGTGCGAGACCATCTCCGGCACCCAATGACCTCCCACATAAAACGGCTGCAACCATTCCAGCACCACGCCCCGCGGCCGCCGCCCAAAGTACGCCGCATCGATCTCTACCTGCGCCAGCCGCAAAGCAATTTTCTCCACGAGCGACTGCGCCCGCTCCCGCCGTCCCGTTCTCTCCCCAATCCACAAAATGTCGCGCCAAACATCGCCTAAATCCAGCGGATCGAGGCTCAGCACATCCGGGGGCTTACTCATCTGCGCCAATGCTGCGGCCAGCTCCTCGGGTGTGGCCGCGCAGACGTGGCACAGATCCTGTGTGATGACGAGGTCCGGCGCAAGCTCCTCGAGCAGTTCTCCATCCACTGCGTAGATGGATTCCCCGCGTTCTACATGCTCGCGCACCAAGCGATCCGTCTCCGCGGGAGTTGCGTCTTTTGGCAGTCGCGAACGCACCACGCACGTCTTCGTCTTCGCCTCCGGCGGAAAATCGCACTCGTGGCTTACGCCAACAATCTCGTCGTCCAAGCCCAGCGCAAATAGGGTCTCTGTGGCCGACGGTAGTAGCGACACGATGCGCATGTCGGCGACTCTAACACAAAACGAAGCGCGGCATCATCACCGTACTGGCTCCGTGAAGAAATCAGTCGTCCTGCGTCTATTTATAGAGAAAATACTTGCGCCGCACTTGGTCAAACGCCGCCAGGTCCTGCGCCCAACTCCCGATAACCTGTTCAGGTGGCGTCCCCAATTTCAATTGCTGGACTGTCGCGTCGTTCCCCAGCAAAAACAAGGTCTTGCTGACATCAAAATGCTCCGGATACTTCTTCTGCAGTAGCGCAGCAATCTCCAGGCCCACGCGCATCGAACGCACGGCTGCGCGGTCGGTCACGCGAATTCCCACCCCTCCACATCGTTTCCCGGCGTACAAGCCACTCACCGGAACAAACGGCTGGTTCGCAAACCGCATGCCGGCCAAATTGCGCGCATTCAGTGCTTCCGCCACTTCCTCCCCGTCGATCCACGGCGCGCCAAATTCTTCGAAGGGTGCTTCCGTTCCCCGCCCCACCGATACTCCCGCATTGTGCAGAATCTCCAACCCGGGATAAAGAATCGCTCCTTTCAACGTCCGCAAATTGGGCGAAGGAGGAATCCAGCGAATCCCCGTGCTCTCATAAAAATAGTTGCGATGCCAATTCTTCATCTGGATGATATGCAGTTCGCAATGGATGTGGTTTTCCGTGTTGAACAGTTGTGCCAGCTCCCCAATCGTCAATCCGTATCGAACCGGCAAGGGGAAATACGCCACAAAGCTGGTCTTGTCAGCATCCAGCATCGGCCCTTCCACAATTTCTCCATTGATCGGGTTGGGCCGGTCCAGCACATAAAACGCGATGCCACGCTTCGCAGCTTCTTCCATGCAATAGCCCATCGTCGTGGTGTAGGTGTAAAAACGAACTCCCGCGTCCTGCACGTCGAACACCAGCGCATCGATGCCTTTCAGCATTTCATCGGTGGGCCGCAACTGATCGCCATACAGGCTATAAATCGGCAAACCGGTGGAGGGATCCTTGGACGATGCCACGTTTTCGTCGGCATGCCCGGCAATCCCGTGCTCCGGGCTGAACAGCGCAACTAACTGCACGCCGGGCGCGCGCGCCAAAAGATCGATGGCCGGCTTCCCGTTGAAATCCACCCCGGTGTGATTGGTGATCAGGCCGACGTGCTTGCCCCGCAGCGGCGCGAACTTCTGCGCCTCCAGCACATCCAGTCCCGGCTGCACCCTCCCCACCCGGATCCTGTGCGATGCTTTCTGTGCTTGCCCGCCGAACGCCGGCGGCGCCACACTCACCCGCACTACGCCGGCTAGCGCCACTGCCGTGCACACCACACTCCGCGTCGTGCCCAACCGCCTCGTCAATCTCATAGTCCACAATGATATTCTGGAACGCGTCGTTCGCACCTTCATTGTGAGCGTCGAGTGCGCGTGCTATATACAGTCAAGGCGCGGGGCGTGCGGCCAGGGGAACCTCCTAAGATGAACAGGCGTTACGCCGGACTTTTGCTACTGCCCATCGTGCTTCTATCCTTTATGACAGTCAAAGCGCGCAGCCACAATCGCCCGACGAAAACCTCAAAAGTGCCCGCCTCCAAAGAACGCGCGGAGCAGCCTTCCTTTCTTTCCGCTCTCACGCCCGAGCAGAACACGTGGGTCGAATCCACGCTTCGCCAGATGAGCCTTGAGGAGAAAGCCGGCCAACTTCTCTTCACCACATACCACGGCAGCTTCACCGCCACTGATTCCGAAACCTATGCCGAGCTGATGCACGACATCAACGACCTGCACGTCGGTGGCTTTATTACCATCACGCACGGTTCGCCCCTTGGCATCATCAAGGATCAGGCGTATCCCACGGCCGTACTGGCCAATCAGTTGCAATCTAAATCCAGATTACCCCTACTGATCGGCGCCGATTACGAACGTGGCACCGCGATGCGCCAGGACGAGGGCACCTCTTTCCCCACCGCCATGGCCATTGCCGCTGCGGGTGATCCGAAGGATGCCTACACCATGGGCAAAATCACGGCACTCGAAGCTCGTGCCGTTGGCGTTCAATGGGTCTACGCACCGGTCGCCGATGTGAACAACAATCCTGGCAATCCCATCATCAATACGCGTTCTTTTGGCGAAGATCCCGCGCGCGTCTCCGCGTTTGTCAGTGAGTTTATCCGTGGCGTCCAGGAAAATGGCGCCATGGCCACTGCAAAACATTTTCCCGGCCACGGCGACACGGCGACGGATTCCCACATTGATCTCCCCGTCATCAAAGCGGATCGCGATCGCATGGAGCATCTCGAACTCGTGCCTTTCCGCGCCGCAATCGCTGCCGGCGTGGCCAGCATCATGACCGGCCACCTTGATGTGCCCGCGTTTGAGCCTGATCCCAACACGCCCGCGACACTTTCGCCAAACATTCTTACGGACCTGCTGCGCAAGCAGCTTGGCTTTCAGGGTCTCGTCATCACCGATGCCCTCGATATGGGCGGTATCACAGTACGTTATGCCCCGGGTGAAGCCGCCGTGCTCGCCTTTCTGGCCGGCGCGGATGCCCTGCTCATGCCGCCCGTGTCGGATGCCGCCTACCAGGCTTTGGTTACGGCTGTGAAGTCCGGCCGCATCCCGAAAGAACGCCTGGATGATTCCGTTCGCCGCATTTTGCAAGCCAAGGCACGGCTCGGCCTGAACAAGAATCGCCTGGTCGACATTGACACGCTGAACGAAAACTTCGGCAAGACGGAATGGCAGGAAACCGCACAGCAAATCTCCGACCGTGGCGTCAGCCTGCTACGCGACAAGGGCCACCTTCTCCCTCTTGACGGCACCAAGTCCATTCGCGCACTCCTTGTCTCCCTCTACGCCGACCCCGAGCCCTATCCCGGCGAAGACTTGGAGCCGCAGCTCCGCGCGCGTTTTGATTCGCTCATTGCTTTGCGCGCTGATACGAAATTCGTCCGCGCGGACACTCTCAAACTGCCCCCGCCGGATTCTTACGATCTCGCCGTCCTCGCCCTGTTCGTTCGCGTCAGTGACCGCAAAGGCGACGTCGACGTTCCCGCGGACCAGATTCCCCTCATCGATCAAATCTACAAATCCGGCAAGCCGGTCATTACCCTCGGTCTTGGCAGTCCCTACCTTATCGAACGCTTCCCGCAGGCCGACACCTGGCTTTCTGCATTCGGCATCAGCGATGTCGCGCAAATCTCTTTGGCTCGGGCGCTGTTTGGGGAAATTCCGGTCCGCGGTCACCTACCAGTCACGATTCCTGGCGCTGACCTGAAAGCCGGCTTCGGCATCGAGCTTCCCGCTGACCCCATGAAGCTTCAACCGATGGACGTTCGCGGCGAAGCGCAATTGCAACCAGCCTTTACGGTCATCGAAAACGCCATTGCCGATAAAGCTTTCCCCGGAGCCACGCTCGCCGTCGGCTATCGCGGCAAGGTTTCCTACCACGCGTTCGGCAGATTGAGTTACGACAAAGACTCGCCCGCAACCAAGCTCGACACCATGTACGACCTTGCCTCTCTCACCAAAGTCGTCGTCACAACAACCCTGGTCGAAAAACTCGTCGAAGGCGATTTTCCTTCTCCGCTGAGTCTTGACGCGCCCATCGAACGTTTCCTCCCGGAGTGGGCCACCGGCCCCCAACCGGAGTGGCGCCACAAGGTCACCGTACGCCACTTGATGACCCACACTTCCGGCCTGCCTGCTTTCAAAGAGTACTGGCGCACCTCCAAGGGCAAAGCTGACACTCTGCGCATGATCTTTGCCGAGCCGCTCGAATATGAGCCTGGCACGAAAGTGGTTTACTCCGATCTCGGCATCATCCTCATGGCTGAAATCATCCAGCGCCTCACTGGAAAGCCTCTCGACGAACTGGCGAACGAACACATTTTCGAGCCACTCGGCATGAAGAATTCCATGTACAACCCGCCCAAGAGGCTCTGGCCGGAAATTGCTCCCACCGAGATCGATAATCAGTTGCGCCATCGCCTTGTGCAGGGCGAAGTTCATGACGAGAATGCCTACGCCATTGGCGGTGTCTCTGGTCACGCGGGTGTTTTCAGTACCTCACCGGATCTCGCCGCCTTCTGCCAGATGCTCCTGAATGGCGGCGTTTATGCTCACCAGCGCATCGTGAAGCGCTCCACGATTGCCGAATTCACCGCACCGCAGCCCTCGGCAAAGAACACGCGGACCCTTGGCTGGGTCGTCCCTACCGAAGGCAGCTCCAGCGGCCACTACTTCTCCGCCCACAGCTATGGCCACACAGGATTCACCGGCACGACCATCTGGATCGATCCCGACCGCCAGCTCTTCGTCGTATTGCTTACCAACCGCGTCAACCCTACGCGCGAGAACCACAAAATCGCCGAAGTCCGCCCTGCCGTCCACGATGCCATCATGAAATCCCTCGGCTTCGCCTCCGAGGCCGCCCACTGACGCGGGCGAATGAGCACGAGCCGGGTCTGGTTTGGGCTTATGTAGGGCCCGCCTTCGGAGGCGGGCCGCTCCTGGCATATCTCTTCTTGCGGGGGTGTCTTTACGCCGCCTACTTGCGCTCTCTTTGGGGTTCGGCGCTTTAGCCCTGACCGTTCGCCAATTCCACCGCGTGCGTCATTCCGAACGGAGGGCCGCAGTTTGCTGCGGCCCGAAGTCGAGAAATCTCTCTTCAATGTCAAAATCTAGGACAATGCCAACCCTTAAAGGAAATACATCTAAGAGGTGAGCGTCTTACGTAAACAGTTTTTGCAGATAATCCTCTTCTGCCTGCGGCAACTGCCCCGGCTTCCCCAAATCGCGCCAGTAATATTCATCCGCGCGAAAGCCCAGAATCCTTTCTCCTCGCGCGGCCAGCCGCAGATACGTACTAATGATCGAAAACACGCCCTCCTCGCTCATCATGGTCAGCAATCGTGGGGAAATGACGTGAACACCCGTGAAGGCCAGTGCTTGCAGCTTCTGCGACGCCCGCACCACTTCTGCTTCTTTGTCGCGCCCGGCTCGTCTCCCGCACAACTGAAGCTGCTCATCGAAGAGCAAGTACCTCGACGTTTCCCGCTCCTGCACCGCCAGCGTCGCAAGTGCCCGCCTCTCCCTCTGCGCCTGGATCATGCAACCGAAATCGATCGTGCTGATGACGTCCACATTGTGCAGCAGAAATGGTTCTTCCGACCCCTGACCGTCCTCCAGGAAGAACCAGCTCGCTTTTTTTAACCCGCCACCCGTGTCTAGCAGCAGCTCTTCGCGCGAAACCTCGATCCGCATTCCAAAATTGCCTTGAGCCTTCAGATACTCCGCAATCATGTCCGCAAAGTGATGCACATTGATGATCACTTCGCGAACTCCTAAACCCCGCAGCCGCGAAAGCGTGATTTCCAGCAGTGTGCGCCCGCCAATTTCTACCAGTGCCTTGGGTCGTTCATCGGTCAACGGGCGCAGCCGCGTTCCCTGGCCAGCCGCCAGCACCATGGCCTTCATTGGCCCATCTTCTCCAACTCCAGGTGCCGAACCACAACCTCGACCCCGCTCCTTCTTCGCAGGCGCTTCGCCAATTGTTCGGCAAGAAAGACAGAGCGGTGCTGTCCCCCGGTGCAGCCAAACGACACCATCAGATTCTTGAAGCCTCGCTGCATGTAATTACTCACGCTGGCTTCCACCAAAGAAAACACGCTGGCCAGGAACTGGTGCACGCTTTCCTGCTGATTCAGGTAGTCCACCACCGGCGCGTCTTTTCCCGTCAGCTCCTTGAATCGCTCCTCGCGTCCCGGGTTGGGCAGATTGCGCCCATCGAACACGAAGCCCCCGCCATTTCCCGATTCGTCTTTCGGAAGTTCGCGATGAAAAGAAAAGCTGAAGATCCGCACCACCAGGTTCTGCGCCTCGGATGCCAAACCCAAAAGCTTTTCCGAAGCCAACATGCTGCGGAACGCGTCCATCAATGTCGGCAGCTCGATGGGCAATTTCACGTTGTGCAGCAGCCACCGCAGATTCTTCATGGCATACGGCACGCTCTGCAGGAAATGGGCTNTTGCGCTCATAGAATCCCCGAAACCCATAGGCGCCGAGCGCCTGCAGAATGCGCACATACACATACGCATAGTAGTGGCGCAGGAACGCTTCCCGGTCCAACGCAATATGGCCGCCAAGCGCATCCAGGTAGTAATCCAAAAACTCCTGGCGCAGGTCCGGCGGCAGATCGGCTTTTGCATCGTACAAAAGTGAGGCAATGTCATACTGCAAAGCACCCTTGCGGCCGCCCTGATAATCCACGAAATACGGCTCGCCATCCCGCAACATGATGTTGCGCGACTGAAAATCCCGATACAGAAAGTAATCGCTCGGTGCGGTCAGCAGGAATTCCGTCAGCCGCTCGAAATCGTCTTCGAGGGCCTGCTCGTTGAATGGAATAGCTGCAAGCCGCAGGAAATAGTATTTGAAATAATTCAAATCCCACGCGATGGACTGCCGGTCGAAACTCCCGCGCGGGTAACACACCTCGTAATTCAGGTCGCGCCCCGCTTCCACTTGAAAACGCGGCAATAGAGCGACAACCTTGCGATAAATCTCCACGACTTCTGTAGCGATTCTCTCTCCGCTGCGGTTTCTGGACAGAAAATCAAAGAGTGTCGTGCTCCCCAGGTCCTCTTCCAGGTAGGCGCCCTGACTCAGATCTTCGGCATAAATTTCCGGCACCGGGAGTCCGTGCCGCCGAAAATGCCTGGAAAATTCGAGGAATGCGACGTTTTCTTCCCGCACCCCATAGAGCACCCCAATGACGCTCGTCTTCCCAGCGGATAACCGAATGATGTTGCGCCCGGATCCGCCAAGTCCTCCTTGCAGTGGTTGGATTTGCTCCAGGGGCAGCCTGAAATGCTTTTCGAACAGTTGTTTGAGGACGTCCATGAATTTGCGATCCAGCGCTTCCATTTTGTGGGCTGACCGAATCTAAGCTAGTTCTACCACACCTGTTTCCCGTAATAGCGATTTGGTTGAGGGAGAGTTGCTGTATTCGCTGCCGATTTCCTAACTGCCGCGGCGCGCCGCTATAATTTAGAGATGCCCCCCTCCAGAATAGCGCGCAGAGCTCAGGATCTTCGCCCGACGGAACAAAGAAATCGTTCCTCGAAGAACCTCGACCACATGTCCGCGCTCGAAATCGTGCGCCTGATGAACAGGGAAGACCGCAAAGTGGCGCCAGCGGTCGCGCGCGAACTTCCCTCCATTGCCAAGGCCGTCCAAGGAATCGTCGACCGGGTACGCCGAGGCGGTCGTTTGATCTACGCCGGCGCGGGCACCAGCGGACGACTCGGCGTGTTGGACGCCTCCGAGTGTCCTCCCACATTTGGCGCCTCTCCAATGCTTGTGCGCGCTCTGATTGCCGGCGGGAAAAAGGCTTTGACCAAATCGGTCGAGGGTGCCGAAGACAATAAAGAGAATGCAAGGCAGGATCTGCGCAAAATTGGCCTCGCGAAAAATGATGCTCTCGTGGGACTTGCCGCCAGTGGCACCACCCCCTACGTACTTGCCGCAATTGCGCAGGCCAGAAAGTGCGGCGCGCTCACTATCGGCGTCACCGCGAATCGTAATTCACCTCTCGCAAGAACTGCGCACATCCCCATCACTCTCGATGTGGGACCGGAAGTGCTCACCGGGTCTACCCGACTGAAGGCCGGCACCGCTCAAAAAATGGTACTCAACATGCTCTCCACCGCAACGATGGTTCGCTTGGGCCACGCTTACGAGAACCTCATGATCGATCTGACCAAGTCGAATCAGAAACTTCGCGAACGCGCCCGCCGCATCCTGATGGAGGCGAGTGGGAAGGATGTGTCTGTTGTGGAACACGCTCTGCGGCAGAGCGAACACAACCTGCGCGTTGCCCTGATTATGCTTAAGCGCAGGATTTCCGCAGAGAACGCAAGAAAAGTTCTGGAGCAATCGCGTGGGAATCTACGCCGCGCGCTTAGCGAGTAGACAGGCAAACGCGAATGGACAAATTCTGCATTCGAGGTGGCAAGCCCCTACACGGCACGGTCAAGATCGGCGGTGCCAAGAATTCTGCGCTCCCCCTGATGGCCGCTGCTTTGCTCACCCCCGAACCGGTCACGCTGCGGAACATTCCCAAAGTCCGCGATATCGTGACCATGGGCAAGCTCCTGGCCTTCATGTCCGCCAAGGTGTCCACCCCCGCCTTGCCCTCGAGCACCTATACTATCGAGTCCCCGTCGTTGAATGAGGCGATCGCTCCCTACGAACTCGTCAAGACTATGCGCGCTTCTATCCTGACCCTTGGGCCCGCCATTGCCCGCTCCAGTGTCGCCCACGTTTCTCTGCCAGGCGGATGCGCCATTGGCGCGCGGCCCGTGGATCTTCATCTCGCCGCGCTTGAGAAAATGGGCGCCAGGATTGCCACCGAACACGGCTACATCCAAGCCAGAGTCCCGAACGGTGGCCGCTTGAGGGGCGCGCACATCGTCTTCGAAAAAATCACGGTCACCGGCACAGAAAACATCTTAATGGCTGCCACGTTGGCCGACGGTGTCACTACGCTAGAAAATTGCGCCCGCGAGCCGGAAGTCACCGATCTCATTCACCTCTTGCGCAAAATGGGCGCGGATATCCAGGGGGACGAAACCTCCACCCTGAAAATCCGTGGTGTCCGAGAGCTTCGCGGGGCCACCCATTCCATCATTCCCGACCGCATCGAAGCCGGCACCTTCTTGATCGCCGGAGCCATCACCAATGGCGATCTGACCATTGCCGATTGCAGGCCTGCTCATCTTGGGGCCGTCATCGCCAAACTCCAGGCTTCAGGCGTGCCTGTCGAAATTCCGGATGAATCGACAATGCGCGTCCACGACGGCCACAAACTCGTCGCTGCCGACGTCACCACGGAAGAATATCCGGGCTTTGCCACCGACATGCAGGCTCAGTACATGGCTCTGGCGACGCAAGCCCAAGGCACTTCCGTCATCACAGAAACCATCTTCGAAAATCGCTTTCTCCATGCCAGCGAAATGATGCGTATGGGCGCGCATATCACCATTGATGGACGGCGCGCCATTGTCCGCGGTCTCACGCAACTCTCCGGATCAATCGTGCAAGCTTCTGACCTGCGCGCCAGCGCCGGCCTAGTCCTTGCCGGTCTCGTCGCTTCCGGTGAGACCATCATTGACCGCGTTTATCACATTGACCGCGGCTACGAATGCATCGTCGAGAAACTCTCCGCCTTGGGCGCGGACATTGCACGCCTCCACAGCAAAGAATCATAATCTGGCCTTACTGCCTCTGCTGGCCTGCCCGGTCTAGCTGGATTCTCCGGTCTGGCTCCATGCCAACATTTCGGCGAAGAGAAAGACGACGCCGCAGAATCGCCTCGCCACGGCAAAACTCTGGGAACTTTGATACAATCCCGAAACTGTATTGATAGCGGACAGGCGGTTGGCTTACTGCCACGCGCCTCAGTGTACGGGAGGCCTAATGAAGAAGAACGAACTTCTGGACAAGATTGACGTCGCGATCGCCGAGAAGAGCCTTCTGAAGCACCCCTTCTACCAGGACTGGCAGATGGGCAAGCTCAGCCGTGAAGCCTTGCAACTCTACGCTGCTCAGTACTACCGCCACGTCGAAGCTTTCCCGAAACATCTCCGTGTCCTTGCCGCACGCACCGAAGGGCCGATTCGCGACATCATCCTCGAAAACCTAGCGGAGGAGGAAAATCCATCGCGTCCTCATCCTAAGCTCTGGCGCGATTTTGCCGCCGCTCTGGGCGTGAACGAAGAGGACATTACTTCATGCCCGTCTTTGCCCGGCACACAAGCTCTCGTCGAGACCTTCCGGGAGATTGTTGGGGACCGTCCCGTGGCCGAGGCGGTTGCCGCGCTTTACGCCTACGAAGCGCAGGTTCCGGAAATCGCCACTACCAAAATTGATGGGCTGAAAAAATTCTATGGCGTCCGTTCGCCTAGGGCGTTAGCTTATTTCACCCTCCACGAGGAAATTGACAAGGCTCACCGCGCGGCCTGGCGCAGTTGGCTCGAAGAACACGCCCACCAGAATGNATGAAGAAATCCTGGCCACCACCCATGAGGCTCTCGATGCGCTTTGGGGCGCGCTTGACGCCGTCCACTGCGCCCACGTGTGATTAATCACACCAGCACTATTAGCCACACACAAAAAAAGGCCCCCGACCGCGGGAGCCTTTTTCCTTTAGAAGCGAACTAAATCTCTAGTTGCCATCGCCCGTCGCTGCGGGCGTTGGTGTCCCCGAACCGCCCGACTCTCTCCTGTGCGCCTGCTTTTCACGGGCCTCTTTGATCAGCGCCTTGCGCGACAGCCGGATCTTGTTGCCTTCAATCGCCAGGACTTTTACCAGCACCTGGTCGCCAAGTTTCAGTTCATCCCGCACGTCGCGAATCCGGTGCTCCGAAATCTCGCTGATGTGCAACAGTCCGTCCGTGCCCGGGAAAAGCTCCACAAAGGCTCCGAACTCTGCCAGTCGCACCACTTTGCCGAGGTATGTCTTTCCTACCTCCGCGCTCGCTGTAACCTCACGCACCATCTGCAGTGCCTGGTCGCCGCCTGCTCCGCTGGTCGAGAAGATATGCACGGTGCCGTCTTCCATCACGTCAATCTTCACGCCGGTTTGTTCGATGATGGACTTGATCTTCTTTCCGCCCGGACCAATCAGGTCACGGATCTTGTCCGTCGGGATAGTCAGCTTGTAGAGGCGCGGTGCATACGTGGAAATGGTGTCGCGATGCTTGTGCAGCGTCCGTTCCATGATATCGAGAATTTCCAGTCGCGCTTTCTTGGCCTGCGCCAGAGCCTCGCGCATCATGGCGACGCTGATGCTGGTCACCTTGATGTCCATCTGCAGCGCGGTGATGCCTTCGCGCGTTCCTGCCACCTTGAAGTCCATGTCGCCATAGTGATCCTCGGCGCCGGCAATGTCCGTCAGAATCGAGTAGTTCCCGCCGTCGCCGACAACCAGGCCCATCGCGATTCCTGCACACGGCGCCTTCATCGGCACCCCCGCATCCATAAGCGCCAGCGAACCGCCGCACACCGTGGCCATCGACGAGGACCCGTTGGATTCGAGGATGTCGCTCACCACGCGCATCGCGTAGGGAAAATCGACTTCGGGCGGAAGCAGGTTCCCAAGCGCGCGTTCCGCCAGCGCACCGTGGCCAATCTCCCGGCGGCCTGCTCCGCGCAGTGGCTTAACCTCTCCCACGCTGAATGGCGGGAAGTTGTAGTGCAGCATGAAGCGCTTGAAGGTATCCTGCTCGAACAGCAGGTCCAGCCGTTGCATGTCTTCTTTCGTGCCCAGTGTCAACGTGGCCAGTGCCTGCGTCTCTCCACGGGTAAACAGTGCCGAACCGTGCACGCGTGGCAGCAATCCCACTTCGCAGGCAATCTTGCGAATTTGGTCAAATGCCCGGCCATCCGGACGCCGCTTGGCCTTCAGTACCTCCTCGCGGAAGAAATCTTCGCGCATCCGCTCGAATGCCCGCTTCGTCAGCGTCAGTTTCTCTTCTTCTTCCTCCGGAATTGTCGCTACAATCTCGTCAAGAAGTGCATCCACCAGGTGGTAGCTTTCTTTCTTCGGGTGCTTCTCGGTGTTCAGCGCATCTTTCAACCGCGCTCCGTAAGTCTTCTTGATGCTGTCATAGATCGTCTGGTCAAACGGCAGCGGTTCCACAACAACCTTCGTCGGCTTGATCTGTCCGTGCAGTTCTTTGATCCCGGCTACAATCTTCTTGATCTGTTCGTGCCCGAACTCCAGGGCTTCGGCGACCTTCTCTTCGGGAACCTCGAAGGCCCCCGCTTCGACCATCACGATGCCCTTCTCCGTCCCGGCGACGACGATATTCAGCTTGCTGACCTTCTGTTCCGCCACCGTCGGATTAGCCACGAGGGTTCCATCCTGCAGTCCCACCCGCACCGCCGCAATCGGGTCTGTGAACGGCAGGTCCGAGCAATACGCCGCCGCAGAAGCCGCCGTCACCGCAATCACATCCGGGTCATTCGCGCTGTCGGCAGACAGCACCATGGCGATGATCTGCGTTTCGTTCCTCCAGGAATCCGGAAACAGCGGCCGTATCGGCCGGTCGATTAGCCGCGACACCAGGATTTCCTTTTCCGTCGGCCTTCCTTCGCGCTTGAAGAATCCTCCCGGGATTTTCCCGGCAGCATACGTGTTTTCGCGGTAATCCACCGTCAACGGTAGAAAATCGCGGTCACTCGGTTTTGGAGCCATGCACGCGGTCACCAGCATGATGGTGTCCCCGTACCGCGCCGTCACGGCACCGTTGGCCTGCTTGGCGATCTTCCCGGTTTCCAAAACCAGGGCACGCCCTCCTACCTCAATCGAAACCTGATAGGGCGCGGGAGCGTTGTTGTTTTCTGACATTTGTTTCTTCCTTCAGCTCCTCTTCATGAGGAGACTTTTCTCATTCACCGCTTCGCATTGAAGAAAAAAGGCGGGCTCGCCGCGAGGAGGACAGCTCTCGCGTGCGTCTACACCAAAAGAAACGCCACTTGGCCCGCGGGGGCAGACCAATCACGTTCACGACCAACCGCCACACGGCTGGCGCGCAGACTTCTCTGCCAATTTGTCTGTTCGTGAAGTCGCAAGTTCCGCTGCTTTTCGTTTCGCAGCCGGCTACTTGCGCAGGCTAAGGCGTTCGACAATCTGGTGATACCGATCCGGGTCCCGCCGGTTGAGGTAGTCCAGCAAGCGCCGCCGCTTGTTCACCATCATGATCAGCCCCCGGCGCGATGCATGGTCTTTCACGTGCGACTTGAGGTGCGTCGTCAAGTAGTTGATGCGTTCGCTCAAAAGTGCAATCTGCACCTCTGGCGATCCCGTATCCTTCACATGCGTGCGGAATTGTTCGATCAACATCGTTTTGGCGTCGCTCAAGTGCCCCCCACCGTCGTCCCCTGAATTTTCCTCTTTTCTTCGACTTATTAAAAATAACACAGCTTCCTTCGCAGTGTAAAGTACGGGGGATACTTCCTCCCGGTCACTCCGCCTCTCCTTCCTCGCCTCCCACCTTGCAACCCGCCTCTAAATCCGGTTCAATGCTGTCGGTAGGGCTTCGAGTCTTTGTGGGAACCCATGTTTGTGGGAGCGACACGGCTTCAGCCATGCTGTACCACCTGCGAAATCAAACCGGCTCTAGGCACTGGAGTTCGGTTTCCGCATTTCTCACACAAACTCCTCAGCCCGACCGGCATGCTCCCATCGATGAGCGCTTGCCAACCATAGGAGACAACAATGCGTAAAGCGATTGCCACGTTATCGGTAATCTGTCTTGGGCTCATCCTGTTTGCCCTCGTTTCTCATGCCCAGCAGGATAAATCCAAGCGGCCCAGCCCCCCCGCCAAGGCCTCGCTCGATCTCGGCGGTGGCAAGTCCATCACCGTGGATTACTCCAGCCCCCGCGCGAAGGGCCGCAGAGTCTACGGCGAGCTCGTTCCTTTCGGCAAAGTCTGGCGTACGGGCGCAAACGAAGCTACTACCTTCGTCACTACCGCAGATCTCACCGTAGGCGGCACCGCTGTTCCAGCGGGCAGCTACACCCTCTTCACTATTCCCGAAAAGGACAAGTGGACCCTGATCCTCAGCAAAAAGACCGGCGAGTGGGGCACCGATTACCCCGGCGCCGCCAATGATCTAGCTCGCATCGACATGAAAGTCTCCACCCTCCCCTCTCCCGTCGAGAACTTCACCATCTCTTTCGATAAAACTGCCAATGGCGGCACCATGAACATCGATTGGGAGAGCACGCGCGCGTCGGTCTCCATCGCCAAAAAGTAATTAATCCTCCCGTTCTTTTGGGCACGGTTTCCTCATTGCCTGAATACCTTGGAGGCCGTGCCTTTTCCGATCATGCCAATGTGCGCGTTCCTCATGTCCTCTGGACGCGTTCCCGCTCCGGCCACATAAACTATCGACTCCGTCACTCCATCAATCCCCAGCCACTTCTCCCATCTCGTATCCGTCTGGGCAATCGTACAGAATGGCGCCAAGCCCAACCACGTCGCAGTCAGACAAAACGTTTGGCACAAGTGGCCTGCCTCCAAGAGGATCGTCCGGTACACCCGCGGAAACTCATACTTCCATCGCGTCCGCCCAAACACGGCCGTCATCAGCACGAAGAAGGCGCCTTTTGCAAACCACCATTGGCTCCCCAGATTCCTTTCCAGCGTACGCCTCGCTATGCCATCTCTTATCCATTCCAGTTCATGCCGCACCGCGTTGTAATGGTAGGTGCCTCTCCTCAGACCTTTCACTCGCTGTGCCAGAACGTACGCCTCGATCGGATGCAAGTCCCCGCCCGAAGGCGAGGTCTTCAGGGCCGCTTTCCCGAGTCCAGGCACATCCACCCACCCTTGTATTCCAAACGTCAGTTCCAGCACTTGCGCCAGGGCTTTAAGCGGCACAGGACTCCGGCCATACTTTCTCCACGTGCGCCGGCTCTTCAGCACTTCCGGAAATTCTCCATTCCTCCCCGTGCGCGGTAGTTTTGTCCGGCTAGGCTTGGCGTAACTCTTTACCGGCAGCGGCATGGGATCCCGCTTTGCCCGTCGCTTCAGTTCTTCAAAAGCGGCCAGTTGGTCGCTAGCAAACTCTGTATCTTTGGTAGAAAAATGAAAAAAGCCCGCGGCGGGGTTCCAGGTTGTCCAGCTTTCCATAGCTTCTAGGCGTGGATCCCGCTTCCTGTCCGATCTCTCGAGCAGCCCGTTTTCGCAGAGCTGCTTCAAAGTCTTGAGTATCGAGGATTCCGTATAGGAAGTGACGCACGAAGTGATGTCGCGGAAGGAACTCCACTCCCCACATTCGTGAAGAATGGAACATACCAGCGGATCTGCGCTGATCCGGGTTCGCAAGGCGAAGTTCTCAAATACCAGCTCGCCGTCCTGCCAATACAGCACTAACGGCGCACATCGCCGGAACCTGATTAGTGTTTGCTTAGCTCTTCTTCGCCCATGCGTGCGCAGTGGTGAGCCCGGCACTTTCTGCTTTCCCTTGGATGGAATGGCGTTCGTCTCGCGCAGCTAATTTGTGGGCACGATGATATTCAGCCCTTTCGCGCCTCCCGGGCAATTCTCCTTGACCTCTTTCTTGATCGCATTTAGTTTCTTGATCTTGATCGCCAGCTTTTTCTTTTCTGAGGCTGTCGTCGCCTTCCCCTTCGCAGCATTCAGTTTTTTCGTGGCTTCATCGATTTGTTTGACGATTCCGCTGAGTGAGATTTCGACCTTTTTCGGCATGCTCTTTTCCCCTTTAAAATCTTGGCCTCGCAGGGAACACGGTCTCGTGCGCTTGCCCGTCCAAGTAAAGACCGACGCGAGTGCGCAGTCTATTCCAGGCCCATCTCCCCGTCAAGAAAAGATACCTCCCGGAGACGATCTCTTCCCAGCCTCTGGGCTCGGAGCTCCGATTAGCTTCGTACCCCACATCTTCTCAACAATGTTCTGAAATCTGGGCTCTTTCCGGAGGAACGCAAACTGCGGATGCACCGCCAGGTTGATTAGCCTGCCGTTCCTCTCCACGTATCCCTTTTCCAGCCACTCCAGCGTTTTATTCACGTCCCGGAATCCGGCGTACACCACCGCAAAATCGTACGTGGAAACATACCTCTTCCCCTGTACAGCCTGCATCTCATGCAGAATCTCTTCGGCCTCCGTCTTCTTCCCGGAGATGGCATACCCGTGCGCAAGGTCCGCTTGCCCCGCCGCGTCTCCCGGCGACAGTGACGCAGCAGTTCGAAACTCCTCAATCGCCTCGACGTACTGCTTCTTCGCCACATAGATCTGTCCCAGATAACCATGAGCCGAGACGAAACTCGGGTCCATTTGTATGGTGTTCTTCTCGGCTTCCTCCGCGTGGTCGTAATCCCCCGCCAGGTAATAACACCATCCCACATTCGCATTGATGATGAGCGATTTGGGGTCTATCTCGCGCGCCAGTTTGATCTCCCGGATGGATTCTTCCTTTCGTCCCGCCGCCGCCAGGTACAACGCGTACCAGTGGATTCCCTGCGCATAGCCGGGATCCAGCGCAATCGCCCGCAGAAATTCTTCCTCAATCTCGCCGCCCTCCAGGTGATAGAAGCGAATGGCCGCCAGCGACGTGTGCGCTTGTGCCAGCCGGTCATCCAACTGCAACGCCTTTTCGACCGCCTGTTTCGCGATTGGTATCAAGGTCTCTGGAGGCCCCATCTGGTAATTGGCCATGCTCAGATACGTGTCGGCCAGTCCTGCGTACGCAGCCGCGAAGGTGTCGTCCTTTGCAATCGCCTTTTGGAAGTACTTGGCCGCGTCTTGAAATGCCTCCGGCGTACGCTTCTCCGCCTCATACCTTCCTCTCAAGTACACTTCGTAGGCTTCGGGAACCACGCTGCGGCTCCGCGCCAATTGGCTTTGTTCCGTGCCCGAGAGTTCCACCTGGATCCCTCGCGCAATCGCCGTCGCTACGTCGCTCTGCAAAGCCAGCACGTCTTTAAAGTCCCTTTCGAAATTCCCGGCCCAGAGCGCCCCTTCGATATTGGTCTGGAACAGTTTTGCGGAAATCCGCACGCGTTCCCCCGAGTGCACCACAGATCCCTCCACAATTGCGTCCACGTTCAGTTCCTGCGCAATCTGATCCAGCGACTTCTGCGTGTGCTTGTATTGCATCACCGACGTTCGCGAAATCACACGCAGTTTGCGAATCTGCGAAAGCTCCGTGATCAATGCATCGGTCATCCCGTCCGCAAAATAATCCTGCGACGGATCTCCAGAGAGATTGTCCAATGGCAGGACGGCCACCGATTGAATCGCGCCGGGCAGCGGCAAGGGGGGCTTGACACTTGGCTTGCTCCTCAGCCAGTACGCCATACCACCGGCCAATCCCACCCACAGGCAGAGCAGCAGTACATTTCTCAAGCTGAACAGGCCCGTCGTTCCGCTCTTCGCGATCTCCTCGTGTGTAAAGCTATGCGTTCGGGAAGCCGTGCTCGCCGCCTCTAGGGCTGCCCGGACTTCACCTGCGCTTTGGTATCTCTGCCCGGGATCCTTATCCAGGCATTTCTCGATGACGCTCTGTAGCACGGGCGGCAGAGCTGGCGAGATTTGCGGTGCTCGCTCGTGCAGGATCGCCGCGCTCAGTTCATAGGCCGTCGCGCCACGGAAGGGTCTGCGCCCTGCGGCCATTTCGTACAACAGCACTCCCAGCGACCAAATGTCGCTCCGCGCATCCGCCTCCTGTCCTTTGAGGACCTCGGGAGCAACATAGGGCAGCGTGCCGGTAAACGTGTGTTGCGACTCCCAGGATTGATCCTGGACCGTAGTTCCGTCTCCGCTTTTTCCCGGTTCCACCCGGCGTGAAATCCCGAAATCGAGAACTTTGAGCCGCCCGCTCGTCGTAATCAGGACATTCGCGGATTTCAGGTCCCGGTGAATCACTCCCCGGCTGTGCGCGTGGGCGAGCGCGTCGGCCAATTGCATGCCGTAGCGTTCTACCTGGTCCAGCGACAGCCCCGTGGACGGAATTTCCAGGCTCAATGGACGCCCCTCAACAAATTCCATCGCGATAAAGGGGCGCCCCTCGAGCTCTCCCACTTCGTATACTGTGCAGATGTTCGGATGATTCAACGCAGAAATGGCGCGCGCTTCCTGGAGCGCTCGCTCATGGCTCGCCGAGCTGCCGGTAGGGAGTGTTCCCAGGAATTTCAACGCTACATCGCGCTGCAACTTCTCGTCGCGCGCCCGGTACACCACTCCCATGCCACCTTCGCCGAGCTTCTGTTCGATTACATAGTGGCTGAATCGCTGCCCTAACATGGCCAGTACGTACGGGCAAGTTCACCACACCGCTGCCGCACTAGCAAGCAAAAGTCTATTTATTACTAAGATTTATAGCGCTTTTCAGGCCAGACCGTGCAGACGGTTCGTGCCGCGATCCACAAGTACGACCGCGGTTACCACCAGCGCCGCC
>OCOJ01033187.1_pt2 | contig 29652 bp, 28 predicted proteins | sample 1539251 | NCBI WGS metagenome assembly OCOJ01 (sample SAMN01911457, study PRJEB22624) | soil metagenome | biome: Soil | place: Malaysia | collected 2012-04-30 | depth RA_metagenome m
GGGGTTCCGGAAGTTGTAGAGCACGGTGTGGACGGATACCTGGTGGAACCCGGCGACGTGAAATTAGCCGCGAAATACGCCATTGACCTGCTGTCCCGCGCTGACCGGGGCCGCGAAATGGGACAACTCGCGCGCGTGCACGCGAAAAAGAAGTATTGCGCTAACGATGTGATCCCGATGTACGAGCGCTACTATGAGCGCGTCCTCGAACAACAGGGCGAGACCGTCGGGTTTTCGGCTCGCGGCATCTGAGTCTCTTTGAAATTGTTGGGCAGGGAGTGCGCATTTGCGGCATGCCGAGAAACGCGCCGCGATCAGTCACTTCGTATAATGTCGGACTACTTCCGATGAGTAAGTACGGCCAATACTGCGACCCTTTTCTGCCAGCCAGCGTGTTAGCTGGGTTCCTCCGGCGGAAGGCCCTTCGGGTGCAAGGAGACCCTCCATCAGACCTTTGTATTCCTCCCATGTCAGGACCACATCTCCAACGAACCAACCGATCAGGCTTGTCGCGACATAAGCGACGGGCATTGGTACGTGCACGAGATGCGGAGACTTCCCGAGGGCGACACCGAGTTTTTCAACGAGCTCCTCGAAGGTAAATGACTCGGGGCCAACGGCGTCGACTATCTCGTTTACGTGTCTCTCAGCCGCGGCCACGATTAACTTTGCCATGTCTTCCACGTGGATGGGACGAATACGATAGCGGCCGTCTCCAGGAATGGCGAAAACGGGAAACCGACGCGCAAACCAAGCGATGTTGTTGATCAGAATGTCTTCCGTGCCGAAGATAACAGTGGGGCGCAAAATGGCATACGACAGGCCGGAATTAAGCACGATCTGCTCCACTTGCGCTTTTCCGCGATAGTACCCAAGCGGAGACTCCAAAGACGGCCGGGCAATGCTCACGTGCACGAGGCGCTTGATGCCTGCTGTTTTGGCCGCATCGATCAGAGTGGCTGTGTTTCGGACGGCCGCTTCAAATGTCAATTTTCCGCGCGGAAAACGCACCCAGTACGTGTTGATTAGGATGGAAGCCCCACGCAACGATTCTGCAAGCTGCTGCGGGTGGTCAAAATCGTAGGGAAAAACTTCAACGTTTGGGCCGAATTCATTTTCCCTTTGGGGATGGAACGTAAGGGTGCGAACTTTGTATCCGAGAGTCAAGAAAAGGCGAGTGGCGTACTTGCCCGTGTAGCTGAATGCGCCCGTGATAACGACCGTGGCAGGTTCCATTCGTAGGCTCCTACTGTGCTTCCACTCCGCTGTGAATCGGTCCGGCGGAAATCAATTGGACTTGGCGGCTTGCTCCGCATCGCTCTGGATGTGTCGCAACACTCGCATGTGAATGCGGTGGATGATGTAGTCCGACCACAATTCCCAATAGGCGGACGGCCAGATTCGATCCGTGTACCAGGTGGTTCCGGTGAGCCTGGTGCGGTTTCCCGGAAGCGGCGCCAATTCAAATTGTCCTTGCTGCGATACAAAATACCCTTTCAAATGAGGCGGCTCGATGTGGTGATAGGGCGTCAATTCCTCCATGGGCGGGGGATTTTCCGTCACGCCGAAGCGCAGAAGCCGCGGCGCATCCCAGACCTCAATAGGTTCGACAAAGTCGCCAGTGGTGAATTTGCACCTCCGCACTGCCCCGGCTCCTAAGCCCGTAATGGTGGCTCGGATGGGATAAGCAATCCCCGTATGGAATAACCACTCGCGTTCCTCAGGGATTTCTGTGAAGGTCACAACCTTTTCCCAAACCACCTCCGGTGGGGCATTGATTTCAATAGAGCTATGTACGACCAGGAGTGGAGGTTCTCCCTCGACCTTAGAATCCAGCCCCGTCCAGAGCGGCATCACTGCCAGCACGATTCCCATGGTGAGCGGGCGCCCGGTTGGCTTCCAACGGCTCTCCTGAATCCAATAGCCAACCACTCCACCAATAGCGGAAAGCCCCAGTCCCAGCGGCGCGGCCATCGCGATGCAAATGACACCTTCAAACGCGAGCAGCAGAAGGCCCAAACCCACAAGCACGACTGGTGCAATACTGACCATCAGGCATTCCGCCTGACTTCTCCGCACTCTGTAGCTGTAAATCAACGTGGAAAATAGCCCGAGACAAAAAGGCACGGCAACGAAGAGCCCCCAACCATAGTTGCCTTGAAATTGCGTTGCGAGAATGACCATCAAGAGGCCGACGATGGTGGTCGCAACGATCGCCAAACCGGAGGCCGCCAATGCTTCTGGCCTTGTGATTTTCCTGAAGAAACCTTGCTCCTGCCCGGCGTGGTATCGAATCGCTTCCGTGGCCGGTGAGGAGGGCCAACAACAAAGTACGGCAAAAAACAGCAGATTTGCGAAAGGAGCAAAAAAGAGCACGCTAAGCCAGAGCGGCTGCGCGCAATCTCTAAGCCGGCGCACGGTCTGCGCAATTCCCAGCCAAATGAAGGGAAAACTGACGGCAAGGAGTGTTAGGCTCAAGTTTGCATCCGAGCCCCTTAGCTGCGACGGGCCGCCGGCTCCAGGAAAGGGAAACCAGTAGTTCAACAACCCCCACCCGTGGTGGAAAGAATACGTTGCAATCACACGATCCAGGTTGGATTTGAGGAGAAAGGCGATGACCCCGATCAGAAAATAGTTTGTCCTGCTGGTTCTTCCCGAAAAAACCCAGAGTTCGCCTGCTCGCATGTTCGCGCACCCCTACCCTTCTCTGCGGATTTGCTTTGATTTGGACTACCTGCGGGAAAGTTCAGCCGCGCAGACTACCGCGGCGCAATTTCTTTGCGCTGCCAGCTTGCCGTACCAATCGTGAACCAGGTGCGATATCCCTGGGACTTTTGAAAGCCAGACCAGCGGGCGGGTCCACCAGATTTCGCGGGCGATGGCCAGGATCGCGTCCGCGCCGCCGTAGTGGCGCCCATCGGAAAGCAGGAAGCGCAATTCGCGCAGCAATTCGTCCCGCCTCATGCCGAGGAGGACGCCAACGCGCGGGTCCTGCAGCGGTGCGGTTGCCAGCCCGCGGCGCGCCAAGATTGGCGCAAGCCCACGGGCGAATCGCGTGCAGAACCCGCATTCTGCATCGAAGAACAACCAGCCTCTAGCATGGCGACTTTTGCTTTCCGTGTATTCGCTGGCGAGAGAAATCATGGCCTTCCCTCTTCTCGGCGTCTCTTGGCTGTCTTCATCTTCCCATGCGCGGCGCAAGAAGAGTTTCTTCAGGGGCTGAAGCCCAGTTTTTGCCCGGCACTTGAAGTCGGAGCTGAAGCTCCGACCCCCTAAACTGCTTTCTTCTTCTCGCTGCCCAAAAGCGTGATTACCNTTGCCGCGCAGTTTGCCGACGCCCTTGAGGGCGCCGGTGGGCATGCGCAGGATCTCTTCGAACAGGCCGCTCATGGTCGACAGAAACTCCAGCATGCTTTCCAGCCGCTCACGGGTGTAGGGGTCACCTTGCGGGCTGGACTTCAATTCCTGGACGCATTCGCCGAGCACGCGCAGGGTCGGGTCAATTTCCCTTCGCTTCCGCTCCTCGGAGACCGTGCGGAAAATTTCCCAAACGTCCTTGATGGTCTCAAAGTGGTCCCGCCGGTCGCCCAGCACGTGAACCACGCGCACGATGCCCCAAGCCTGGAGTTCGCGGAGACTGGTGCTGACGTTGGAGCGAGCCACCGAGAGAGTCTCGGAAATTTCGTCGGCGGGCACGGGTTTCGGAGAGAGAAAAAGCAGGGCGTGGACCTGAGCCACGGTGCGGTTGATGCCCCATTTGGCGCCCATTTCGCCCCAATGGAGGATGAATTTCTGAGCTACAGGAGTGAGTGTAAATTTCGTTGTATCGCTCATTTCAGTATAAACAGAATATACTGAAGTGTCGGGAGATTGTCAAGCCTTTTCTGCACTTCCCTTTTTCCTGGGTTTCTTCAGAACACGCTGACTTCGGGGATCACCGGGACCAACTGCGGGACGTCGATCTTGATGGTAGTTCCTTTCCCCTCGTGGCTATCGATATCCAGATTGAAATCCGCGCCGTACAGCACGCGCAGCCGCTCCCGCACGTTGCTTAACCCGATTCCTTCGACGTAGACGTGAGGTAATTTTTCCTCGGAGATGCCGACGCCATTGTCTTGGATCTCGATGTGCAGCCGGCCATCGCGGTTGGAAGTCCGCAAATAAATTCGGCCGCCCTCCAGTCTGGGCGCCAGACCATGCTTGATGCTGTTTTCGACGATGGGCTGCAGCAACATGCTCGGGATAAACGTCTCCAGCGTGTTTTCATCGATCTCTTTGACGATGTCGAGATTGTCGTGCCCGAAGCGGGCCACTTCGATATCCAGATAATCGTCAATGAAGGAAAGTTCTTCGCGCAGGGGAACAAAGGTCTCATGTTTGCGCAGCAAGCGCCGCAGAATATTACTTAGTTTCAGCACCACGCCGCGCGCCGTGTCCGGGTCGACGCGAATCAGAGCGGTCACGGTATTCAAAGTATTGAAGAGAAAGTGCGGATTGATTTGGCTGGAGAGCGCATCCATGCGGGCGCGCAGCAACAACTGCTGGTGGCGCTCGAGATTCATCTCAATGCGGGTGTTGTTCCAGATTTTGAGCGGGGCGGCAACGGACATCAATGTTCCCAGCACGACGAGGCAAAGAGTCCAATTCCAGTGTGGGTCGATCGTGAACAGCCATCTGGGATTGGTCGCGATGACCAGAGCCACGCGCACCACTTCCAGCCCAACACAGGTCATAAGCGGAAGCATTTCCCACATGATCTCGGCTTTGCTGATCATGCGCATGATCGCTTTCGGAATATTTAGAAACGTGAAAGGGCCGAAGTTCCAGAGGTCCTCTTTATCGGGAATCAACTGGCGAATGAGTCCTCCGAGGAGGCCGGCGGTCGAGGCAGCGGGCATGGCCAGCCACTCATGGGCCATCAAGGCGGGAACGGTGATAATCGCGCCACCGATGGGTCCGAGGACGCGCCCCCCAAGCAAGCCCATCATGAACGCTCCCTCTAGGGAAAGGTCCGCAAACTCGTACGCGGGGCTTAACAAGCGAAGGATGACGCCGACAATGAGGGGAGGCACCAAAAACAACATGAGTTTCAGCTTCTGGTCGGCATCCCGCTCTTCGGTGAAGAGCACTCTACGGAAAGTATTCCAGCGCGCCAGGAGCGCGGCGATCGAGGAAGCCACACCCACCTTGAGGAGGAGTGTAAAAAGCAGTTCCCGAATGGTGAGAGTTGTTCCCATCAGTCCCGGGTGGCGTCCCTTCTCTGGGCCAGAGCTTGTCTTATTGTAATGAAAGGCTCGCCCCGGCTGCACGCGCAATCCCGCGACGTGTCACAAAAGCCATTTCCTCCCCCTGATATACTGACTTGGAGCCATGGTGAAGAAGAATTCCTCCAAGAAACGCAAGGGTCGTTCCGGAGGCACGCCCCGCCTAATCGCTCAAGCAGACCTCCCCACACGCTATGGGCGGTTTACGATTTACGGATTCCAGGGCCGCGGGCGGCAGGAAGAAGCCGTCGCGCTGGTACGCGGCAACGTGCGAGGCCGGGTCTCCCCCCTGGTGCGGGTTCATTCGCAATGCCTGACAGGAGATGTTCTTACTTCCCTTCGATGCGACTGCCGCGCTCAACTGGAATTATCGATGAAGAGGATTGGCGCGGCGCCGTCGGGCATTCTTCTCTATCTTCCGCAGGAGGGACGGGGCATCGGCTTGATGAACAAGCTGCGCGCGTACGAATTGCAGGACGGGGGCATGGACACGGTCGAGGCCAACGTTTCCCTAGGATTTGCCGCCGATGCGCGCGACTATGAATTTCCAGCGAAGATTCTCAAGAAACTTGGAGCCACGAGAATTCGCCTACTCTCGAATAATCCGGACAAGGTGCGGCAACTCGAATCCGCCGGGGTGCGGGTGGTGGAACTCGTTCCGTGTCAGCCGCGCGTTTCTAAGATTTCCCACAGGTACTTGCAGACCAAAAAGCGTAAGATGGGGCACCTGATTCAAGGACTCTGAAACAAGGAAGTAAGGAAGTAAGGAAGTAAGGAAGTAAGGAAAAAAACTAGTTCGCTGCTGCTTTAACCGCCACCGACGAACTGCACGATTTCGAACCGATCGCCTTCTGCGATTCGTGTCTCTTCCCATTTTGCTTTGGGAAGGATCCGCAGATTAAGTTCAATCGCCAGGCGTCCAGAGTTCAAACCAAGCTGGGAAAGCAGTTCGGCGACCGTGGTACCGGCGGTGGTTTCCCGGTTTTCTCCGTTCACCTGAATGAGAATGCCCTTCTCCATCGGTGCCTCACTACGAGACTACGCGAGATTTGGCGCGTAAGGCAAATCGCAAATGACCTTTGGCGTCGTGGTTTTCCGCAGAGATCACCAAGGCAGCCTCGGCGCTGGTGATTGGCGGCAAGTCAAATTCAATCAGGGTTTCACCCTGAGCGTCCGTTTGCCCCCGAAAAGGATCATTGCTCCCGCCGCCCTCCAAATCCACGCGCACCAGCGCACCGGAAACCGGCAGGCCATTCGGTTCGCGGACAGACACATGCAGCTTGGCGCGCTTTCCGGAGAGCCAGGACTTTGCGTTGGTTAGCTCTAGCACCAATTTCTGCGGTTCGGGCGCTGCCGGAGGCGGGGCAGGCTTCTCCGCCGCTGGCTCCGGGGGGACAGCCAGCTCCAGCACTCCTGAACGAATCTCTTCGATCACCGTATGATGCTGGTCTTCCAATCGCAGCTTCAAGGCGCGCTCGCGATCCTCATTCAACGGAAGCAAGTCAAAATAGTTGTTGGTTCTGCGATGCAGAACCCGCCCGTGGTAGTAGACAGTCGTATCGATCAGGGCATGAGCTTGGCCACGATCTTCCGTTTGCACATGAAACGTAATGTTTCCGAGCTTGAGGTTGCTGTTGTGGCCGAAAACCATGACCTGTTTTCGCTCCCGGTCTCTGCAATCGCTGCGCCGGAGATGTGTCGTTCAGGGATGTTACCGGATTTTCATCCGGAACATTTGACCGGTGGCGTCTCACTAGATATTATAACTCTTCGACCATGACCCCCTCCGGCCTACATGCCTACGTTCCCTTACTAATATACCTGCTGGTGGCGGCGTTCCTAGCCGCTGCACTGATTGCCTTATCCGCGTTCATCGGCTGGAGGCGTCCCAACAAGGCGAAGCAGCAACCCTATGAATGCGGGATAACCCCGACGGGAGATGCCCGCGAACCGTTCTCCGTAAAGTTTTACCTGGTGGCGATGGTTTTCATCCTGTTCGACGTGGAAGCCATCTTCCTCTATCCGTGGGCCTATATTTTCAAGGATTTGGCCCGCAACGTGGCAACACGCTGGTTCGGCTTCATAGAAATGATGTTCTATGTGGCCATCCTGTTAGTCGGATACATCTATCTCTGGAAGAAGGGCGCGCTCGACTGGCATAAATCGCAGAAGTAACGCCGGCATAAGGCCCTTGAGGATCTCAGTAACGTGACGCAGCTCGCCAACGCAAGTGCTGCTGTTGTAGTCGAACAACTCCGTGCCTGGAACCCGCAGGCGGTTTCCCAGGTCGTTGAATATCGGGGACAAACCACCGTGGTCGTGCCGCGGCATCTTCTTCGTGCCGTGGCCCAGCAGTGTAAGGAAAACCCTGCGCTGAACTTCAATCTTCTGAGCGACGCCACTTGCGTGGACCGATTCCCCGTGGAACCGCGGCTTGAGTTGAACTATTCACTCGTTTCCATTCCGCGGCGCGACCGCCTTCGTTTGCGGACCAGCGTGAGCTCCCAGGAGCCGGTGATTGATTCCTTGTGCCCCGTGTGGCCGGGCGCTGACTGGCTGGAACGGGAAATCTTCGATCTCTTCGGGATCCGCTTCGAAGGACATCCCGATTTGCGGCGCATTCTTTTGCCGGACGACTTTGAAGGATTTCCGCTTCGTCGAGACTTTCCGACAGAAGGCAAGCGCTAGAGACCGGCCTGCGGATTGCGAGCCATGACCACGGTTGAAACAGCAGTCGGCACCACCAAAACAATGGTCCTCAACATGGGGCCGCAGCACCCGTCGACTCACGGAGTGCTGCGCGTACTTCTGGAGCTGGACGGCGAAAACGTGGTTTCGGCGACGCCGGATATCGGCTATCTCCACACGGGAATCGAAAAAAGCTGCGAAGATAAGACCTATTCCCAGGCGATCACGTTGACCGACCGCATAGACTACCTCAATCCGCTCGGAAACAATCTGGTCTATTGCCTGGCCGTCGAGAAGCTGCTTGGGCTGGAAGTGCCGAAGCGTGCGCAGTACATCCGGGTGATGCTGGTCGAGCTGCAGCGCATTTCGTCACACCTGGTGTGGCTGGGCACGCACGCCATCGATATGGGCGCGATGTCCGTGCTGCTGTATTGCTTCCGCGAACGCGAAGAAATCTTGAAGATTTTCGAGCGCTTCTCCGGCCAGCGCATGATGACCAGTTACATCCGCATCGGCGGCCTGGCCCTGCAGCCTCCTGCGGGATGGCGCGACCAGGTGAAGCGCTTCCTGGACATGATGCCTGCACGCATTGACGAATATGAGGCGCTGCTCACGGAAAACCCGATTTGGCAAGGTCGTCTGAGGGGCGTGGGCTACCTCCCACCGGAGACGCTGATCGCCTTGAGCACGACGGGGCCGGGCCTGCGGGCGGCAGGGGTGGCCTATGACAATCGCAAGTTTTTTCCTTACTCGTCCTACGAAGAATTCGAGTTTAATGTGCCGACGCGCACGGAATCCGATTGTTACGCACGGTACATGGTGAGAGTGGCGGAAATGCGCGAGAGCCTGAAGATTATCCGTCAGGCGATGGACAAAATCGCCGATGAGGGACCCATCAAGGCCGAAGCGCCGGGCATCATTCCTCCGGAGCGGGAGAAGATGAAGACGGAGATGGAGGCGCTCATCTACCATTTCAAGATTTTCACGGAGGGATTTTCACCGCCGCCGGGCGAGGCGTTCGTGGCCGTGGAGTCGCCGCGCGGAGAATTGGGCTGCTTCATCGCCAGCGACGGGTCTCCGAAACCGCTGCGCGTGCATTTTCGGTCGCCGTCGTTCATCAATCTGCAGGCTTTGCCGAGGATGGTGAAGGGGCAATTGATCGCGGACACGGTTGCCTGCATTGGCACGATTGACATCGTCCTCGGAGAAGTAGACAGGTAAGCCTTTATGGAACTTTCCCCAAAACTCGCGGCGAAATTTGAGAAACTGCAGAGCGGTTACCCGGTCAAGCGCAGCGCTCTCATCCCCATGATGATGTATGCGCAGGATGAGTACGGCTGCCTCCCGGATGAGATGATCGAGGAAATTGCCCGTCGACTGGATCTCAACACGGTCCAAGTCGAGGAGACCCTGGCTTTCTATTCCATGCTGCGGCGCAAGCCCATGGGCAAGCATCACGTGCAAATCTGTACCAATGTGGCTTGCATGCTGCGCGGTGGCAACGAACTCCTGGAACATGCCAAGAAACGACTGGAAATCGGCAATAAGGAAACGACGCAGGACGGCATGTTCTCTCTCGAGGAAGTGGAATGCATTGGAGCCTGCACGGGCGCGCCAGCAATGCAGGTGAATTACGACTTCTACGAGAACGTCACCACGCGCACGTTAGACCGCATCATCGAAGAACTGGACAAGGGGAGACGTCCCGAGCCGGTGCCAGTGACCACGGGCGCGCTTCATGAGCGCAATAAGCTGGAAACTCCGCTGATCAGCAAGCGCTGGGGCATCAAGGACTCACACAAGATCGACGTTGCCCTTCAGCTTGGCGCTTACCAGGCTTTGGAAAAAGCCCTCAAACAGATGACGCCGGACCAGATCATCGACGAGGTCAAGAAATCGAATCTGCGAGGGCGCGGCGGTGCTGGGTTCCCCGCAGGCATGAAGTGGTCGTTTGTGCCCAAGGATTCGCCGAAGGCGAGATATGTGATTTGCAATGCCGACGAATCCGAACCCGGCACCTGCAAGGATCGGCCGTTGATGGAGATGGATCCCCATCAACTGATCGAAAGCATTGTCATTGCCGGGCGGGCCATCAACGCGCACCGGGGCTTCATCTATATCCGCGGCGAATACCGCTATGTGCTGGAGATTGTGGACGGAGCGATCGCGGAGGCTTATGCCCACGGGTACCTGGGGCAGAACATTTTGGACAGCGGCTTCGATTTTGACCTGCTCATTCACACCGGTGCGGGCGCGTACGAGTGCGGCGAAGAATCCGCGCTCATGGAGTCGCTCGAAGGAAAGCGTGGCAATCCGCGCATCAGGCCGCCCTTCCCGGCGGTCGTGGGCCTGTATGGCTGCCCCACGATCATCAACAACGTCGAGACACTAAGTGCTGTGCCCTCGATCATTCTGGAAGGCGGCGAGGCTTACGCAAACCGAGGAACGCCAAGAAACGGCGGCACGCGCTTGCTGTGCGTTTCCGGGCACGTGAACAAGCCAGGGATTTACGAAGTTCCTCTCGGCATGAACATGAAGAAGTTCCTCGACGAGGTAGCGGGTGGCATTCGCGGCGGGAAGAAACTGAAGGCGGTCATCCCCGGCGGAAGTTCCTGTCCTTTCTTGAAGGCCGACGAGATTGATATCGCCATGGATTACGATACCGTTGCGAAAGCGGGATCCATGCTCGGTTCCGGCGGCATGGTGGTCATCGACGAAGATACCTGCATGGTGGATATGGCGCGCCGCATTATGCACTTCTACGCGCATGAGTCCTGCGGCTGGTGCATCCCGTGTCGCGAGGGAACGGCATGGCTGCGGAAGATGCTGGATCGCTTCCACGCCGGTCTTGGCCGTTCCGAAGATATCGACCTGATAGGTGAGCTTTCGAAGAACATGCTGGGCCGCACATTTTGCCCGCTCGGCGACGCGGCCGCAATGCCCACCATCAGCATCGTTGCGAAATTCCGGAATGAATTTGAAGACCATTTGCAAGGCAAGTGCGCGTACAAATCCGCTGAAGCATTGATGGCGTCGCGGTAGGAACCCATGGCAGAAACGAAAATCGTTAACTTGAAGATCGACGACCGCGAAGTTCAGGTACCCGCCGGCACGCTGGTCATCGAGGCGACGCGGCGTTTGGGGATCGAAGTTCCGTCCTTCTGCTACTACCCGGGGCTATCGCTGCAAGCAGCCTGCCGCATGTGCCTTGTGGAAGTCGAAAAAGCGCCAAAGCTGCAAACGGCCTGTACGCTGGTGGCCACGGAGGGCATGGTCGTGCGCACAAACACCGAGCAGGTGCGCAATGCCCGCAAGTTTATGCTGGAGTTTCTGCTGACCAACCACCCGCTGGACTGCCCGGTTTGCGACAAGGGCGGGGAGTGCGAACTGCAAGATATGGTCTTCCGCTACGGCGCGGACACGAGCCGTTTTGTGGAGGAAAAGCTCCACCGCCCCGAAGAAAAATGGTCCGAGCTGGTGTATTACGACGCGCCGCGCTGCATCCTGTGCTTCCGTTGTGTCCGCGTGTGCGACGAAGGAATGGATGTGAAAGCCCTTGGCGTGGGAATGCGCGGCGTGAATTCCATCATCATTCCCAACGTCGGCGATCACTTGGATTGCGAAGAATGCGGCATGTGCATTGACATCTGCCCGGTTGGCGCGCTGACGAGCGGGACTTATCGCTACAAGACGCGGCCCTGGGAAATGCAGTATGTCTCCACGATTTGTACGCACTGCTCAAACGGCTGCAAAACCACTTTGAGCGTGCGGAATCATGAAATCCTGCGCGCTAACAACCGCGATCTCTCCGGCATCAACAAGGACTTTCTTTGCGTGAAGGGGCGCTTCGGCTTTGATTTCACCCAGCACCCTGAGCGCATCCGGCAGCCGCTCCTCCGCAAGGGAGAAAAGCTCTACCCGGTTTCCTGGGAAGAGGCAGCCCGGGCTGCCGCGACAAAGCTGATGGAGATTCACGTGGCGCAAGGGCCGAATGCCATCGGGTTCATCGGCTCGAACCGTACGTCGAATGAGGAAAACTACCTGTTGCAGCGGCTGGCCCGCGCTACCTTCGGCACGAACAACATCGATCATCACCGGACCGCGGATTACACAGGCCTGATCACGGCGCTCGGCGACCGCGCTGCCGATTCGATGCTCACGATGGAGCAACTCTACCAATCGAAGGCCGTGCTGCTTATCGGCAACGACGCGACAAACCAGAATCCTCTGGTGGCCTGGCAAATTCGTTCGGGCATCCGCCACAACGGCACAAAGCTGTTCCTGATCAATTCGCGCGAGATTAAACTTCAGCGCAAGGCGAAACAGTCGGTGATCCTAGGCTCTGTCCCGGAATCGGCCGCTATTCACTGGCTGGCAACTGGTGAAGGCAACTTCGCGCAGAAACTAGAGTCAGAACTCGTTGAACTGAAGAGCGCGCTCGAAGCCGAACCTGAGCTTGCCATTGTGTTTGGATCCGGGCTGACTGGCGCGGCGATTGGCGATCTCGTCGCCCTCGGCTCAAAGCTACAGGGCAAAGTTCGCTACATGGCCTTGGGCGATTATGCAAATTCGCGCGGGGCTGCTGACATGGGAATGCTTCCGGATCGCCTGCCCGGCTACGCCTATTTGGACAATCGAGCAGCAGTTGAAACACTGGAGAAACATTGGGGAGTCAAGCTTCCGACCAATCCGGGCCTCACGGCGCCGCAGATGGTGGAAGCGGCGCAGGCCGGTAAGCTCGGCGCGTTGTATGTAGTCGGCGCGAATCCGCTGGCGCACTTTGGAACATTGGGCTTTGGCCGCGGCAAATTACCTTTGTTGATTGTTCACGAGATGTTCCTGACGGAGACCGCGCTGCAAGCGGACATCGTTTTCCCCGCCGCTTCGGCTTATGAGAAGGAAGGCAGCGTCACCAACACGGCCGGGGAAATCCAGTTGCTGCATAAGGCCGCCGAGGTCATGGGCACGCGTAGCGACTTTGACTTGCTGCGCATCGTTTCGCACCAACTGGAAAAGCTGGGGCTGGGCCAGGCATTTCATTACCGAAATGCGGCAGCGGTATTTGAAGAGATTCGCAAAGTTGTGCCAAGCTACAACGTGCAGCCAGCCGGACTGTTGACCGGCGGCGCCGAGCCAACAAATTTGCAAATTTCGAAAAACGGCCACGCGCCCTACGACATTCCCGCGCAGCTCATTCGCTCCGCCAACGATACCCTGTTCACCAGCGGCACGCTCGGCCGCTTCTGCACGATGATGCAATCTCTGCCGGAGGCTGAAGCCAAGTCGTGAACGAATTCCTGACCCAATACGCGTTTATAATCGTTCCGATCATCAAGATCGCCATTCTACTATTCCTTGTCCTCACGGTTGACGCTTATCTGACGTGGATGGAGCGCAAAGTGATTGCGCACATCCAGGCGCGCTGGGGACCGTATCGCGTTGGACCTCATGGCCTGTTGCAGCCGTTGGCCGATGGGGCGAAGTTCATTTTCAAGGAAGACCCCATGCCTGCAAACGTGGACAAGCCGGCGTATTTTCTCGCGCCGTTCATCACGCTGATGCTGGCGCTCACGTCGCTGGCGGTGATTCCCTTTGGCCCGGAGCGCTTCAAAGTATTTGGTTACGAGACGGGCTTAGGTATTGCCGACGTGAATATCAGCTTGCTGGTGCTGTTTGCGATTACGGCGTTGGGAGTCTATGGCGTTGCGCTGGCGGGTTGGGCTTCCAATAGCAAATACTCGCTGCTGGGCGGGTTGCGGAGTTCGGCGCAGATGATCAGTTACGAGCTTGCCCTGACGCTATCAGTAGTCGGTGTGCTGCTGATCGCTGGTGACTTCAGCCTGAGGCACATCGTCGAACACCAGGACAACGGCAACCTGGGACTTCTTGGCTGGAACATATTCGGCTTCAGCAAGGATGGAGCGGGCTTCACGCAGATCATCGGGTTCCTGTGCTTCTATACCGCAGCGATTGCGGAAACGAACCGCGCGCCGTTTGACCTGCCGGAAGCAGAGTCCGAACTTGTTGCGGGCTTTCACACGGAATACGCGAGCATGAAATTCGCGATGTTTTTTATCGCGGAATACACCAGCATGATCACGATTTCGTGCCTGGCCACGATTCTGTTTTTTGGCGGGTGGCTCTCTCCCTTCCCTGCGTCGTGGACCTTCACGCACTACTTGCCGTCAATTCTGCTGATTCCTTTTGGCCTTTGGGTGTTCTTCGATGGCATCCGCTATGAGACGCTGTTCGGACGGATTGTCTTGCCGGGCCTAGGGATCCCGCTCGCGGCTGTTGGAGCCGCGCTAATCGTGTTTCCGGCACTGAATGACGCGATTCAAGGCATTTTCTGGTTTTTTGCCAAAGTGTTTCTGTTCTTGTTCGTGTACGTGTGGATGCGCGGCACGCTGCCACGCTTCCGCTACGACCAGTTGATGAGTTTCGGCTGGAAGATTCTGCTCCCGGTTTCCATTGCCAACGTGATTGTGACGAGCGTTGTAATTCTCTGGAGAATGCACTGATGACCGCGTCTCTGGTGATCTTTTTCGTTTTGGCCGGGCTGGCCGTGCTTGGGGCGGTGAGCCTGATTGTGCAGCGCCATCCGATCCATAGCGCGCTTTCGCTGATCGTGGTGATGGTGGCGTTGGCGGGCTTGTACCTGCTCATGGGCGCCGAATTCGTTGCTGCGGTACAGATCATTGTGTACGGCGGCGCGATTATGGTGCTGTTTGTCTTTGTCATCATGCTTCTGAATGCCGGCGAAGAAGAACGCACGAATTTTTCCAAGCTGGCAACGTACGCGGGCATTCCCCTCGCCGTGGCCGTGACCGGGCTCATCGCGGCGGCCATCGCCCACTCCAGCGGCGCGCTTCCTGCGCCCGAGCCCAGCGGCGCGCTGACGTCGACGAGAACGCTTTCCATGATGCTGTTTGCGGATTTTGTGTATCCGTTTGAACTCACTTCCTTTTTGATTTTGGTGGCCATCCTGGGCGCGATCGTGCTGGCCCAGCGGGAGAAGTGAAGATGGTTCCGACAAGCTACTACCTGATGTTAAGCGCCATGCTCTTCGGACTGGGCATCGTGGCGTTCGTCTTCAAGCGCAATATCATCACGATTTTCATGGGCATCGAGCTGATGCTGAATGCGGTCAATCTGGCGTTCGTGGCCTTCAGCCAGTCACTCGGCAAGCCCGATGGCGAGGTCTTTGTGCTGTTCGTGATTGTGGTGGCGGCTGCGGAAGCGGCCGTGGGCCTGGGAATTATTATTTTGACGGCGCGCAACCGGCGTTCGCTCAACGTGGAGCGCGTGGATCTCCTCAAACTCTAATGTTGATACTCGAGAATCTCTGGATTATTCCGCTACTGCCGCTGCTGGGCTCGGCGATCAACGGCTTGCTGGGCATGAAGTGGCCGAACAAGACGGTCAATATTGTCGCGCTCGGCTCCACGGGACTGTCGTTCGTCTGCGCTCTGGAAGCGGTGCGCGAATTCCTAGGGTATTACGAGACGAAACATCAGGCTTTCGTGAAGCAGTTTTTCGATTGGATTGTCGCCGGTAATTTTCGCGCTGGATTCGATTTGCAGTTTGACCAGCTCACGGCGGTCATGGTGCTGGTGGTCACAGGCGTCGGTTTCATAATTCACATCTACTCCACCGGCTACATGGCGCATGAAGGCGGCTACTACCGCTATTTCTCTTACCTGAATCTGTTCATGTTTTTTATGTTGGTTCTGGTGCTGGCGGCCAACTATACCCTGATGTTCGTGGGATGGGAGGGCGTCGGGCTCTGCAGTTACCTATTGATTGGGTTCTGGTTCCTGAAGAAATCCGCGACGGATGCGGGAAACAAGGCGTTCTGGGTGAACCGCATCGGCGACTTCGGCTTCATGCTGGGGATGTTTCTGCTCTTCCGCACCTTCCACACCTTGGACTTTCACACCCCGGACTTTAAAGGCGTGTTTGATCAGGTAGCGCGTCTCCCTGCGGACGCCATGGGTCAGTTCGGCTTGATCACCATCGCTTGCCTGTTGCTGTTCATGGGAGCTACGGGAAAGTCGGCGCAGATCCCGCTCTATGTGTGGCTGCCGGACGCGATGGAAGGCCCCACGCCGGTGAGCGCGTTGATTCACGCGGCGACCATGGTCACAGCAGGGGTGTACATGGTGGCCCGTTCCCATGTGTTGTTCACACATGCGCCGACGGCCATGTACGTGGTCGCCGTCATCGGCTGCGCCACAGCGTTTTTTGCCGCGACGATTGGCTTGGTGCAATCCGACATCAAGAAAGTTCTCGCTTATTCGACTGTGAGCCAGCTTGGCTACATGTTCCTCGCTTGCGGTGTGGGTGCATTCGGCGCGGGGATCTTCCACCTGATGACGCACGCGTTCTTCAAGGCGCTGCTCTTCTTGTCCGCCGGAAGCGTGATTCACGCATTGGGCGGCGAGCAAGATATGTGGCACATGGGCAGCCTGGCCTCGAAGATCAAAGTGACCTTCTGGTGCATGCTGGCGGGGACGATTGCCATCGCCGGGTTTATCCCGTTTGCGGGCTTTTTTTCCAAGGACGCGATTCTTTTCGCGGCGTACAACTACGAGTACAGCGGAAAAGTCCTCTATGGAGTCGGGCTGTTCGCCGCCGTGCTTACCTCTTTCTATATGTTCCGGCTAGTTTGGCTCACATTCTTTACCCAGCCGCGATACGACGAGCACCATGTGCACGTTCACGAATCGCCGAAAAACATGACCGTGCCGCTGATGATTCTTGCGGTCCTCTCGCTGGTGGGCGGGTGGTTTGCGTTTCCGGCGTTGTGGGGCGGGCCGAACTACTTCGCGGAATTCGTGACGCCAGTTTTTGGCGCTGGCGAAGTTGCCAGTGAAGCGGTCCATTCATTGGAGCTGACACTTTCCGGTGTTGCGGTGCTCGCCGCGACGATCGGGTTGGTGGTGGCGTGGCGGATGTATGCGAAAGAGGTTCAGCGTGGGAAGTCCGAGGGGCTCCACAAGATTCTTTCCAACAAGTACTACGTGGACGAACTTTATCAAGCGATGGTCGTCGGACCAATGGTGTGGCTGTCCCGGAATGTGTTTTGGAAAGTGGTGGACGTTGGCGTGATTGATGGTACGGTGAATGGCATCGCCAGCGGGGCTCAAGCCGTCGGGGACACGGTCCGCCACGCGCAATCCGGCAATACACGCAGTTATGCCGTGTGGGTGCTGGTAGGGGCAATCGTGGTGTTCGCCATCATCTTCTGGCCGATTCTGCATCCGGCGTTGTTCGGGGGGGTGCGCTAATGACCTTCACCGGACATCTCCTCACTGTGGTGATCTTCTTCCCTGCTTTCGGGGCGCTGGCGCTGCTGTTTCTACGCGGCGACGATGAACTGTGGATCCGCCGGCTCACGTTTGTGGTGTCGACGGTCGAATTTCTCTTCTCCTTGTTCATGCTGCGTGGAGTGTCCATCGGGGCCGCTGGGTATTCGCTGGAAGAATTTGGCCACTGGATTCCTTCGCCGGCGATTAACTACCATCTGGGCGTGGATGGCATCAGCCTGTTCCTGGTGATCCTGACGACGTTCCTCACGCCCATCTGTGTGCTCGCTTCCTGGCATGGCGTGCATCAGCGGATCAAGGAATTCCACGTGGTACTGTTACTGCTGGAAGTGGGCGTGGTTGGTGTTTTCCTGTCGCTGGACCTGTTTTTGTTCTTTTTGTTCTGGGAAGTCATGCTGATTCCGATGGCGTTTCTCATCGGCATCTGGGGCCATGAGCGCCGCATTTATGCCGCGGTGAAGTTCGTGTTGTACACCATGTTCGGCTCGATCCTCATGCTGGTTGGCATCGTCTGGCTTTATACCGCCACGGGCACGTTCGACCTGCCCATCATCCAGCAGATGCTCCAGAACGGCGTTCTGGTGCTCTCCGAACGCACGGAAATGATTCTGTTCCTGGCGTTTTTCCTGGCCTTCGCGATTAAGGTGCCGCTCTTCCCGCTGCATACGTGGTTGCCGGACGCACACGTGGAGGCGCCGACAGCCGGTTCCGTGATCCTGGCGGGCGTGCTGCTGAAGATGGGGACGTACGGCATGATCCGCTTCTGCCTGCCATTGTTTCCGGACGCGTCGCACCGCGCGGCGCCGTACGTCGCGGTGCTGGCCATCATCGGCATCATCTATGGGGCGCTGGTGGCGATGGTTCAACCCAACCTGAAGAAACTGGTGGCGTACTCTTCGGTCAGTCACCTGGGCTTCGTGGTTTTGGGCATTTTCGCGTTCCAGAACATTTCCATGCAGGGAGCCGTGTTTCAAATGCTGGCGCATGGAATTTCGACCAGCGCGCTGTTCCTGCTGGTAGGTATGTTGTACGAGCGGCGGCACACCTTTGAGATCAGCGATTATGGAGGCGTGGCCACGCCTATGCCGCGTCTGGCGGCATTCTTCTCTTTCGTGGTGCTGTCCTCGCTGGGCTTGCCGATGTTGAACGGGTTCGTAGGCGAATACCTGATTCTCCTGGGAACCTACCAGGTTCATTGGAAGTGGGCGGCCTGGGCAGCCACGGGCGTAATTTTCTCGGCCTGCTACCTGCTCTGGTCCTATCAGCGGGTGTTCTTCGGCGAGATCACCCACGAGAAGAACCGTGAACTTGCGGACGCTTCTGTGCGAGAGAAGTCGATCCTGGTGGCCATGGCTGTGGTGATTCTGTGGATGGGCATTGGCTCGCCCTTCTTTACGCGCCGCTTCGCTACGCCGTGCCAAACGGTGCTGGAACAGATGAACCGCAACATGATGCACGAAGCAGGCATACCCAAGACGAACGCGCCCTTGCCCGGAAGTGTGGCGGAAATTTCTACGGAAAGGCTGGCTTCCCGCTGATGATCCCCGGCGTCGCAGATCTCCTTCGCGTTCTCCCCGAACTGGTTTGGTGCGGTTTTGGCGTGCTGTTGATGTTGCTGCAGCCCTTCGTCAAGAACCGCCAGACGCTCACGTTTCTTGCCATGATCGGAGCTGCGGTGGGCACGCTGGTAACCTTCTTCGGGATCTATGGAAGCGGGTTTCTCGGGCTGGTTCAGTTTGATACCTTCAGCCTGTTCATCCATTGGCTGGTTGGACTGATTGCGTTTCTTGTCATTCTGGCCAGCGATTCGTATCTCGAGCGGGAAAAACTGGACGCGGCGGAATTCTATGCCCTAATGCTTTTCGCAACCGCCGGGATGGGCGTGCTCGCTTCAGCGCAGGAACTTCTCACCGCGTTCATCGGACTGGAAATGTCCTCTATTTCCAGCTATGTCCTGGCGGGTTACCGGCGCGACTCCCTAAAGGCCAGCGAATCGGCGGTAAAGTATTTCCTGCTCGGCTCGTTTGCGACGGCGTTCTTCCTGTACGGAATCGCGCTTGTGTATGGAGCAACGGGCTCGACAAACCTCGCCAAACTGACCGCGGCCGATCCTTCGAGCAGTTTGCTGCGTTTGGGGCTCACGCTGATCTTAATCGGTTTGGGTTTCAAGATTGCCGCAGCACCCTTTCAGATTTGGACGCCGGACGTATACGAAGGAGCGCCTACGCCGGTAACTGCGCTGTTTTCCGCGGGGCCAAAGGCTGCAACGTTCGCGCTGCTGCTCCGGATTTTCAGCACCATTCATGCGGCGACGGAATTTTGGTTCTGGGCATTCTGGATTCTGGCGGCACTCACCATGTTCGTGGGCAATCTGGGGGCGCTGGTGCAATCCAATGTGAAGCGTATGCTGGCCTACAGTTCGATCGCGCATGCGGGCTACACCCTGGTAGCGTTTGCGGCAGTCACGTCTTTGAAATTCGGTCAGGACACAGGTGCCACTCTGGCCTATGCAGCAGTACTGTTCTACCTGGCGAGCTACGCGCTGGTTTCCGTCGGTTCGTTTACGGTGGTCTCCGAGCTCGGCGGGCAAGGTGAGCGCTACCTGACCTTCGACGATTACGCCGGCCTTGGAACAAGGCAACCATTCGCGGCAGCAGGACTGAGCCTGTTCCTGCTTTCCCTGCTGGGCTTGCCGATCACCGCGGGCTTCTTCGGGAAGCTCTACATTTTCACCGCCGCAGTGAAGTCAAAGTTACTCTGGCTGGCCATTCTGATGGCAGTGAACAGCATCATTGGAGCCTATTACTATCTCCGACTGATCGTGGTGATGTATATGCGGGAATATAAAGGCACAATGCCCGCCGATGCGTCTCAGAGCCTTAGCCCAACAGCGGCCATGGTGGTGACCGTAGCGGCAATCATCACTTTGTACCTGGGCCTTGTTCCCAATCATGTATTGGGCATTGTGTTGTCGCAAAACCTGATCCTCTCTTCGCGATGAAAGGTCAAGCCGGTCGTAACCAGGCCGGCCTTCGCCCTTACCAGACGCCCGGAATGATTCTGAAGGGCACGTTTGCGGCATATTCACTGTAACCGGGCAATCCCGTGCGCAACATGGCCTCCTCCAGGAAGATGCGGCGGATGATCAGAGCCAGGATCGGGATAGCCGCCAAACTCGCCCACCAGGAGCCGAGCGCGAGGCCGGTAAAAGCCACGTAAAGTATGCCTCCCGCGTATCCGGGATGGCGCACGTATCGGTAAGGGCCGGTGCTGATCACGACCTGATTGCGGTCCGGCTGTAGGCGGATCGCGAGGGAAAAGAAAGAATTCGTAAAGAGGGCCCAAGTCACAATCAGCAGACCAGCAAACGCCAACAGAAGGGCGATAACCTGTAATCCCGCGGATACAACTGGAGGCCAGTGGCGCCTACCGGCATCGAATCCAGCGATCATTAACTGAAGAACAGCGAGGACCGTGCTAACCGGCCGGTAGACTTTGTCCTGGTCTCCGGGACCAGGCCTGAGCCGCTCTTTCAGCAAACCTGGGTCCTTGATTCCGAGAACCAGCACAAGCGCCATGTTCACGAGGAAGTTGCCAACGAAATACAGCCAGGGTAGCGGAAGATCCCAGCGGCCGGCGGACAGGAAGAAAAGTGCCGCGCTTACGGCGGTGAACAAGATGGTGGCGACAATCGCTTTAGCCATCATGGAGGCACGCGAACTATCATAGCTCGCTAGTAGAAAAGAGGAGGGGTTTCAAACTGAAACATATCTCTTGCTTCGCAGCCGGCGGCTGATTTCCGAAAGAGCGGAAGCGGTAGACTGGTGTAGAATGGGAGTATTCTTCAGTTAGTGTTGACGGCTTAGAACTAGGGTTTATCCACATGCAGAACCGGCGTCGCTCCGCCAGTGTTAGTCGCTCCACACGGCAACCGTGGACGCACGAAAAGTTCCGCGCTCTCCTGGAAGCCGCCCCGGATGCCATGGTAATCGGCGACGAACACGGCAAGATTACCCTGGTCAATGCGCAGACCGAACGCCTGTTTGGCTACAAGCGGGAAGAACTTCTCGGTCAGCCAGTCGAGATGTTGATCCCCAATCGCTACCGCAACAAACACGTCCACTATCGTCAAGAATACAGTGAGGCTCCTCGTTTACGGCCCATGGGAGCGGGCCGGGAGCTTTACGGCCTGCGCAAGGATGGGAGCGAGTTCCCCGTAGAGATCAGCTTGAGTCCGTTCCGCTCGAAGGAAGGCATCCTGGTGTTCAGCGCGATTCGGGACATAACGCCGCAAAAGAAGGCACAGAACGAGCTGCGGGAAGCAAAGGAAGAACTGGAGACGCGGGTTCGTGAACGCACCGCGGAACTCGTGCAGGCCAACGAAGCCCTACAGGCAGAAATCGTTCAACGCGAACTGGCCATGCGCCAGCGCGACAGTGAACAGGAACGCGCCCGGCGCCTGGAAGAGCAACTGCTGCTCACGCAAAAAATGGAAGCGATCGGCCGCCTCGCCGGAGGCATCGCGCACGACTTCAACAATCTTCTCGGCGTCATTCTAGGCAATGCGGAGATTCTGTTGAAAGCAGGACCGCAGGGCGCGCCGCATATGGAACGCATAGAGCAGATCAAAATGGCGGGGGAAGAAGCGGCTACAGTGACACGCCAGTTGCTGGCCTTCGCCCGGCAGCAAGTGTCGGAGCCACAGCTCCTCGACCTAAATACCGTTCTGACCGACCTGGATCCGCTGCTGCGGCGCATCGTCGAAGAGAATGTGCGATTGGAATTGGTGCTGGGCCGGGAGCTGGGCGAGGTCAAAATCGACCGAAGCCAACTCTCACAGGTGATTCTGAATCTGGTGGCGAATGCGCGCGACGCCATGAGAAAGGGCGGCCGGCTGACGCTGGAAACATCCAACGCCTACCTCGGCGAAGCTTATGCCCGCGACCACCTGGATGTGCTGCCGGGCCGCTACGTGCAACTCTCCGTAACCGACTCCGGAGAAGGCATGGACAAAGAAACGATCAGCCGCATCTTCGAGCCCTTTTTCACCACGAAAGAAAAGGGAGCGGGATCGGGCCTCGGGCTGGCTACGGTTTACGGCATCGTGCGCCAGAGTGGTGGACATATCTGGGTGTACAGCGAACCGGGGCGCGGCACGACCTTTAAAATCTATTTGCCTCGTGTGGGAAAAATTGCAGAAAGCGAAATACTCGCGGCGGAACGCGAAGAGGTTTCCAGCGGAACGGAGACAATTCTGTTGGTGGAGGACTCCAAGCTGCTTGCCAAGGTAACACGCGATTTTCTGTCCTCGGCCGGTTACCGCGTCTTGCTTGCCGCAGAAGCTTCCGAAGCGTTGCAGGTCGCCGGGGACTTTCCCGGGCGCATTCACCTCCTTCTCACCGACGTCGTCATGCCTCATATGAATGGCCGCGAACTGTCTGAAGAATTGCTCAAGCACCGCCCAGACATCAAGGTGCTGTTCATGTCCGGGCATACGGCGGGCGTCATCTCTCAGAATGTATTCTTGGATGAAGATGTGGCGTTTATTGAAAAACCGTTTACCCACGACGCCCTGGCGCGGAAGATTCGACAGTTGCTGGATCCCAACGCTTGAGAGCAGGATGAGGTCCGAAACGGGAAAAATGCGCAGAAACGGGTCTGCGGAAGTGATAAAGATCACACAACTTTGTGCGTTTTAACCCACCTCACTCCCTGCTTTTCATTGGGTTCCACTTCTTCCGATCCCGCCTTACCCCCTAACCCGCTCACTTCCCCAGAGTTACGTAGAGAACGAATTTTCACCCTTTCCGGTCCACAATGGCCTGCCATGTGCACATTCTGGACTCGACAAGGAGAAATGACCCAGAAAGGACGTCCCCATGGCACTCAGCGTATTAACGGCCAAGAATACCGGTTACCTCGAGACATCCGCTCCGAGGAAAACCCGCAGCCCCTATGGACTAGCGACTGCCGATGATTGCGTAAGTTGCGGACTCCGCAGCGAGAATTCCTTCTGCAGGCTTTCCCCGCGGGCGGCCCATTCGCTAAGCGAAATCCGCCGTACTAGCTCGTATCCCTCGGGCGCGATTCTTTTCATGGAGGGGGAGCAGGCGCGGGGCGTCTATATTATCTGCCAGGGGCGTGTAAAGCTGCTGACCACAAACACCGACGGCAAGACCTTGATTTTCAAAATAGCCAAGCCCGGCGAAATTCTCGGTTTAAACGCAGCGCTTTCCGGAACGGTCCACGAGATCACCGCCGAAACCCTGCAGCCGACGCAGTTGGCGTACGTGAGCCGCGAAGATTTCCTGAAGTTTATCCGGGAGAACGGGGACGCCTGCCTGCAGGTTGCACAGCATCTGGGACGTGACTGCCATTCGGCGTACGAAGTGATTCGCTCGATTGGTCTTAGCAATTCGGTGGAGGAGAAACTGGCGCGCTTCCTGGTGGAATGGGCGTCCGGGGGACAGGTTACGAGCGCCGGCCTGCGGGTGAAGCTGGCTTTGACCCATGAGGAGATCGCGCAACTGATTGGATGTTCCCGGGAATCGGTGAGCCGGAGTTTCAGCGAGTTTAAGCGCAAGCGGCTGGTGGAAGTGAACGGCTCCACGCTCCTCGTCCAGAACAAAGCAGCCTTGGAGAGCATGGCCTCGCTGTAGACGAACTCTGGAAACCAAAGATAGTCCCCCACAAGCGGAAGAAAGCCCCCCTAAAAGGAAAGCCCGCCCCGGCAAAACCGGGAGCGAGCTTTTCTAATCTCCTTTTTAATCTTAAAAACTGGCCGTCAGACCTTCAACATGATGATAGCGAGGGTGAAAAGGGCCAGGGTTTCAATAAACACCAGACCGAGGATCATGGACGCGCGGATCGCGCCTGCGGCTCCCGGATTGCGAGCCATGCCTTCGCAAGCGGCCGAGGCAACCCTGCCCTGCCCGAAAGCGCCCCCAAAGGCGGCGATGGCCATGCCGAAGGCAGCGGCAATGGCGAGGGGACCCTTTCCTGAGACTGCACCCGTTTCCTGAGCAAAGGCAGCCGGCGCGACGAGCATCACGGCTACCACTACGGCCAACAACATCACTGCTTTCTTCATAACTACCTCCTAAGGAATAGCCGCCAGTGGGTGGTTCCCGGCTCTGCGCCCTGCAACCGGTCTCACGCTAAACGGGGAGAAAAACGCTAATGCTCTTCGGCGACTGCCAAGCCGATATAAATAGAGGGCAGCACCGTGAAAATGTAGGCCTGAATGATAGAAACGAAGATGTGCAGGCCGATGAAAGCCAACGGGATGACGGCCGGGAAAATCCAGAAAGCCGCGCCAAGGATTGGGCTTTTATCCCAAGCCCATTGGAAGGGACCAAGAAGGAGTCCGATGAAAATGAGGTAGATGAGGTCGCTGGCGAAGATGTTGGCCCAGAGACGAACCGTCAGGGAGAGAAGGCGGGCCGCAGTGGAAATGAGTTCCACGGGGAAGAGGAGCACTGCAAGCGCCCAATCGCCAAGACGTTTGGGAAAACCAGCGAAGCTCAAAAGATAGCCGCCGACGCCGTGGTGACGAATGCCTTGCCAATTGAAATAGAGAAAAGTGAGGATGGCACAGGCGAGCGGCACAACGGCATTTCCTGTCGGTGCACTGAATGCGGGGAAAACGCTAAGAAGATTGGCAAGCAAAATGAAGATGGAAATCGTGCCGGTGAAGGCGATGAACTTCTCCGCGCCGTGGGCGACGTTTTCTTCGAGCAAATCCCTGATGCCGAAACCCAAGGGGTTGGTGATCAGCAGTTCGGCAACTTGCTGGAGTCCGCCGGGACGCTCGACGGACAGGCGCGAACGAAGCACGAGCGCGAGGATGGTACCGAGAACCAGAACAATCAAGGACATCACGACGTACTCAGGAATGGGCGTTTCGTAATCGGCGGGCTGGATGTGGAGGGCGTGCAAAAGCTGGAGGGCAATGGGCCCGAGCAGGTGATTAACCCAGTGGGTCAGCCGACTTATGTGTTCTTCCATTTGCTATTCCTGAGGACGCAGGATTTCGTGCACGCTAACCACAAGCGTGGCCGCTCCCAAGGCACAGAGACCAAAAACCATGCTTAATACGGGAACGTTCAGATATCTGAAAATAACATAGACAGCCAGGGCTATCAACCCGTAGCGAAAAACGGCTTTGAAGTACGTGGCGATGGGCACTTTCCCTTTTTTCTGCGCCGATTCGGCCATGACCGTTTCCGTGAGCGCGTCGAGACCCTGCTTGAGCCAACGGAAATTCAGCCACGCGAGGACCGCGCCAATCATGAGTCCAGCTCCCCAATGCCGACCGTGGAAATAGCCCACGGATAAGGCGGCAGCGGCACCCAAGAGAATGGTCAGTTGTGAAATCCGCGACTCGGATTGGCGGTAGCTGGAGGCGGAGGGAGTTTGTACGTCCATCACTTTTGCTTGTCGAGGCGGCGCAGCACGTCGCGCAAACCGCCGAAAAAGCCCAGAAAACCAAAGATCAGCATGAGGAAGGGCCGCGTGTGAAGCCACGCATCAAGGAAGAAGCCCACCAAGCCGCCGACCACAACCGCGGACACAATGACAAAGGGCAGCTCCATGGCCATGGCAAATTGCCGGGAGAAGCCTGCGTCCGGTTTTTCGGGAGGGGGTTGACTCCCCTCCTTCTTTTCGTCATTGACCGAAGGCATAGCGAGCCAGACGGGTGAACGGCTCAGGATACAACCCCGCGGCGAGAGAAACAAATAAGGCAGCTCCAAGCGCGATGGCCTGTGCACTGGACATTGTCGGAGCAGGAGCGTCGCCCGGCCTCTTGAGCCAGGCATGGACGACGATGCGGAAATAATAGTAAAGCGCGGGAACGATATAGAGCGCGCCGAAGACTGCGAGCACGGGATGATGCGTCTCGATCAGCGCGAGGAAAATAAAATACTTGCCCATGAAGCCCGCAGTGGGAGGAATGCCGGCAAGAGAGAGTATGAAGATGAGGAGGAGGACAGCGGCGGCCGGGCTGCGCTGATAGAGACCATCCAGATCCTCGAGTTCGTCGCCGATGAGGCCACGCTGCCGCATGACAATGACGACCGCGAAAGCACCGATGGTCATAGCAACGTAGGCAATCAGGTAGAAGACCATGCCCGAGAGTCCGGTTTCATTGCCGGCCACCAACCCCAGAAGAATATAGCCAACATGGGCGATGGAGGAATACGCGAGGAGGCGCTTGATGTTGGTCTGGGTCAGCGCGGCGAGATTGCCCCAGGTGAGCGAAGCGACAGCGACACCCGCGACGGCATAGAGCCAAATGGCCTGGGAGCCGCCAAAAACACTAGTCATGAGGCGCAGGAACAGAGCGAAGCTGGCGGTCTTGGAAGCCACGCTGACATAGGCGGTGATGGGCGTGGGTGCGCCTTCGTAAACATCGGGGGCCCACTGATGGAACGGGACGGCTGCGACCTTGAAGAAGAGCCCAGCGGCAACCGTGACAAACGCCAGGATCACCAGCCAGTCGGTCATGCCTTGCGCGGCTGTGTACTGCAGGCGACGATCGAGCATGTTGCCAATCTGGGCGATGTTCGTAGAAGCGCTGACGCCGTACAGGAGTGAAAAGCCATAGGCGAGGATGCCGGTGCTGAACGCACCGAGAAGGAGATACTTCATCGCCGCTTCATTGGAGCGCTTATTGGCCCGCAGGAAGCCGGTCATGACGTAGAAACTGAGGGCCATCGTTTCGAGCCCAAGGAAAAGAACGATGAGGTCAATGCCGGAGGCCATGAACATCATGCCAACGCAGGCAAGGAGCAGCAGGGCGTAATACTCGCCTTCTTGTTCTTTCTCCACATCGAGATAGCGGACAGAAAGGAGGACAACGAGCGCAGTAGCGGAAAGAAAAATAGCCGCGAAAATAAGGAAGAAACCATCCACGACAACCGTGTTGTGAAAACCGAGGAGGCCGGGAGAGCCCATTGGGCTTGTGCGCTCAACGGCATAGCGCTGGAACTGCATGTAGAGGCCGAGGCCGCTGGCCGCAACACCGAGAAGAGCGAGGATGGCGTTCCAGTGCTTCTCTTTCTTGTCGAGGAGGAAATCAAAAACCAGGATGCCGAGGGCAAAGAGGAGCAATTCCATCTCCGGCAGGACGACAAGGCCATCGCCGTGAAGGTAGTTGAGGATGGGATCGAGGATCGAGTGCATCGGCGTGCCTTATTTGGCCGCTACGGCCGTTGGTGCAGCCGGGGCGGGAGCGGCCTGACTTGCCGGAGCCGCGATGGGCAAAGCGACGGATTGCCTGCCCAAGGACTTGTAGAAGTCCGGATTCACCTGGTGAACGATCTTGTCCACGGGGCGATTGATATAGGCAAAGAAGGGTTTCGGGTAAATGCCGATCCAGAAGGCCATGATGACCAGCGGGACAAGGACGGCGTATTCGCGCAGATTCAAGTCGGGAAGAGTCTTGTTCACTTCGTGTGTGACCTGGCCGAACATGACGCGCTGGTACAGCCACAAGAGATACGCCGCGCCCAGAACGATGCCGAGCGCGCCCCAGGCAGCCCAAGCCTTGTTGACGACGAAAGCGCCCTGAAGAATGGTGAACTCTCCGATGAAGCCGTTGAGGACAGGCATGCCCAAGGAGCTCAAGGTAATGATGAGGTAGATGGCGGCGTAGTTGGGCATGGGCGTGGCGAGGCCGCCGAAATCCGAAATCATGCGCGTGTGGCGGCGCTCGTAGATAACGCCGACGATCAAGAAGAGCGCGCCTGTAGAGATGCCGTGATTGATCTGCTGCAGCACGCTGCCGGAAAGGCCCTGAGGCGAAAGAGCAAAAATGCCAAGCGTGCAGAAGGCGAGGTGGCTGACGGAACTATAGGCGATCAGGCGCTTCATGTCTTTCTGCATCAGGCAGACGATGGCGCCGTAGATGATGCCGACAAGGGAGAGAAAGATGAGGATGTGAATGATCCTGGCGCGCGAGACCGGGTCAGCCGGAAGCAGCGGCAGAGAGAAGCGAATGAAGCCATACGTGCCCATTTTCAGCAGAACGCCGGCCAGTATGACCGAGCCTGCAGTGGGCGCCTCGGTGTGGGCGTCGGGCAGCCAGGTGTGGAAAGGAAACATGGGGACCTTGATGGCAAAAGCAAAGAAAAATCCCCAAAAGAGCCAAACCCTCAAGGAATCGGGGAAATGCTGGGCGGCGGCGAGCAGAGTGGGGATGTCAAACGTGGCTGTGGCACCGGGAGGAAGAGTCTTCGCGTAATTGAAGTAAAGGGCCAGGATACCCAGGAGCATCAAGACAGAACCAGCGAGCGTGTACAGGAAGAATTTGATAGCGGCATAAAGCCTGCGCTCGCTGCCCCACACGCCGATCAGAAAGTACATGGGGACGAGCATCACTTCCCAGAAAACGTAAAAGAGGAAGAAGTCCAGAGCCATGAAGACGCCGAGCATACCGGTCTGAAGGAGAAGAAGCAGGATGTAGTATCCCTTGGTGCGGTATTGAATGGCGGTCCAGGAGGAAAGGATAGCCAGCATGCCCAGAAACGTGGTCAGCATGATTAGAAGGAAGCTGATGCCATCAATGCCCAGGGTGTATTTTGCGCCGATGGAAGGAATCCAGTCAGCCCTTTCCACAAACTGATAGCCGTCTGCGTCCAGCGAAAAGCGCCAGACGAGAGGCAGCGACACCGCAAAGCCGAGAATGCCAAAGAGATTGCCAACCACGCGATGCATAGTCTGCGAGCCGGCTGGTACAAAGCTAAGAAGCAGCGCGCCGACAGTTGGCGTAAACAAGATCACGCTCAGTAAATGATTTGAGAAAAGCTCCATGCGAATCGCCTTTCAGTGCAAACTGCGCACCCAAACCTCCATGTGATAGCCGTAATACCCCAAGAGAATGGCGAGCCCCAAAAGGATAAGAACGGCGTAGCTGGAGAAGACACCGGTCTGGAACATACGAATGGGGGCGCTGAGCAACTGGGTGAACTTGCCGACGAAATTGACGAGGCCATCGACAACCCACTTGTCCCACCACATGGAAAGGCGGGAGAAAACGCGCGCGGTCCAGGCCGAGCCATCAACTCCGAGGCCGTCGATAACCTTGGCGTCAAACAGCCCGAAGGCAGTGCTGAGATCCTTGGTGCGATTGACGAAGAGCGCATCGTAAATTTCATCCACGTAATACTTATTGACCAAGAGCTTGTGCAGACGTGGCCAAGAAGCAGCAATTTTGGCGTGCAGGTGTGGGAACTGGAGATAAATCCGGTAAGCCAGCCAGATACCGAGCAAGGCAATACCGACCGACACCAACATGAGGAGATACTCCGCAAACAGCGTATGGTGCGCGGCCTGGGTTGCTTCCGCTTCCGGGATAATGCTGCGGGTGA
>OCOJ01035288.1_pt2 | contig 29516 bp, 28 predicted proteins | sample 1539251 | NCBI WGS metagenome assembly OCOJ01 (sample SAMN01911457, study PRJEB22624) | soil metagenome | biome: Soil | place: Malaysia | collected 2012-04-30 | depth RA_metagenome m
GCGCGGCTGATGCGGGCAGACTCGGAGCCCACTTACTGCAGGGCAGAAATCATTCGCTGGGACCCGGCGCAGCCGCTTTCGCCTGACAAGCTGTCTGGATTCGATGCGGTTGTTCATCTCGCGGGTGAAAGCATCGTGGGACGATGGAGCGCGGAGAAGAAAGCGAAAATTCGCGACAGCAGAGTTCTGGGCACGCGCAACTTGGTGCAGGCGTTGGCGCAGGCAAAACAGAAACCACGAGTTTTCATCTGCAGCTCGGCGATTGGATACTACGGCGACCGCGGCGACGAGTTGCTGAGTGAAACCAGCTCACCGGGAACGGGCTTCCTGCCAGACGTCTGCCGCGAGTGGGAGGCTGCGGCGCAGGCGGCGGCCGACGCTGGCATTCGCACCGTGCAGCTGCGCACGGGCGTCGTACTCAGCGCGAAGGGCGGAGCGCTGGCTAAGATGCTGCTCCCCTTCAAGCTGGNAGCGCTGGCTAAGATGTTGCTCCCCTTCAAGCTGGGCCTGGGCGGCAGGGTCGGCAGCGGGCGGCAATGGATGAGCTGGATCGATATCGAGGACATGGTGGGCGCGATTCAGCACATTCTGAAGACCGACTCGCTGCAGGGACCAGTGAATATGGTCGGGCCCAAGCCGGTGACCAATGCGGAGTTCACCAAGGCCTTAGCGAGCGTACTCCGGCGGCCGACGATTTTTCCCATGCCGGCGTTCGCTGTCAAGCTGGCGTTCGGAGAAATGGGGGAAACGGTTCTGCTGGGCAGCCAGCGCGTGGAACCGGCGAAGCTGTCCGAGAGCAGATATAAATTCCGTTTCAGGGAATTGCGGGCATCGCTGGAGGGGCTGCTGAAATGACGGCCAGAGCACTTTGGGTGCGCGCGAGATCCTTCGCTTCGCCTGGAAAAAGCGGCTGCGCTCAGGATGACCCCCGTCAGCGACCCAGGCTTGAGCGGGCTGCGCCAAGCCGGACAGCCCCTTCGACTTCGCTCAGGCAGACCGGGCGGCTGTCCCCACATGACAATTGCCATGGCATTCGATTTGCTCTCCCCAAAAGAGCGGACACACGCCGGAACCGGCCGCCACAGCCTCACCTAAACGTGCTCGGCACGAACCGGCAACGCGCACACCGCTCGTTCGCTGAAATTTTCCCCTTCGATCCCAAACGCGTGGTCAAAACGTGCCCGGTAATTCTCCCAGGCGATCGCGGAAGTCAGCTCGACCAGCTGAGCCTCGTTGAAATTCTCTCGCAAACGAGCAAACAATGCGTCAGGTACTTCGACCGGGGTCTGGGTCATGCAGTCGGCGTATTCGAGGACGAGCCTTTCCAATCCTGAGAAATTCAGATTCGTACTGTACGCGGGCAGGTTGGCAATCTGTTCGGGAGAGATTCCGGTTTTTCTGCCGACGGCAGAGCCGATGTCAATTCAAAAGGGACATCCTACGAGTGTGGCGACGCGTAGCCCAGCCAGGCCTTTCAGTTTGGGGTCGACCAGCTTACTGCCATGTTGGGATTGCTCCATCTGACCGTATCCCCAAAGGATGGTCGGGTGGTGCGCGGTGACTTGAATCGGCATGATCACGTGCCCGAGCCGGCGGCGGGTGAGAGAGTAGACGATCCACACAAACAAACGACGCAACGGCCCGCCCTGCTGGATGGCCGCTCCGGGAATTCGCGCCATAATGAGTGCCTCCTGCCTACTTAGATTCAACTGGGGTTGGAGCGACGCATCTCCTCTTGCAGCTTTTGCATGAGTTCGGCACGCTGTTCGGTGTTGAGCTCCCGCTGCAGTTCTTCTAATGCAAGAGCCACGATGTGGTAGTGGTGAGCTCCGGCGTACTTGGGATCGGAGGTGACGTTGAGCCAGAGCTTGTGCATGAGCTCGACATCCTGGGGACGCAGGCGCGGAGCGTGCGGTCCGAGGGCGTATTCGCGCACGGTGCCGTCGCGGGCGCAGACTTCCAGCGTCAGGCGGGGCCGAGGCTCGGGCAGCCTCTCCCAGGCGTCGCCGGTAAATTTGCCTTGCTCGTCGGCGGTGAGCTTATTGGAAAGACCGCAGACCACGCGGCTGGAGTCGAGGCGCTGCGCCGTCACCATGATGGCCTCGAACACATCGGTGGCTGGGACGACCAGCAATGAGATGGGCTTGCCTTCTTTCTCTGCGACGGCGACGGCCGAAGTGAACAGTTCCTGCTCGTAGTGGTCGAACACCTGGCTGGCGTCCAGGACCGTGCTGCCACTGAAGCTGTGCTCCCGATGGTAGAGGCGGGCGCTCATGACCACGACATCCTGCTTGAGCGTGTTGGTATGACCGAGAACGTAACGCAGGTAATAGAGATTGCGGGGATCGCGCACGGCAACCAGGATGTTTCCCGGCCGTACGCCCATGGCCCCGCTGCCCAATTCCTGATTGCTGTAAACGCGGAACTGGTCGAGCTGCTCAGGCTTGCCGTGCCGTTCCTGGGCGACGTGGTGCTCGGAGAGNGGTGAAGATCGTGAAGAAGACAGCGCTGAAAATCACCCCCGCGATGGTGGCCTGGTACTTGGTGAAGAGGTTCACGATGGCGGTCATGAACAACACAGCGGAGATCACGATCAGGCCCAGCGGGATTTCCGTCTTGCCGATGTGCAGGTTGCCGGGAACCTTCCATTCCCGATTCTCTGGCTCGGTGAAGCGCAGCACCAACACGGCCAGGGACTTCATGGCGAAGCTCCAGATCACGCCGAAGGCGTAGAGCGCGGCCAGCACGTAGACATTGCCCAGGCTGAGGATGATGGTCAGCAGCTGCATCCCGACGATCAGATTGATGATGCGGTGACTGGTTCCGTAGCGGTGGTGAGGCTTCTGGAACCAACTGGTGAGAACTCCGTCCTCGGCGACCCGATTCAAGACCCCGTTGGCGCCCACGATCGCGGTGTTCTGCGCGCCGGCCAGGATCAACACGCCCACCAGCACCACGAAGCCGTGAAAGAGCAGCTTCAGGCTCGTGGGTCCGGGCAGATACATGGCGATGCCGCCGATCAGATTGGCGAAAAAGTTCGGGCGGACGCTGTCGGGAATGATCATCACGGCGAAAAACGACACCAGCGAAGTAAAGAGCAGGCTGTAGATAAAGATCACCAGCCCGGTCTTTTCCAGGTTCTTCAGCTTGGGGTGTTCGATTTCGCGGTTCACCTGGGCCAGAGTTTCTTCGCCGCTCATGGCCAGGACAGAATGCCCAAAGCCGACGAAAAGGAGGATCCATGTCAAGTGGCTGAACCAGGTTCCGTGAAGCCAGCCCAAGGATTCCTTGGTGAGAGGGATCGCCCCAGCGCCATGGAACGGACTGGGCGGCAAGGGCGCAGGTGAGCGCACAATGGCGATGGTGCACCACACGATCAGGATCACCACCATCACGGTGGTGATGGCCATGATCTGCAGCGCCTTCTGGCTGGATTCGTGGATGCCCTGGACGTTCTTCCACCAGAAATAAATCACCACGGCCGCCGCCAGGACCGCGGCGAAATGATCATCGGAGAAACTGAGCGGGTGGTGCAGATAGATTCCGATGTCTTTGATAAAACCCGCCAAGTACTGGCCTGCCGATACCGCACTGATGGGTCCAGTGAGGACGTAGTCGAAGAGCAGGGCGGATACGGAGAACTTCGCTAAGCCTCCGCCCATGGCCTCCTTGACCACGCGGTACACGCCGCCGCGCACGAACATAGCGCTGGATTCGATGTAGAGCGCGCGTACCGCGTAGCTGAACAGCATGACCGCAAGAATGAACCAGGGAGCGCTCTTGCCGATGACTTGTTCGGCGTCGCCGCCGGCATAGTAAGCCGAGGAAGCCAGATCGGAAAGCACAATCGCGGAGGCGCGCCAGAAGGAGATGAAGGTCAGCATCACCGTGGTGGCGACAAAGACCTTTACTGCCGGGCGGGAGCTTTCAAGCGGTGTAGCCATGCGTCAACGAGTGCGCAATTGCAAGGCAGGGCAAGCCCCATTGAAGATAGCATAGGGTAGATCGGACGGCAGCGGGAGTTTCGGTCGCACATCAGGCGCCAGGTTGGGTAGTGTTGCCAGGCTTCTTCGGCGCAAAGTACGTGCGGGTGATGCGGTCGTGCCAGCAGAGGGAATGCTCGTCGAGGAAGACCCAGATATATCCCATGCCGAGCGAGAACGCGGAAAGATATGAGGCCAGCACGCGCCAACGGCGTAGGCGGCGGGTGGCACGCGAGTCGTCAAAGCGGGTGAGTTCCAGCCGTGCCAGTCGCAGGCCGGGGGTCGAGGCGGAGTAGACCAACAGCAGATACTGATAGCTCGCCCAGAGTGCGAGGGGAACTGCCAGGGCTGATCCCAGGATTTGCAAACGAGGCGGACGGTAGGAGGTTACCTTCCAAAAGATAAGACCGAAAAGCCCAGACGCGGTGGCAATGATGAGGCCATCCATAGCAGCCGCGAGTATGCGCCGCGCGAGAGATGCGTCCTGCAGAGGGAAATCAATTCCCGGCTGTCTCTCGGATGTTGCCGGCTCGGCTGCTTCGATCGTGATGCCACCCAGGGCGGGCGGAGGCGGCGCGAGCTCGGGAACTTCCAGGATTCGGGGACGATCCATGACCGGCTCGGCTAGTTCGTCGCGAAGGATAGGTGGCGTGGCTACGGAAAAGCGCGGAAACTCGATGATTTTGGTTCCCGGATAGGCGGCGGGCTTTTCGGAGACGTGGGCCGGACGCGGATCATAGGCGGATTCGTCCAGCGAGGGGCGGGATGCGGTGCTGGCGCCGGCGTCTGTATCTGAGTGCACTTCGGCCAATCCATCCAGCGCCAGGGCTTGGTTAGCGATCGTCTGAAATTCGGATGAAGGATGGGGATTGGCGTTCCGTCGGTGCGCCAGCGCGTCGTGGGACTCGCCCTGGTTTTGTGCTTGATCAAATTGCAAGCGCAGGGATGGATAGCGTGGCGGACGCGGTTNTCCGGCGGGCACGATAGCGGTTGAGCCGCGCGGCGAGTTCCTCGCGCCAGGCGGTGGCATCTGCTGCCGAATCTAAAACATCAGGGAGACGGCCAGATTCGAGGGCTGGCGGCGAGTCAACTTTTGCGTCAGACGTATCCCCAGCCGAGGGTGCGAGCACGTCCGCAGCATGGTCTTCCACGGCGGACGCAAGGCGGGATTGAATGGCGGGTGAGGGTTCATCAATACAACGGCAGTCTTCGCCGCAACGAGGGCAATTCATGGACTGAATCTTCCAACAAAAGCGCGCAGCGAGAGCTCAACGTGCAACCGGGAGAAGATCGCCGGAATCCTAGCCTTTTTCGCCACTTTGCCGGTCGCCCCGCGCCATGCTAAGTTCACCCTACCGCGACCCGCGAAACCGGCGGCCAGGCCGCGTTTCGGGATGATCGCCGGGTGCTATATCTATGGCGATTGCTTTTCCGGATGATCTTCTCTCGACGATCGTGTTTCGATGATCCCTCGCACTAGATTCCTTATCACGGGGTTGTGGCTTTGTCACTTGCTTCTCGCCCCTCCTCTAGTTACCAGCCAGTTGCATTCGACGAAAGCTGTCTCCCCTGCACAAAGGAACGGTCCAGAAAAGACAGCCTCGCCGCCGGCGCAATCGCCGTGCGCGCAGCAGGCGGCCCAAATCCAGGACAAGGAAGCGACCATCTGCGCCCTCCAGCAGGAAAAAGATGGGGCAGTCTACAAGCTGCACGGTAACGCTGAGATCTACTACGGGAAATACGTTCTGCGTGCCGATGAAGTGACCTACAACTCAGATACCGGCGAGGCCACGGCTGAGGGACACTTCACGCTGGATGGCGGCCTGAACGACGACCACATCAAGGCCAGCCACGGAACCTATAATCTGATCGCAGAGAGCGGACGATTCTACGACGTGACCGGAACAACCGGCTTGCGCTTCCGCGGCAGTCGCGCCGTTCTGACATCGACCGCGCCCTTTGCCTTTACCGGGAAAATTGTCGAAAAGACCAGTCCCGACCACTACCTGGTGTACGACGGCACAATTACGACTTGTGAATTGCCGCATCCCAAGTGGAAGTTCGACGCACACAAAGTGGTGGTTGACATCGGGGGAAACGCCAAGATCTATTACAGCGCGTTTTTCCTGTACCGGGTTCCGGTGTTCTATTTTCCCTTCGCCACCCATCCGGTCGAGCGCGAAGCCCGGCAGACGGGATTTCTGATGCCGTCGGTTGGGCGGTCATCGATCAAAGGAAACATTGTCGGGGACGGTTTCTACTGGGCCATCAACCGGAGCCTGGACGCGACCGTGGGAGCGGAGTACTACTCGCTGCGAGGATGGTCGCAGCGGGGGGAATTTCGCGCTCGTCCGAGCGACAACTCCTATGCCGACCTGAACTATTTCGGTGTGGTTGACCGGGGCATCGGCTCGCCGCCGGTCAAACAGGGCGGCGAGAATGTGCGCCTCAACGCGGTGGGGAATTTCTATGGCTACCGCGCCGTAGCTGATGTGGACTGGCTCAGTTCATTTCTATTCCGCCTGGCTTTCAATGAGATTTTCACCCAGGCGGTGTATTCGGAGGTGAAGTCGCAGGCATTCCTGTCGAAGTCCCTGAATGGCTTCTCTCTTAGCGGCATGGTGGAGCGCTACCAGGACTTTTTTCAAACCACCAACAGCCAGGGCGTTCCTTCCAGTCCGCCGGCGTTTGACGACATCAAGATCTTGCATGCCCCCGGTTTCGACGCTTCGAGCGTTGATCGTCCGCTGGGCCGCTCGCCGTTCTATTGGTCGTTTGACGCCTCGCTGACTGGACTGTCACGCAGCGAACCGGGATTGTGCACCGCGCAGTCCGGCGGGGCGCCGGTCTGCACCAAGCCATTCCGTACCGGAAATCTGCTCGGGCGCTTCGATGTGAATCCGGAGGTTTCGCTGCCGCTTCTGTTCCGCGGGTGGTCGTTGCGTCCTGAGTTGGCGCTGCACGACACGTACTACACGGAGCGATTCGTCCCCTTCACCGGGCTGGCGCAGAATGATCCCGTGAATCGCCAGGCCCTCGAAACCGCAGTGGAATTGCGGCCTCCGGCGCTGGCACGCGTCTTCAACAAAGAATTTCTGGGACGCAAGTGGAAGCACGTGATCGAGCCGCACGCGACCTATCGGCTGGTCACGGGAGTGCATAATTTTAAGGACATCCTGCACTTTGATGAGCGCGACATTCTGAGCAACACCCATGAGGTTGAATACGGGTTTGTGACGCGGTTCTTCGCCAAGCGCACCAGGCCACCCAAGAAAGCGCCCGATTGCGCTTGGACTATGTCGGGGTTGGCGGTGGGCGCCGCCGCGCCCGAACAGACGGTCCCCTGGCAACTGACGAGTAGTCTCCAGCCCCCTGCCTGCCCGCCTGGTCCGGCGGTGCGCGAGGTGGCGACCTGGGAGCTCGCGCAAAAGTATTTTCTCGATCCGACTTTTGGAGGAGCGCTCGTCCCAGGAGAGCGGAACGTTTTCACCACCACCGAGGACTTGACGGGAATTGCGTTCGCCACCCAGCGACGGCACCTTTCTCCTATCGTTTCGCGGCTTCGAGTGGAGACCAGCGAACACACGGACACGGAGTGGGATCTGGACTATGACTTTCAACTAGGCCGCATTAACGCCAGCACCCTGCTCGCGAACTACCACGTGGGAGCGTTCACGATCGGTGGCGGAGACGCGTTCCTGCAAATCCCTTTCCTGCAAAATGCACGGCCTGCGACGTCTACGGCCTCAGGCACGCCATTGACGCAGACCTTCCAACAATTTCGCGTGGCTTTGGGCTATGGCCAGCCGGCGAAACGGGGCTTCAGTGCGGCCAGCAGTTTCGGGATCGACGCAGAGTCGTCGTTTTTGCAGTTCGCTACCGCGCAGACCACCTACAACTGGGACTGCTGCGGCATGACGATCGAGTACCGGCGCTACGCCATCGCCAACGTGCGCAACGAAAATCTGTTCCGCTTCACCTTTACGCTGGCAAATATTGGGTCGCTCGGGAATCTGCGGCGGCAGGAACGCCTGTATTAGCACCACCCTCGGCGCGCAATGAGGCTGGTCTTTGTCATCACGCCTGCTAACATAGTCAGCATGCTGCCGCCAGCGTCCAACCTGAACGCCAAAGATGCTTCCCTGCGGACAGAATTGCGCCGCCTGGGGCGCGTTTTGGTGGCCTACTCCGGCGGCGTGGATTCAGCCCTGCTGGCGTGGACCGCGCATAAGGTGCTGGGGTACAACATGCTGGCGGTGATCGCCGATTCTCCCAGCCTGGCGCGCACGCAGCTTGCTGACGCTATTGCTTTCGCCAATGAGCAGGGGATTCCGCTGGAAGTCGTCTCCACGTCGGAGCTGGAACGTCCCGAGTATGCCCGCAACGACGAGCAGCGCTGTTTTATCTGCAAGGATGAGCTTTTCGCGATGATGGAGAAGCTTTGCTCTGCGCGCGGCTTTGACACGATCGCGTATGGCGTGAATGTGGACGATCAAGGGGATTATCGCCCCGGACAACGGGCGGCAGAGCAGCATCACGTCGCCGCGCCTCTGCTCGCAGCTGGACTGACAAAGCAGGAGATCCGCGAGCTGGCACGCGAAGCCGGCCTGCGGATCTGGGACAAACCGGCGTCGGCGTGCCTTTCTTCGCGCATCGAATACGGTCGCCCGGTGACGCGCGAGGCTTTGTCCGCGGTGGAACGGGGAGAAGACGCGCTGCGCGCGCTGGGCTTCCGCCAATTCCGCGTGCGCCATCACGGAGAGCTTGTACGCATTGAGATCGCACGCGAAGAGATGGATCGCGCGCTAACTCCGCCGATGGCAGCCGAGTTCAGCCGAATCTTCAAAGAGCTGGGCTTCAAGTTTGTCACCCTCGATCTAGAAGGATTCCGCTCGGGATCGATGAATTCTTTGCTGCCTGCCGGGGAATTGCTTCGCCGTGTCAGTTGACCACTCGGGTGGCTCCGGTGCAGCTCGGCCAGAGAAAGCAATCGGAGACGACCGTCAAGCCTTAGCGCGCCGCCCGCTGCACACGTGCTGTGAGATAATCAACTCGCACTCCCCAATGCTGAGGCGGTTCTTAGTGACTCTAATTCGACGCGCGCTCCTTCTCCTTCTTCTGATCTGTCTTGGCTGTTCCGCACAGTCTGCTCCGCCCGAACTGACTCGGAAGATTGAGCGGCAGGTGCGTTCCTATTACAGCCTCCCGGCAGATGTGAATGTGCGGGTTGGAGCTGTCACCGCCAGCAACGACTGGCCCGGCTACGACTCCGTCACTGTGACCATCGACGGTGGGGACAGCAAGAAGGACTATCAGTTTCTCATTTCCAAAGATCGCAACACTATGCTGCGCATGGTGAAGTTCGATCTGACCAAGGATCCCTTCGCGGAGGTCATGAGCAAGATTGATGTGAGCGGCCGTCCCACACGCGGAGCGAAAGGCGCGAAGGTCGTGGTCGTGAACTATGACGACCTCGAGTGCCCCTTCTGCTCGCGCATGCATGCCACGCTGTTTCCGCAGATTTTGAAGGAGTACGGCGACCGGGTCACGTTCATATACAAAGACTACCCGCTTTCCGAGATTCATCCGTGGGCGATTCACGCGGCGGTGGATGCCAACTGCCTAGCGGCGCAGAACGCGGAGGCCTATTGGGATTTCGCCGACGAGATCCACGCCAACCCGCGCGAGATCAGCAACCAACCTTCGCCCGAGGCGCGCTTTAGCGAGCTCGACAGGCTGACCTTGCTGCAGGGACAGAAACACAATCTGGACACGGTGAAATTGCAAGCGTGCGTCAAGGCGCAGGATGAAGGCGCGGTACGAGCGTCGATGAAGGAAGGCGACACACTCGGCGTGTCGGCCACGCCGACGCTTTTCATCAACGGGCAGAAAATTGATGGAGCGGTGCCATCGAGCGAGCTGCGGGCGGCTCTGGATCTGGCATTGAAAGACGAGGGCCAACCCGTGCCGGAGCATTCGCCGTCGGCCCCGGCGCCGGCCTCGAAGTGATGGACGGGGAGATCGACCTGCGGAAGCCACGTCTTCGCACTTTCGGTCTCACACGCCGTAGCTGGTTGTGAAGGGGAACGTCCTTTGAAGAAACAATCGCTGTTAATCCGCGCTGCCATTGCTGCGGCTACGCTCGTAGCGCTCATGGCGCTGGCTGGCTGCAAGTCGCAAGTTGGCGGCGACGTGATGGCCACTGTGGATGGCAGGAAGATTTTGAAGTCGGATGTCGACAGCTACTACGAGAACCAGGTGGCCTCGTCACCGAAACCGTTAACCGCAGAGGAAGCCACGGCCCTTCGTTTGAACATTCTGGACCAGTTGATCGAGGACGAGATTCTGATGCGCCGGGCGGAGAAACTCGGATTGCTGGCCACCGACGAAGAGGTCGACCGCAAGTACAACGAGATTCGCTCACCGTTTTCCGAGGCAGAGTTCGAGCAGCGGCTCAAGGAGAAGAAAATCTCGCTCGCCGACTTCAAGCGTGACATCAGGCGTTCGATCACTGTGGACAAGGTGATGAACAAAGAGGTCTCGTCGAAGATCAACGTGACCGAACAGGACATTACCGACTACTACAATGCGCACAAATCCGAGTTCAACCTGATCGAGCCGCAATATCACCTGGCCCAGATCATGGTGACGCCATATCCCAATCCGCAGGTTCACAACCAGAACAACAAAGCGCAGAACGAGGCGGATGCACGCAAGAAGATCCAGATGATCGCCAACCGGCTCGACAGCGGCGATGACTTTGCCACATTGGCCATGAACTACTCCGAGGACCCGGATTCTTCCGGCAACGGCGGCGATATTGGTACGACTCCCGAGTCGGGCTTGAAAGGAACCGATCCGCTTACTCGCGATGCGGTGATGAAGCTCAAGCCCGGCCAGTACAGTCCGGTGATCACGGTGATCAATCCGGCAACCCGCCAGATGGTTGGCTTTCGCATCGTCAAGCTGATCGCGAAAGAGCCCGCGGGACAGCGGGACTTGGCGACCGATCCGCGCGTAGGACAGGCCATTCGTTCGCAACTGCATGACCGGCGCGAGCAGCTCTTAAAGGCCGCTTACTATAAAGTGCTGCGCGATTCCGCCAAGGTGGAGAACTACTACGCGAAAAAACTGCTGGACAGCAATGGCGTAGAGAAGTGACGGCGTCCGCAGCGGATTCGACAATCGGACATCGATTCACTCCACGATCGCCAGCACGTCTCCGGCGTTGACGGCTGCGCCTTCGCCGACCAGCAGTTTTTGGACCATCCCCTTTTTCGGCGACTTGATCTCGTTCTGCATCTTCATGGCCTCGACCACGATGACCCCGGTGCCGGCTGCTACGTGTGCGCCCTCACTGGCTAGAATGCGCACAACTTTGCCCGGCATTGGAGCGGTCAGCTTCTTAGGACCATGATCGTCAGCGGCGCGCAGGCGTGCCCGCAGTGAGCGCGGGTCCCTGACCTCAGACGCGAAGCGCTGGCTGCCTACCCAGAGATGCGAGTCGCTTCCAACGCGCTCACACTTCACTTCGTAGGCGTCGTTGCCGAGGCGGAGAGAAAGCACATCGGGGCGCGCTAGAACGGCATCCACTGCGATCTCGCGTCCGTCGAGGCGGCAGGACCAGCGTCCGTCGTCGCGATCCAGCTCCAGCCGGTAGTTCTTGCCGTCGATGGTGACGTCGTAGATCATGAAGCAGTTGCCGGTTGCCAGTAGTCAAGAGTCAGTGCTCAGCGCCTGCGCGTCCAGACTCGGCAGTGACTCTCTCAGCGCAGGGCCTCGCTGCGGCCGACTCTCTTCCAGCTGGATCGTGCGCTTGCGTTGCTGTTTCCCGCGCCGTTAGCGGCCACGCGCTCGCTCAAACCAGCCGCTGATGAACCAAGCGCAGCAAACATTCCCGCCGCGATCGCGGCCACGTGTGCTGCCTGCGGATCGGCTGGCTCCGCTCGCTGGGCATCCTGATTCTGCTTCAGAATGCGATCGAGGAAGCCAGTGTCGATCTTCGCTGCCAGAAAGTCCGGGTGGCGCAAAATGCGGCGGAACAAAGAGATGTTCGTCTTGATCCCGCCGACGAAATACTCGTTCAGGGCGCGCGTGAGGCGGCCGATTACCTGCACGCGGTCCGTGCCGTATCCGATCAGCTTGGCCAGCAGCGGGTCGTAGTCCATAGGCACGGTCCAGCCCTCGTACATCCCGCTGTCGCGGCGGATTCCCGGGCCAGAGGGCGCCAGCAGCAGTGTGATCTTGCCCGGGCTGGGGAAATAGTTGTTGTCGGGGTCTTCCGCATAGATGCGGCATTCCATGGCATGACCCCGAATGCGCACATCGTCCTGCGTAAACGGCAGCTTCTCGCCGGCGGCGATGCGAATCTGCAGATGCACCAGATCGAGCCCGGTGATCAGTTCCGTCACCGGGTGCTCGACCTGCAACCTCGTGTTCATCTCGAGGAAGTAGAAATTCTTTTGCGCGTCGACCAGGAACTCGACGGTGCCGGCGTTGGTGTATCCCGCGGCCTGGGCGACGCGGACCGCGACTTCGCCCATCCGGCGCCGCATCTCCGGGTCGACGATCGGCGATGGCGCCTCTTCCAGAACTTTCTGGTGACGCCGTTGCAGCGAGCACTCGCGTTCCCCAAGGTAGACGGTGTGGCCGTGTTCATCGGCCAGCACCTGCATCTCGATGTGCCGCGGATTTACAATCGCCTTCTCGATGTAGATTTCGCCGTCGCCAAACGCTCGTTCCGCCTCGCTGCGGGCTGCATCCAGCGCGGACTTCAGCTGGTCGGGCGCATCGACCAGGCGCATCCCCTTGCCGCCACCACCAGCCGCAGCTTTCAGCATCACGGGATACCCGACGCGTGCCGCAACCTGTTCAGCCTGTTCGTAGGATTCGAGTCCACGCGACGTGCCCGGCACAAAGGGGATGCCTGCGCGCTCCATCGCCTGCCGGCCGCGGGTTTTCGAGCCCATGATTTCCATGGCTCCTNGCGCTGGGACCGATAAATTTAACGCCGGCGTCGGCGCAGGCCTGAGCAAACTTGAAGTTCTCTGAGAGAAAACCGTAGCCGGGATGGATGGCTTCGGCTCCCGAGTGCTCCGCTGCGTCAAGAATCTTTTCAATGTTGAGATACGACTCAGAAGCAGCCGCTGCACCGATGGGATAAGCCTCGTCGGCTTTGCGCACATGTAGCGAAGCGCGGTCGACATCGGAGTAGACAGCGACGGCGGCGATGCCCATCTCGTGGCAGGCGCGAATCACGCGCACTGCGATCTCGCCACGATTGGCAATCAGAATTTTCTTGAACATGGGAAACACATTCGCCCGGCCACAGTTCCGTCAGCGGCGGATGAAAACAAGATTCTATCGGAGTTTGCGAGGTCGCGTAGTGATTCTCACCGGCAGAAGGGCGGCACAGGCGGACAAGCCTCTGCGATCAGAAATGGTGCGAGCAGAGAAGTGGCGGCAAACGTCGCGCGAATCTCAGCATAGTATCATTGCAAAATTGGGCGTTTCTTCGCTGGCATGCTTACCATTCGTGCGGCTTCGACACCGCAGTCCGAGAAAACTCGGGAAGAACCCGCCATCGGAGGCGCGGTGACATCAAGCCACGCTGTTCGATGGGAGACGGGCAATCTGTTGCCCGTCGTCGTTCTTGCTGCCGGTTTTGTGGTGAGGCTCGTTCCAGCGTGGCGGTTTTTTCTCAACCCGGACGAAGCCCTGCATTACCTGCTGTCCGGTCAGTCGAGCGTCAGTCTCGCGTACAAGGCCGCCCTCACGAATTCCCACCCTCCCCTGCTGATTCTGGTGCTTTACTACTGGCGAGCGTTCGGCCACTCCGAGGTTATGCTGCGTCTGCCCTCGGTGCTGGCGGGAACGGCGTGCTGCTGGCTGATCTACCAATGGCTTGAGCTCGTCAGCGACCGTTCGACTGCGCTGGTTGGCCTGCTGCTGGCCTCGTTCGCGCCGGCCATGATTGACCTGTCGTGGGAGATCCGGCAGTACGCGCTTCTCATGCTCTTCGTCGCTGGCTGCCTTCATCTTTCTGAGCGTGCGCTGCGGGAAAACTCGTTACCGCTCATGATTGGGTTCTCGCTGTCGCTGTACGGAGCGCTGCTCGTCCACTATTCCTCGCTTCTTTTTGCGTTCATGATTGGCGTTTACATGCTGCTGCGGCTCTATCCTTACGGGAAACGTCGAGACTTGTTTGCTGTCTGGGCCGCCGGCCAGATCCTCGGCGTGGCGATCGGAGCCTACTACTTCGTCACGCATGTCAGAAGCGCCCGTTTGACGGGGATGGTTCACGGAGACTTCGAAACCTACTTGCGGAAATCCATTTTCCACGCTGGCGAAGATAATCCGGCAAGTTTCGTCGCGACGCAGACGCTGCGCGTCTTTACCTACCTTTTCAGCCACGGAGTCGTGGGCGCGCTGGCACTGCTGGCGTTTCTTGCAGGCATGATTTGGCTGCTGCGGGGGAAGACTTCGCTGAACAAAGACGGTCCCACACCGCGCCAGTTTGCGCTGCTGCTCGGACTCGCTTTTCTCGTGACTTGCGTGGCAGCCTTTGCCAAGCAGTACCCCTACGGAGGCAGCCGGCACGCGGCAATCCTCCTTGTGTTCGCCGTGGCTGGCGTCAGCATTGGTCTCGCGCGCATCCCGGGACAAGTTTGGGTGAAACTCCTGGTCATCGCGGCTGCACTGGCGGTATGCAACGTGTTTCCAGCGCCTCCTCCCGTGATCCGGCCAAGAAACCAAAACCGGGCCCTGATGAAAAATGCCGTGGCGTACCTCCGTCAGTCCGCTCCCCCGGGATCGACCGTGCTGACCGACTACCAGAGCGGACTCCTGCTGGGCTATTACGCCTGCGGCCACGGCATCGTGGAGGAATTTCCTCCGCTTGAGCCGTTCTTCAAGGCCGGTTGTGGCCCTTATTCGGTGATGAGCTCGCGTCCGGATGTGTGGAAGTTTCATGCGAACGATCTGCCGTCTCGCCTGGCCGCGATGGCAGCAGCGTACGGCCTCGCGCCAGGGACCAAGGTTTGGCTGTTCGATGCCGGCTGGATTAGCGACTCCGCCCCTGCAATAGTTCGGGACCCGCAAGCCGGCTGCTCGGCGCCACGCAGTTTTGGGGAGAACATCCTTGTGTGCCAGTTGACGGTCGGCGCGGAGAAAGTTCAGGCGCGGAACCAATCGCCCGTGGAACCATAAAACATCAAGCCTCTTTCGCCATCAACAGCGAAAGAGGCTTTCGAGTCTCAGCAGATCGGCTACTTCCCCTGATCTTGCATGATGCCGCCTGCGGCGGGCTGCTTCTCGGCTTTGAGCTTGCGGACGCGCAGAGTCTCGTCCTGCCAGTGGTCAGCGGTCTTGAGATCGTCGGCGCGCTGCGACAGATCATCGCATTCCACGTCCGCCCGTTCGCGGTACATGAGGTTCATGTAGGCCATGGCGTCGTCGTAGTCCTCGCGCATCTGCATCGCCTTGTTGAGGCTGTCAATGCCCTCCTGAATGATCGGCCCGTTCTTCTCCTGCAGCTCTTCGCACAGTTTCTTCTGGTCTTTGTTTTTGGGGTTCAGGTTCTCTTCCGGCTTCATGCCAAGGGCGGCGCGCTTTTCCATGCGAGGCGCGTAGCAAGCAGTCCAGTCAATCACGCCGATGGAATAATAAGGCTCGGCGTCTTTCGGGTCGATCTCGGAGGCCATGCGGTAATACTTCTTGGCGTCATCCCACTTCTTCATGTTCAGATAGAGGTAGGCAATCCCCTTGGCGCTGTTGAGCCTCTGATCGCGCCCGGCCTTGGCCGTATCGAGCACCTTCTGATATTGCTGAATGGCCTGTTCCGCCATCTGATTGTTATCCGGAGTGTCGGCCCCGGGAATGTATTGCTGGGCATAGGCCGTGGCCAAATACATCCGCGCATTAATCAGGCTGGGATCAAGCTGCACCGATTGCTGGAAGTGATTGATCGCCTCCTCGTAATGCGTGTTCCGGTAGGCTTCCACGCCCTTGTTGAGCTGGTCGCGGGCGCGCAGCTTATCGCACCCGGCGGAGGAGAGGAGCGCCAGCGCGGCCGCCGCCAGCGTGAGCAGTCTGAGGTGTTTATTCATTGCGGTATAAGTCTCCCTTGCCACAGCATCCTAGGCCCAGAGACAGCGGATTGACAAGTGCGGGCCACAGGGCACGGGAGCAGAATGCTCCCCTGCAGGACCGGACAACTGCGCGACCAGCGAGCGTTTAGCCGCCGGCTTCGATCTTTGCGGTGATGAGGCCGACCTTGTCCACACCCGCAGCATGCGCAATGTCGATCACGTTGGCCACGTCGGCGAAGGGGATGGCATCATCGCCCTTCACGAACATCACCTTCTCGGCGCGCATTTTGTAGATGTCGCTCAAGCGCCCTTGCAGGTTGTCCCAGGTCGCGTCCTCCTGGTTGATCTTTAGCCCGGGCTCGTTGCCGGCGCCGCGGTCGATTAACTGCACTACGATCGTGCGATCGGGGGTGGTGGTCTTGGGCGCGTTGGGCGGAGGCGGCTGGGGCACCAGCGCATCCAGTCCTTTGGGCGTCAAGGGCGTGATCACCATGAAGATGATGAGCAACACCAGCAACACATCAATCAGCGGCGTCACGTTGATATTCGCGCTTGGGCCTCCGCCGCTTGGGCCAACTGCCATTCCCATAGTCGTTCTCCTCTATTGCCCGCCAGCCGTTCCTGCGGGCGGGGCGCTTGGAGTGGTTTTACGCTGATCGGTGAGCAGGCCCAGATCGTCGACACCCGCGGCGCGCACACTGTCTACCACTTGCACCACGTTGCCAAAATGCGTGCGAGCGTCCGCTTTTATGTAGACCCTCTTGTCTTGCTTGTTGGCGAGGCGGTCCTTGACCTTGGTGGTCAGGGCGTCGACCGAAATCTTATCGGTGCCGAAGAAGACATCGCCGTTGCGCATGACGGAAACCAGCAGGGCGTCTTCCTTGTCCGCGTCCTCCATGGGCGTGGGGCTGTTCACCTTGGCCAAGTCCACGCTGATTCCGTGCTGCAACATGGGCGTGACCACCATGAAAATGATCAACAGCACCAGCATCACGTCCACCATGGGCGTAACGTTGATGTCGGAGTTGATCTTAGCGCCTTCGTTTCGTTTCGCTAATGCCATACCGAGTATCTCCCGTACTTCGCTGCGGCCCGCGCGCAACCAGCGCTTGCGCCAAGTTGGGAATGTCCGGCGCCGTGTAGTCCGGCGCCGGACCAGCAACTCATTGCCCAAGTCGAACGGGGCCGTTCCTTACCGGCGCACTTCGCGTCGCTTCAGGAAGTAGTCAATCAATTCGCTCGACGAGTTATCCATCTCCACGTCGAACGCTTCCACGCGGCCGGTCAGATAATTGAACATCATCACGGCCGGGATGGCGACCAGCAAGCCGATCGCGGTGGTGACCAGCGCTTCGGCGATGCCACCGGCCACCGCGGCCAGACCGGTGGCCTTTTCGCGCGAGATGCCGGTGAATGCGTTCAGAATACCCATCACCGTTCCGAACAAACCCACGAAGGGGGCGGTGGAACCGATGGTGGCCAAGCCGCCCAGTCCGCGCTTCAACTCTGCGTGGACAATGGCTTCAGTACGCTCCAGGGCGCGCTTGGAAGCTTCAATGGTTTCGCCGGGAATGGCACCGGGGCTATCCTGGTGGGCCTTAAACTCCATAAGGCCGGCGGTGACAACCTTTGCCAGGTGGCTTTTCTTATTGCGTTCCGCGACTTTGATGGCCTCGTCAATCCGGCCGTCACGCAGCGCACCAGCCACCGCGGGAGCAAACGCGCGCGACTGTTTGCGGGCCGCATTGTAGGCCATCCAGCGGTCAATCATCACGCCGATCGACCAGCCGGACATGATGAACAGAATGACGACCACGGTCCTGGCAACCCAGCCCATGGCGTGCCATAGGGCCAGAGGATCCGTGGGCATGCCGCCACCCTCCTGGATGACCCAGGCGGCTGCGGCCGAGACGTGACTGAGAGTAAATCCTGCTATGTGAGCTGCGAACATGAGTTGCTTTTCCCTCCTCGGAACTTGTTCAGACGCGATGCCTCATACTAGCTTTGATGCGCCCCTCTCTCAAAACCGTAGGCAGAGGGCTCATGCCGAGCCGCCTACGTACCGCCCTGCCCAGTGTCCGCCTGAGGCCCACAGAAATCGGGGCGCGGCTCCTCGAGCATTTGCCAAGCCTGCTCCCGGCCACCTTCCCTCGGTGCGATGGGAGAGCCGCACGGGCATATATCGGCTGCTGATTCCAGCGAACTTCTACCCCACGGAGTTTAGCCTCCGGAGAGCGTGAAGTTCACCTCAACCTGCGTTTCCACCTCAACCGGCTCACCGTTGAGCAGGTAGGGCTTGTACTTCCACTGCTTCACGGCTTCGATCGCCGCCGGAGCCAGCATGGGATGGCCGCTGATCAGCTGCAGGTTCTCAATGTTGCCTTCCTTGCTGATCTGTGCCTGCAGAATCACCTTACCCTGGATCCGGGCCTGGCGCGCCAGGGGCGGATACACCGGGTTGACCTTCCGGATGATCAGTCCCGACTGCACGCCCGAGGAAACGCGGATGCGCTGCGGCGTCGCCACCTTCGGGACCGCTACCGGTACAGAGCTGATGATACCGCCGATCACTCCGCCCATCTGGCCGCCTGGAACTCCGCCTGGGACGCCGCCCACGACGCCACCTGTCGCCATGACCGGCGGAGGCGCCTCGTCTTCCTTGATCATCTGTACCTTCTGGGGAATCTTGGTAGGCGTGCGCAATTGACCGTTCACGATATCGGTCTGGATCACTTTGACCACTTTTATCGGCGCGGCGGCGGGCGGCGGTGGTGGCGGAGGCGGCGGGGGTGCCACCAGAAACGTCATGAGCTGCTGCCTGGGCAATGCTTCGGTAAACACCAGCGGGATCAACAACATGATTCCCACCAGCGCGGCTTCCATAAGAAACGCAAAACTCGTGGTGCGGCCTCGCTTCGTTCTAAGCCTGCCGCCGGACTCCAGAAGGCTGTCTTCAAACATAGAGGTTTCTCCCTACTTCAGACCCACTGAGACTTAGACACCGACTGCTTCCTCTTTGCTCCCAGATCCAACCAACCCGCCAGACAAGCCACCCGAGCTTGTCCAGCGTTTCGCTTGAGACCCCTAACTGCTTGCGAATAAAGCCCAAACTAACGATACAAAGGCAGACTCGTACGTTCGGCTTACTTGGCCGCAGCCTTGCTCGACAATGTCCCCGGCCGCCTGCTTTTTTCCATCCGCCAATCCTGATACGCCACCAAAATGGGCGATGCGATAGCGATCGAGGAATACGTGCCGATCAAGATGCCAATGACAAGCGCGAGGCTGAACCCATGCAGCACCTCGCCGCCAAATAAATAGAGTGCGAGTACGGTAAGGAAGGTAAGGCCCGCTGTCAAGATGGTTCGACTCAACGTCTGGTTGATGGCGCGATTTACTATATCTGACAGCTTCTCGCGGCGCATCAGTTTAACGTTTTCGCGGATGCGGTCAAATACCACGATGGTGTCGTTATTGGAGTAACCAATCAACGTCAGGATGGCCGCGATCACGGTCAACGAGATGTCGGTGTTCGTCAAGGAAAATGCGCCCACGGTGATCAACGTATCGTGGAATACGGTTACGACCGCGGCCACGCCGTAGATCCACTCGAAGCGGAAGCCCAAGTAGACGAGCATTCCGGCCAGCGAGTAGATCGTGGCCAGCGCAGCCTGCTTCTGCAATTGCGACCCCACCTGTGGCCCGACGATTTCCACGTTCCTCACACCAAAATCGGACAGGTAGAAACCGTCCGCGATGGAAGCGGCCGCCGCTGGATCAACGCCCGGCGCGCCTTTCAGTTCGTCTAGTGAGTTCAAGACCCCGCCCTTTACTGTATCCCGATACCTGAGAACGGCCTGCGCCTGCGCCGTGTATTTCTGGTCGGCGTCGGTGCCGAGATGCATCGGGTCCTGGTCCATCAAGTATTTCTTGATTGTCAAAGAGCTGGCGTTGTTCAGGTCGACTTTACCTGCTGGAGTGCTAGTCTCCAGCGCCTGGATAATTTTCGTCTTCCCTAGATCGAGCGCCTGTTCGCTGGTCTCCCGCACCGAAAGGTCGATCAGCACCTCGTTACCGGAAGGCTGGCCATAGCTCTGAATCTTGGGATCGCGCAAACCCGCGCGATCCATTGCGGCGCGCACCGCTTTCAGATCGGGCATGTGCGAGAACTTCACATACACGAGCGTTCCGCCACGGAAATCCACGCCCCAGGGTAGCGGAGTGCCGATCCTGGCCCATCGAACCGCCATGGACAGTACGCCCGCGACGCTAAAGATCAGTGAAAAAGCGAGAAAATACCACTTCTTGCCAAGAAAATCTATGTTGGTATTGCGAAAGAACTCCACTGTTTCCCTAGCCCCTTATCTTTCTATGACTTAGCAGGCATTTTGTAATTTTGTAATCGGGTAATTTGGGCGATTTGACAAACAGGTACGCGGTTTTCAATTACCAAATCACAAAACTACCAATTACAAAATCCGGCTAAATGCTCAACGCTTCGCCGCGCTGCTTGCGGCTAAGCACGAAGTCGAAAATCGCGCGCGACACGAACACGGCCGTGAACAGATTGGCCAACAGACCAAACGTCAGCGTGGTGGCGAAACCGCGCACCGGCCCAGTGCCGAAGATAAAGAGAATCGCCGCCGAGACGATGGTAGTCACGTGCGTGTCGACGATCGTGATCCAGGCGTGGCTGAAACCCTGATCCACGGCGGAAGGCGGTGTCTTGCCGTTACGCAACTCTTCGCGAATGCGCTCAAAAATCAGCACATTCGAGTCTACGCCCATGCCGACGGTCAGAATCACGCCGGCAATTCCCGGCAGTGTCAACACACTGCCGAAGAAGCCCATGAATCCGAGCAGGATGATGAGATTCAGCAGGAGGGCGACGTCGGCATTGATGCCGGCGCCGCGATAGTACACCAGCATGAAAATCAGCACGGCCAGCATTCCATAGACGGCGGCGTGCACGCCTGCACGAATCGAATCCGCGCCCAAGGAGGGCCCAATCACGCGCTCTTCGAGATACTTGATGCCCGCCGGTAATGCGCCGGAGCGAAGGATCATCGACAAATCCTTCGACTGCTGTTCGGTCATGCGGCCGCCGCTGATTTCTCCCCGGTCGCGAATGGGCTCTTTGATGTTGGCGACTTCCTGAACCTGGTTGTCGAGCACCACGGCCAGCGAATCGCCCACATGCGCGGAGGTGAAATTGTAGAAGCGCTGGCCACCGTCGCCGGTAAGCGTGAAGCTCACGCTTGGTTGCCCATTCTGGTCGCGGCTGGGCTGGGCATCGCGCAGGTCCTTGCCACTGACAGCGGAGACGCGCGAGACCAGATACCATAAGGGTCCCTCGCTCCGCCCGCTGATCGCTGTACTAGCCTGAAGCAGCATCGCATCAGGAGGCAGGACCCCGCCTTTGTCCTGCAGCGCCGCCTGCTCGCTCGGGTAGGGGCCACCCAACTCCTGCTTGATTTCCAGCATGGCGGTGGACTGTATGATCTCCTTCACACGCGCGGGATCGTCCACATCGGGCAACTGGACAAGAATCTGATACTGGCCCAGGCCATGCTCTTGAATGGTGGGCTCGCTAACTCCGAGCTGGTCAATGCGGTTGCGGATGGTCTCAATCGCCTGCGTCACTGCCTTATTCTTCAGGTCAGTCAGACTGGACGGCTTCATGGACAGTGTCCAGGTATTCTCCACGCCTGAGGTCAGATCGTATTCCGGTAGGCGCTGGCTGACGATGTCGAGTAGATCCTTACGCGAATCGGGCGGCACACCCTTGATCACCACGCGGTCGGGATTGTTCTGCGGATCGGGCTTCGTCATCTCGGCGAAAGCGATCTTGTGCTTGTTGAGCTGCTCCTTCAGGATTTCGATCGCGTTATCCGAGTCGACGTTGACAGCGTCGTTGACCTGCACCTGCAGGATCAGGTGAGTCCCGCCCCGCAAGTCGAGTCCAAGATGGATGCGCTCCCGCACGGCTGCCAGCAATCCCTGACGGGAAAAGCTGTTGGGGATGCCGAAGATGCCGAACAGGAAAAAGAGTAGTGTGCCGAGGATAAGTGCCAGTCTCCAGAGTAGAACTTTATTCATGACGAAAAGCCTTCCTCACAAAACGCCGGTGCGGATGCTTTGTGCTCCCCCTACTTGCTTTTGGGTTCCTCATCGGCGGTAGTCACGTGCATCACCGAAGCCTTGGTGACTTCCAACCGCAAGTTGTCGGGCGGAACCCGCAAGTGAATGGCGTCATCCTTCAGCGCGATGATGGTTCCCCGCAAACCGCCGCTGGTCGTGACCTTGTCGCCGGTCTTGAGCGCGTCCACCACCTGTTGCCATTTTTTCTGGCGGCGCTGCTGGGGAAGAATCAGCAAGAAATAAAAAACGCCGATCATCAGCCCCATCATGAGCAGGAAGGACAAACCGCCCGCCCCGCCCGGTGTCTGCACTGCCAGCAACCATTGCATATTCATGAAGTCTGCGCGGACGAATCCGCGAAATACTCCCCGCGCCGACGAGCGCCGCGGGAGCTGTTATTTCACCACGGGAGTTCGGAATCGACTTCGGCCGGGTTCCTTCAGCGTTCAGGCTTGCATCCGGGGAGGTCTACGATTTCGCTCGAGACCAAGCGCTAGAAATAAAAGGCAACCCCTCCCCAAGTTCAATAGAATGCCGCACACGCCGCATGGTGTCAAGGTAGAAGCTCAGGTTGTGAACGGTGTTCAGGACCTGGGCCAACACTTCGTTAGAAGCGTAAAGATGCCGCAAGTATGCCCGCGAATAGCGCCGACAAACGCAGCAGCCGCAGTTGGGATCGAGCGGGCCGGCGTCCTGGGCGTAGCGCGCCTGCTTGATGGAGACTTTGCCCTCCGAGGTAAATAGCAGGCCGTGGCGGGCGGCGCGGGTGGGCAGGACACAGNTCCATCATGTCGATGCCGAGGCTGGCGTAATCGACGATTTCTTCGGGCGTGCCCACACCCATGAGGTAGCGCGGCCTGTCGGCAGGAAGGTGCTCCAGAGTCGACTCAACGATCTCGCGCGTCAACGCGCGCGGCTCACCCACACTAAGTCCGCCGATGGCGTATCCGGGGAAGCCGATCGCGACNGGTTCGCTCGGCGGATTCTTTGCGCAGCTCGCGATCCATGCCGCCCTGCACGATGCCGAAGAGGGATTGGGTCTGCTCGGCGCACGTGGGGACAGCCGCCTCCGGCTGTCCGGGCGAGTGTAAGCTCGCCGGTCCGGCTGCGGAGCTTCGCTCCGCCGGACGGCCGAGGGCGGCCGTCCCAACATGTGCATTGCTGCTCCACGGCACTTCCTGCCTGTGCTCCTCGAAATACTTCTTGCTGCGCGCCGTCCAGCGCAGGGTCAACTCCATCGATTCTTGCATGCGGGCACGGTCGGCGGGATATTCCGTACACTCATCGAATGCCATGATGATATCGGCTCCCAGCGCGATCTGCGCCGCCGTGGCGCTCTCGGGGCTGAAGAAGTGCGGGGAGCCGTCCAGGTGCGAGCGGAACGTAACGCCTTCTTCGCTGACCTTGCGTAGCTCGTTCAGGCTGAACACCTGGAAGCCGCCGGAATCCGTGAGAATGGCTCGCGGCCACGCCATGAAGGCGTGCAATCCTCCCATCGCATGCACGGTCTCGACGCCAGGACGCAGGTAGAGATGGTAGGTGTTGCCGAGAAGAATCTGCACGCCCAGGTCTTCGAGAATATCTTGTGGGACGCCTTTGACCGATGCCACCGTGCCTACCGGCATGAACACGGGCGTTTCAATCTCGCCGTGAGGCGTGATGAGGCGTCCGGCGCGGGCGGGGCCGCTGGTCGCATCGATCTGAAAGCGAAGAGACATTGCTTGGGATTGTAGCAACGAGTCGCGAGCGGTGAGCGACGAGCTATGAGCTACGCGCTGTCAGACACTGTTTGCGGCTGCCATGCTGAGCGAAGCAGTCGAAGCATCCCTGCCCGCTGCACGGTGCGCGGGGCCTACCCCTGGAGATCGACTATCTCGGTAGCGACACAGCCATTCTCAACGGCCAGCCGTCCCATGTTCACCGGCAGCTTGAATCGTCGTGGGCCGGCGCTGCCGGGATTGAAGTAGAGCACACCGTTTCGCGTCTCCTGCTTGGGGATGTGGCTGTGGCCGGAGATGACCACATGAAATCCCGCTGTCTCGGGCTTGAGGTCGAGCTGCGCGAGATCGTGCAACACGAAGATCGAGATTCCGCCGACTTCAAGCGCATCCGTCTCAGGAAGCCGGCGGGTCCACGCGCCTTTGTCGATGTTGCCCCGCACGGCCGTCAGGGGCGCGATCGCGGCAAGCGCCCTAAGAATTTCGGGCGAGCCGACATCTCCGGCATGAATGATGCGATCGGAGCCGCGCAGCGCGGCCAGCGCTTCCGGCCGCAACAGGCCGTGCGTGTCGGAGATGACGCCGATGTGGAGGGCCGTGGTCAGGTCAGTTGCCAGTCCTGGGCAGCGGGTCTTCGGTCTCAGGTCTTAGGTTTCGGACTCTGTCCTTCATTTTGTCGACGAAGCGTCCGAGGCTTACGATGGCGCGGCTGACGGTGCCTCGGCCAATCTCCTGCGCGTCGTCGCGGGCGGTGACGCGAAAGGTGTAGAAACGTCCGTCGATCGATTCGAGCACGGCTTGGGCGGTGATCTTCGACCCGATGCCGCTGGCAGCGCGATGCTCCACGTTGATGGCCGTTCCCACGCTGATCTCGTCATTTTCGCAATAAGGTTGCAGGGCATGAAAAGCGGCTACCTCCATCAGGCGGATCATGTCGGGAGTCGAGTACACCGGTGGCAGCTTGGGATCATGCGCCGTGAGCGTGTGCTGGAACTCGACGGTTTCCTGCGCCTCGCCGCGCGCCCCGATGGGGATGGGTCTAGCCATGGCTGTTTCCCTTCGGAAGAGCCGAAGAGCAAACCGGGCACCTCCTAGGGTTCTGTCACCGCGCCGGAGGCGAACTGTCAGGCGGGCTTTGCCGCAGTGTTAGAAAATAGTGACGTCGTGACCACTCGATAGCCTTCTGTTTGGCTCGCTCCATCTGCTTAGAGCTCATTTCCTTGCGGAGGCTTTGCTCGTCCTGCTCGGCTCCCGGCACTTTGGAGCTGTACGCGAGCCAAATCCACATGTAGGCGCTAAGAAGGTCAGGCTTGACCCCTTCACCTCTCCAGTACGCCTCACCCAACTCAAGAGCCGCCCTAGGATGTCCCAACTCGGCTGCGCGGTCCAGCCACCTTGCCCCCTCAACCAAATCCCTCGTGACGCCAGTGCCGCGCCTGTAGATCAGCGCCATGCAATATGCGCCCGGGGAGTACTGCTTGGCTGCACCCTCGCACCTCTGTCGCGACTCGGCATATTCGTCCGGTGTCGGACGCCGTCCGGAGGCTAACAAAAGGCTAGCCACCTTCACCGCGGCTTCGGCATCCCCGGCGTCGGCAGCCTTCCGATACCACTTCAGCGCCTCGATCGAATTCATCGGGAGTTCATCTCCTGTGTCGTACATCCGGGCAACTCTCATGTACGCTGCCGCCGGCGAGGCGAGCCGCTCGGAGGCTGCGCGACGCAAAGCGTCGGCGGCGGCGGCGTTCCCCGCCTCCCGAGCGAGCAGAAACCAGGCATAGGACGCAGTATCATCTACTGCGACTCCATCGCCGTTGTAGTAGGAGGCTCCCAGATTAAACATGGCCTTGGCATCTCCGTGCTTGGCGGACCTTTTGTACCAGCGAATAGCTTCTTCTTTGTCCATGGCAACGCCTTCTCCCACGCGGTACATGATGCCCAGGTTGTATTCAGCGGCGGCATCGCCTTGGTCCGCTGCTCTCCGGAACCACTTCACTGCCAACGCATCGTTCTGAGGCACTCCGTTGCCCTCGTGATACGCCCTTGCCAGTGCTGCTTGCGCGCTGGCGTCACCAGCCTCGGCTTGGGCTTGAAGCTTAGATATGTCAGATGGATTCAGCAGTGGTTGATTAACTTCTTCACGGTGTGAAAGCTGCGATGGAGTCGCCGAAGTCGCCGTCTGTGTCGCGATACTCGCGACGCCCAGCACGAGATACAGGACTGGCGTCATCATTGAACGCACTGACTTCTTGAAGATAAGCGGTTGCCAGTGCCACGACAACGGACTCCACCAAATTGGTGTCGCCCTCTGGCTGCGTTCTCTCTACGCCGCGACCGCCGTCCGCCGTGCTTCAATCCCATCCAAAGCGCGCCACAGCATTCTTGCGGCGTTCTCGGCGGCGTCCAGGGCGGCCTCGGCAGCTTGCGGATGGGCTGCAATGCGCTTCCCCAGTTGTGTGCGCCAAACGTTGGAATGATAGACATCGGCGGTGGCATGCAGCGAGAAGTATCCGCAGGTTTTGTCGTCGGCGCCATACATCTGACGCAGGCCGCGTTCTTTTTCCCGCGCCACACGCGGCACCTGCGACTCGTAGGCGTAAAACGCCGCCAAGGCTTCCTCCGGGGAACCCTCGCTGGCCGTGCGATGGAAAAACTGGGTGAGCTGGCGAATCTCCGGGACTGGGCTATGCCAGCTCAGATTGCGGTTCGACCCCATGCCCTCGGCGAAATCAAGCCAAAGTTCCGAGTGCGGCACGGACTCGTCGCCTGTCGTGGCGTCGACGCCCTTCTCGTCACACATATTGGCCAGCACGGCGCGGCGTAACTCGCCTTCGTCGAGGCGCAGCCCAAACGCCGCCAGATAAGAGGGAAAAGCTTCGACGTGATGGTAGTAATCCTGCGCGTAAGAGCGCAGGTCTTCGCGCGTCAGCTCGCCCGCGGCCCACGCTTTGTAAAAAGGGTGACAGAGCAAGTCATACTTAGCGATGCGCGCGTCCAGTTGCTCGAAGAATTCGGCGGTATTCATGACGCCCTCCGGGCTTGTGATATGACTTTTTACTATACGGGCCGACCTGCAGGTCGGCAAGTGATCGGCATCACGGGTAGCGCTAAGTTGTTAGAATGAATGGCAAGATTGAGCCGCTGATTGTTGGGGATGTCCGGCTTTCGAATCTCATGTTGAGGCGTTTGCGGGGCCCGTTCGACAACTTCGCTTCGCTCAGTTGCTCAGGGCAGGCTAGGAACTGAGCCGCACGCCGAAATCCCGAACCCTGAATGCCAAGCGCAGCGTAGGCAGAAGGGGAGGGACCTAGCCGAGCAAGTATCTATGTCATTTACCGAACAGTTCGACGTAGTCGTGGTCGGTGCCGGCCATGCCGGATGCGAGGCCGCGATGGCCGCGGCACGCATGGGGCTCAAGACGGCGCTGTACACGCTCAACGTCGATCTGATCGCGCAGATGTCGTGCAATCCGGCGGTGGGTGGCATCGCCAAGGGGCACCTGGTGCGCGAGGTCGACGCGCTGGGCGGAATCATGGGGGAGATTACCGACGCGGTCGGCATCCAGTTCCGCCTGCTCAATANCTTCGCGCGGGCCCGCCGTGTGGTCGCCGCGCGCCCAGTGCGACAAGCAGGCCTACCGGCTGAAGATGCGCGAGGTGCTGGAGTCACAGCCGAATCTGAAGATCAAGCAGGCCGAGGTGGCGGAGGTAATCGTCGAAGACGATCAACTCTGCCATCCTGAGGGAAGCGAAGGATCTCCCGTCGCACGCAGAGCCGTGGGGATCAAGCTGCGCGATGGCCGCACCGTCGGTGCGCAGGCGGTGATCATCACCACGGGCACATTTCTCAACGGGCTCATTCATTGCGGGGAACAGCAATACCCTGCGGGACGCTCCGGCGAGCCGCCGGCAGTTCTGCTGGGCGAGGCGCTCAAGAAACTCGGCCTGCGCGGCTGCCGCCTCAAGACGGGTACTCCGCCGCGCCTCGACGGCCGCACCATCGACTGGGTGCNGGTTTCCGGTGCAACCGGGTGATTCCGATCCCACGCCGTTCAGCTTTCGCACCAGGCGCGTGGCGCATCACGACTCGCAGGTCCCTTGCTACATCGCATGGACGACGGCAGAAACGCATCGCATCATCCGCGAAAACGTGCATCGCTCGCCCATGTACAGCGGGCAGATTCAGTCGATCGGGCCGCGCTATTGTCCGTCGATCGAAGACAAGATCGTCAAGTTTCCCGACAAAGAAACGCACCAGCTCTTTCTCGAACCCGAGGGCCTGAACACGCACGAGATCTACGTCAACGGCATGAGCACGTCGCTGCCGGTCGAGGTGCAGCTGGCGATTCTGAAGTCGATCCCCGGGCTCGAAAATGCCGAGATGCTGCGGCCCGGCTACGCCATCGAGTACGACTCGATCGATCCCACCGAGCTGGAACGCACGCTTGAGACCAAGAAGATTGCGGGGCTGTTTCTCGCCGGGCAAATCAACGGGACCTCGGGCTACGAAGAAGCCGCGTGCCAGGGAATCATGGCCGGCATCAATGCAGCATTGAAAGTGAAGAACCGGACCCCGTTGATTCTGGATCGTACTGAGGCTTATACGGCGATTCTCATCGACGACCTGATCTCCAAGGGCACGAACGAACCCTACCGCATGTTCACCTCGCGCGCCGAGTTCCGTCTGCACCTGCGCATCGACAACGCCGACCGCCGTCTCACGCCGCACGGCCGCCGCGTCGGACTCATCAGCGACCAAGCTTGGGCGGACTTTCAAGCTAAGCAGGAGCGGCTGAGCGACCTAAAGAAAAAACTGGAAGACATCAAGCTGACGCCAGAAATGATTGAACTTTTAAACGCATGTCATTGCGAACCGGCGCGAAGCGGCGGGGAGGAACCTGCTGTCGTTTCAGCACCTTCCGATCTGTCCTCCTCCGTTGGCCAGAGCTACGCGCAACTGCTCAAGCGTCCTGAAATCACAATCGAGCAGTTGGTCCCAATCCTCCGAGAGCTGCACCCAGCCTTCTTCGAAAGAGAAATCCGTGTTGATCCGTGTAGATTCGCGGCGATTTCTTCCGAAGTTCGCAACGAACTCAGGTCCATCGAGACGGAGATCAAGTACGAGGGCTATCTGCAGCAGCAACAGCGCGCCATGGAGCGGCTGAAGAAGGCCGAGCAGCACGCCATTCCGGAGTGGTTCGACTATCGCTCGGTGAGCGGGCTTTCGCGCGAGATGAAGGAGAAGCTGACCAAAGTGCAGCCCCGGACGTTAGGGCAAGCGTCGCGCATTCCGGGAGTGACGCCGGCTGCGGTGTCGCTGGTGAACGTCTACATTGAAATTCAGGGCCGCCGTCGCGAACAGGCCGCCGCGGTATAGCTGAAATCTGACGGGAAAACTAAAGGCGGCCATTTCTGGCCGCCTTCGCTCGTTCTGTTTTGGAAGAAGTGGTTAGACCGACTTCACGTTCTCGGCCTGCCAGCCCTTGGGGCCTTTGACCACGTCAAACTGGACTTGCTGACCTTCCTGCAGGCTGCGGAACCCGCTGGCCTGAATGGCGGAGAAATGCACGAAGACATCCTCGCCGT
>OCOJ01040275.1_pt1 | contig 29464 bp, 36 predicted proteins | sample 1539251 | NCBI WGS metagenome assembly OCOJ01 (sample SAMN01911457, study PRJEB22624) | soil metagenome | biome: Soil | place: Malaysia | collected 2012-04-30 | depth RA_metagenome m
CGCTTCGAGCACATCCGCCGAGCCGCTGCGAGAACTGACCGACCGGTTGCCATGCTTCGCCACACTAGCACCCGCGGCGGCAACGACGAAGGCGGCGGCCGTGGAAATGTTGAACGCACCCGCGCCATCGCCGCCGGTGCCGCAGGTGTCGAGGAGGTTGCGCGGGCGAGTTTCAGCGGGAAGGAACACCGGAGCAGCGTGGCGTCTCATGACGCTGGCAAACCCGCTCAGTTCAGCAGGATGGATTTGCCGGCGGTTCAGAGCCTCGAGCAGACGGACAATGTCCGAAGTGGCGACGCGACCGGAAAGGAGTTCCTCCATGAGGAGCTCGGCTTCTGCGCGAGTGAAGGTCGCGAGCCGTTCCGATTTGGCAATCAAAGAGAGGCTGTTGTTCATTCCACTCGCTTCCGAAAGGTCTGTGCTCCCAAGGTCTGTGCTACCTTGCCCAAGATGCGGGTCTCAAGTAGACTTTAATGTTTTGCGAAACCTCAAATTGTAACATCTGTGCACCGTCCCATCGTCGCACAGGATGTCGGTCCCGGCTCCGCTAGGGCCGTCCAAAAGGCAGAACCCGAAATGAAGATCCACGAATACCAAGCTAAAGCCATTCTCTCTCGATATGGTGTCACAACGCCGCGAGGGGAAGTGGCGTTCACGAAGGAAGAGGCGCGCGAAGCGGCCCAGCGGCTGAAGTCGCAGATTGTGGTGGTGAAGGCGCAAATCCATGCGGGAGGACGAGGCAAAGGCGGAGGAGTGAAGCTGGCGCGCTCGGCCGATGAAGCGGCGGAAATTGCGTCGCAGATTCTGGGGATGACGCTCGTGACAGCGCAGACAGGTCCGCAGGGCCGCGTGGTGCGGCGCCTGCTGATCGAAGAAGGATTGGACATTAAGAGGGAGTTGTATTTGGGGTTGCTGGTGGACCGCGAGTCGGGAAGGCCGGTGTTCATGGCCAGTGCCGCGGGCGGCATGGAAATTGAACAGGTGGCGAAGGAAAACCCGGAAGCCATCCTGCGCGAGCAAATTCATCCTGCGGTAGGACTGCAACCGTACCAGGCGCGGAAGATCGCGTTTGGTTTGGGGCTGACGGGCGAACAGACCGCCGCGGCGACACCGTTCTTGCAGGCGTTGTACCGCGCATTCATGGACACGGATGCGTCGCTGCTGGAGATTAACCCTTGCGTGCTGACGGGCGAGGGGAAACTGGTAGCGCTGGATGCGAAGATGACGTTCGACGATAACGGCCTTTTCCGTCACAAGGACTTGCGGGAATTGCGGGACCTGGATGAAGAAGATCCATTGGAAGTGGAAGCGTCGAAGTACGGGCTGAATTACATCAAGCTGGACGGAAATGTGGCGTGCATGGTGAACGGCGCGGGACTGGCTATGGCCACGATGGACATCATCAAATACGCGGGTGGCTCGCCGGCAAACTTTCTGGATGTTGGAGGCGGCGCGTCCGCAGATCAGGTGAAAAACGCGTTTCGTATCCTGATGAGCGATCCAGCGGTGAAGGCGGTATTCATCAATATTTTCGGCGGAATTTTGCGCTGCGACGTGCTGGCCACAGGCGTGGTGGCCGCGGCGAACGACTTGCACGTTGCTGTGCCGATTGTGGTGCGAATGGAAGGCACGAATGTGGAACGTGGACAGCAGATATTGCGGGAAAGCGGATTGAACTTCACGATCGCGGAAGGAATGAAGGACGGAGCGGAGAAGGTCGTCGCGCTGGCGGGAGGTGCGCGATGAGCATCCTAGTCAACGAAAAGACAAGAGTGCTGATTCAGGGGTTCACGGGGCGCGAGGGGACGTTTCATGCGCAGCAAATGATTGAATATGGCACGAACGTGGTGGGCGGGGTGACGCCGGGGAAGGGCGGAACGAAGCACCTGGAACGTCCCGTGTTCAATACCGTTGCCGAGGGCGTGAAGGCCACGGGCGCGGATGCGTCGGTGATCTTCGTGCCGCCGCCGTTTTCCGCCGACGCCATCCTGGAAGCGGCCGACTCACAGCTTCCGCTTGTGGTTTGCATCACCGAGGGAATTCCGGCGCTGGATATGGTGCGCGTAGCCGAAGTCCTGAGCCGATCGAAGACGCGGCTCATCGGGCCGAACTGCCCGGGGATCATCTCGCCTGGCAAATGCAAAATCGGGATCATGCCGGGGCGGATTCACAAAAGCGGAAACGTCGGTGTGGTGAGCCGCAGCGGCACCTTGACCTATGAGGCGGTGCACCAACTGACACAACTGGGCATTGGCCAGTCAACCTGCATCGGGATTGGCGGCGACCCGATTATCGGAACGACGTTCCTGGATGCCATCATCATGTTTAATGAAGATCCCGATACACATGCGATCGTGCTAATCGGCGAAATCGGCGGGAACGCGGAAGAGCGGGCATCGGCATGGATCAAGGCAAATGTGAAGAAGCCCGTGGTGGGATTTGTTGCCGGGCAGACGGCGCCTCCGGGACGACGCATGGGCCACGCCGGCGCGATTATCAGCGGTGGACAGGGAACGGCGAAGGATAAATACGCGGCCATGAACGCGGCTCGAATTCACACCGTGGAAACGCCGGCGGAGCTGGGATCAACAGTTGCGGCGGCGCTGAAATGAAGGCCGAAACAGGGAGTTAAGGAAGTAAGGAGGTAAGGAAGCAAGGACGCTGGGTTCATGCCAATCAAGAATTACAAGGACCTGGAAGTCTTTCAAATGTCTTATAGACTAGTGTTGGACATTTCGAAGACGACGCGTTCTTTCCCCCAGTTCGAACAGTTCGAAATCGGACGCCAGATGAGGAGAGCTGCGCGTTCGATTCCTGCAAACATCGTCGAAGGGTGGGCGAAGCGATCTTCAGCAGCAGAATTCAAAAGGTTCTTATTGGTGGCAATTGGATCGTGTGATGAGTGCAAGTTGTGGCTGGAAATGAGTCGCGATGAGGGCTATCTGCCAAAGGAAATCTGCGAAGAGTTACAAAATCGCATGAATCGTGTAGGGGCTATGTTGAAGAATTTGTGGAAGCAATGGCGCAGCAATTAGGAGTGGTTTTCTCCCTTACCTCCTTACGTCCTTGCCTCCTTGCATCTTTCAAACAAAGCACAATGAGGAGCTAAACAGTGGGACTCGAGCGGACACTTGCACTTATTAAGCCGGACGCGGTTGGGCGTGGCCAACAAGGGGAAATCCTAGCGCGAATCCACAAGGCTGGCTTCCAAATTGTGGCGATCAAGACAATGCGGCTGACAAAGGAAGAAGCCGGCGGTTTTTACGCGGTGCACCGGGAACGGCCTTTTTTCGGCGAATTGACGGAGTTCATGAGTTCCGGAAAGATTTTCGCGATGGTTCTCGAAGCGGAAGGCGCGATCGCGAAGTGGCGGGACACCATGGGAGCAACGGATCCCAAGAAAGCCGCGCCGGGGACGATCCGGCGTGACCTGGGCACCAGCATCGGTAACAACTGCACGCATGGGTCGGATGCTCCGGAAACCGCGGCCTTCGAAATCGGCTACTTCTTCTCCGAACTGGAACTGATTTAACAGCGCAGAAGTCACGGAACCTCCGCAAGGGGCGCGGTCTGTTGGGCGGCTTTTTCTCTGATGGGATGCCCGCGAATCGGGATAGAATAGGCGTAGCCGTACTCCGGCCGAGGAGGTTTTCATGCATCGACTCCACCGCCGCGAGTTCCTTCAAAGAGCTGTTTCTGTTTCGGCCGCCGCCTGGCTCGCTCCCAAATCGCTCACAGAACGACTGGCTTCTTTGCCCACTCGCGAGCAGAAATTTTCCGCAGCAGATACTGTAACCTTAGGACGCACGGGGATTCAAACTTCGCGTTTAGCCATGGGCACGGGCACATCAGGTTCCTACCACCATTCCCATCAGACCGCCATGGGAATCGCCGGGCTATCCCAGTTGTTCCAGAATGGCTATGACAATGGATTGCGTTTCTTTGACTCGGCCGATGCCTACGGCAGCCATCCGCATGTCGCCGACGCACTCCAGCATATGGACCGCAGCAAAGTGACTGTGTTGACAAAGTCGGAGGCACGCAACGGGCAGGACATGCGCGCTGATCTGGATCGATTCCGGCGCGAACTGAAAACAGACTATCTGGACGTCGTGCTGATCCATTGCGTTACGGAAGGGGATTGGACAACACGATTCCAGCCGGCAATGGATGCCCTCTCTGAAGCGAAGCAGAAGGGGATCATCCGGGCGCATGGTTGCTCGTGCCACTCGATCGAGGCCTTGCGGGCGGCAGCGAAGTCGCCATGGGTGGAGGTGGACATGGTGCGCATCAATCCTATTGGCGCGCATATGGACGCCGACCCGGAGACCGTCGTGGGCGTGATGGGCGAGATGCGTGCGGCTGGAAAGGGAATTGTGGGCATGAAGATTCTCGGCCAGGGAGCGATGGGCAAGCGACAGGATGAGGCAATCCGTTATGCCCTGGGTCTGGGCCTTCTCGATGCTTTCACGATTGGGGCCGAATCCATTGACGAGCAAATGGACCTGATCCATCGTGTGGCGGCTGCGTAATGCAAACCCGTTGAGAGAGCCGCAGAGACAAGCCGCCTCCTGCGGACGACGAGTTAGAGTTTGGCCATGGATTCTTTCCGCGAACTTGGGCGCGCCCTCTTGCTGTTGGGAGGACTTCTCCTGCTTGTCGGGGCTTTCTTTTATTTTGGAGGCAAGTTGCCGTTCCGGCTTGGGAGATTGCCGGGAGACATTGTGCATGAGGAGGAGCACAGCACGTTTTATTTTCCGATTGTTACGTGCCTGCTGCTCAGCGTGGGATTGAGCCTGGTGCTGTGGTTGCTATCGCGGTTGCGCCGCTGACCTCCTCTTGGCGCGATGCGCGCTCGTGCGTTAGACTCGGGCCAGCCAGGGAGGCTCCTCATGAAAGGATCAGCGAAGGTTATCGAGCAATTGAATAAGGCGTTGTGCGAAGAACTTACCGCCATCAATCAGTATTTCCTTCATGCCGAGATGTGCGAGAACTGGGGTTACGAGAAGTTATCGGACTACATCAAGATGCAGTCGATCGGCGAAATGAAACACGCCGAGGCGCTCCTGGAGCGCATTCTCTTTCTCGATGGAACGCCGACGATGAAGCCGCTCGATCTTACTGTTGGGAAGAACGTCCAGGAGATGATTCAGAGCGACCTGGACCTGGAGCTGGGCGCCGTGAAGGATTACAACACGGCGATCCAGATTGCAGTGGCGGAGAAAGACAACGGTTCGCGCGATCTGTTTGTGCAGTTGCTGAAGGACGAAGAAGGGCATGTGGACTGGCTTGAAGCACAACTGCACCAGATCAAGGAACTCGGCTACGAACGCTACCTGACGATGCAAATGGGCGAGAATGAGGAAGAAGAATAGGCAGGAGCGCTTGCAACCCAGTCTTTGCTGACGGCCAGCAAAGTCGTTTCCCCGATTTATGAATCAACTTCAATTTAACCTGCAACCGGAGCGGCGGATCTTTACCGTCAGCGACCTGACGGTGCGCATCCGCGACCTGCTGGCCAAGAACTTCACAGACATCACAGTGCAGGGCGAAATCTCCAATTGCCGGCCAGCGGCATCGGGGCACATCTACTTCACGCTGAAGGACGAGCGGGCGCAGGTGCGCTGCGTGTTCTTCAAGCAGCAGCAACGCGGGATGAAGTTCCGGCCCGAAGACGGAATGCAGGTGATGGTGCGCGGGTCGATCAGCGTGTACGAGGCGCGCGGGGAATACCAGATCTATGTGGAATCGCTGGAGCCCGTGGGCCGTGGTGCCTTGCAGCTTGCTTTCGAACAATTGAAGAAACGGCTGGAAGCGGAGGGTCTGTTCGATACGGCAAGGAAAAAGCCGCTGCCCTTGTTGCCAAGCCGCATCGGACTGATCACGTCACCCATGGGTGCCGCGGCGCGGGATGTGGTGCGAATTTTGAGAAGGCGGTTCCCGAATGTGCATCTCACGCTGTATCCGGTGCGCGTGCAGGGAGCGGAGGCCGCAGAAGAAATTGTTGAAGCGTTGGAATATTTTTCGAAAAGGCGCGTGGCGGACGTGATTTTACTAGTGCGTGGCGGAGGGTCGCTGGAAGATTTGTGTTCCTTCAACGAGGAGATCGTGGCGCGGGCCATTGCGGCCAGCGTTATTCCGGTCATTTCGGGCGTGGGTCACGAGACGGACTTTACGATTGCGGATTTTGTGGCGGATGTGCGGGCGTCAACACCATCTGCAGCGGCGGAACTGGTGGTGCAGACACGACGGGAATTCGACAAGCACGTGACGGACCTGCGCGAATCTCTGGAAGGCCTNGACGGGAATTCGACAAGCATGTGACGGACCTGCGCGAATCTCTGGAAGGCCTGATCCGCTACCGGCTGCTGGAACTTTCCCGGCGCGTTCATGAGCTTGCGGGACGGCGCGGATTCCGGCGGCCCCTCGATTTGCTGCGGCAAAGGCGGCAGCGCGCGGACGAATTGACGTCGCGGCTGGCGCTGGGGCTGCGCGCGCGTTTGGAATTCTCGCGCAGGCGCTTCACGGCGGCGCATTTGCGCATTGCGCGGTTTGATTTTCGGGCAAAGGTGGCCGCGCTGAGGCTGCGATTGGAAAAACGTGGTCACGACCTTGGTGTGCGGGCTGAACGCGTGTTGCGTTTGAAGCGCGAGCGCTGGGAGCGGCTTTCGCTACAATTGCAGGAACGCAGCCCGTTAAAAGTGCTGGAGCGGGGCTACGCGATCGCGACAGACGCCGCGGGGAATGTGTTGCGCGATGCGGGACAAGTCGCCGTGGGCGACGAGGTGAAGATCCAACTCCACCACGGCCGGCTCGCCACAGAAGTAAAAAACAAGCAGAGTTGATTGTTCAGCGCAGATCACTCTTCTTCGTCGGCGGAGACTTTGAGGACGGCGAGGAAGGCTTCCTTAGGGATGTCCACCTGGCCGACGCGCTTCCTGCGGCATCAACGGTAAATTTCCTTACGGTGACCTACACGTAGTACCGTGACCGTCTTAGCCGTGTCGTCTATTTCGTAGACGATGCGGTAATCGCCGGCCCGTACTCTCCATCCCAGATAGTCCTTAAGCTTGCGGCAACCGGGCGGACGCGGGTCTTCCGCCAAGGCATAGATTCTTGTTTTGAGAGACTCATATGATTTGGAATCGAGGGAGGTGAGTTGTTTCTCGGCTCGCGGCAGGATGCGAAGAGCGTAGCTCACTTTCGAATGCGTTCGATGCGCGCGATTGCCTCGTCGAATGGCACAGGAGTTTCACCGGACGCCTTGGCTTCTTCGTATTCACGGATGGCGTCAAGGTCTTCGAGCTCTTCGAGGATCTTCTCGTATTCTTCGATACTGATGACGACGGCGACTTTCTCACCGCGTTCGTTTACCACGAATTGTCGTTCTTTGGCCATGCTGAGATTACTCGCACGCAGTTTACTCTCTAGCACACGCGAGGGCAACGGAAACGTGTCGAGGACTTGTCGAAAGCCAGAACCTATAGGCAAGAGGCGGACGCCTAACGGTCGAAACTGGAATCACTCTTCTTCGTCGGCGGAGACTTTGAGGACAGCGAGGAATGCTTCCTGCGATATGTCGACCTGGCCGACGCGCTTCATGCGGCGTCAACGGTAAACTTCGCGGCGGTGACCGACGTCCGTGATCGTGACGGTCTTGGCGGCGTCATCAATCTTGTAGATAATGCGGTAATTCCCGAAGCGAATGCGCCAGCCTGAGCGTTCGGTCAATTTCTTGCATCCGGCAGGTCGGGGATTGTCGGTCAGAGCGCCGATCTTGAGCTCAGCAAGGTTTAGTTGCTCTGCGGGCAAAGCCGCGAGTTGCTTCTGGGCTCGGGGCAGGATGAGAAGGCTATAACTCACTTCCGCGAGCGCTTTATCTCAGCGATAGCTTGGTCAAAAGGTACGGGGGTTTCACCCGAGGCTTCCGCCTCGTCAAAAGCCCGGATGTCCTCGAGTTGTTCCAATTCTTCGAGCAGCTTCTCGTATTCCCGGATGCCGATTACCACGGCGACTTTTTCCCCTTTTTCATTCACCAGGAATTGGGTTGGTTCTTTCATCGCGTCACCTGTAGAGAGAGTTTACGCCACGTCCTTGTGAGCAGCAAGAAGCATGAAAGGCGGCGATTGCCACAATGGCTACGGCGTAGTCTTACTCTTCTTCTTCGGCGGAGACCTTGAGGACGGCGAGGAAGGCTTCCTGGGGAATGTCCACCTGGCCGACGCGCTTCATACGCTTTTTGCCTTCTTTTTGTTTTTCGAGGAGCTTGCGCTTGCGGGTGATGTCGCCGCCATAGCACTTGGCAAGAACGTTTTTGCGCATGGCGGCGACCGTTTCGCGCGCAATAACACGGCTGCCGATGGCCGCCTGAATCGGGACTTCGAACAACTGCCGGGGAATCAGTTTGCGAAGGCGAGTGGCGAGTTCCCGTCCACGCTCGTAGGCCTGGTCCCGATGGCAGATCAACGCAAGCGCATCGACGGGCTCGCCGCCAACCAGGACGTCGAGTTTCACGAGGTCGGACTCTTTGTAATCGGCAAGCTGGTAATCCAGCGAAGCGTAGCCGCGCGAGACGCTTTTGAGGCGATCATAGAAATCGAGGACGATTTCGTTGAGTGGCAATTCATAGGTGAGCATGACGCGCGTGGGTGAGAGATACTCGAAGTTTTTCTGCACGCCGCGCTTGTCTTGGCAGAGCTGCAGGATGCCGCCAACGGAATCGTCGTTGGTGATGATCATGGCTTTGATAATCGGCTCTTCGATATTCTGGATGTCGCTGGGACTAGGGAATTTCGCGGGGCTATCGACTTCGATGGTTTCCCCACCCACACGGATGATGCGGTAGCGCACGCTGGGAGCGGTGGTAATCAGGTTCAGGCCAAATTCGCGCTCGAGGCGCTCCTGAACGATTTCCATGTGAAGCAGGCCGAGAAAGCCGCAGCGGAAGCCAAAACCAAGGGCGACGGAATTTTCCGGCTCATAGAAAAACGCCGCGTCGTTGAGCTTTAGTTTGCCGAGCGCGTCACGCAGTGGCTCGTATTCATCCGCGAGCACGGGGAAAAGGCCGGCAAACACCATGGGCTTGGTGGCTTCGAAGCCGGGCAAAGGAAGGGCCTGGCTGTCCGCCTCGATGATGGTGTCGCCCATGCGCGCATCGGCCACTTGCTTGATGTTGGCGATGACGAAACCCACGTCGCCGGCTTCCAGTTCTTCTAGGGCGATTGGCTTGGGGGTCAGAGCGCCGAGTTGCTCGACCTCATAGGTCTGGTCGCCGGCGCACAACCTGATCTTCATGTGTTGCCGAATGCGCCCCTGCTTTACGCAGACAAGCACAACCGCCCCACGGTAAGAGTCGAACCAGGAGTCGAAGATCAGCGCCTGCAGAGGATTTTCGGCGCTTCCCTTCGGTGGCGGAATGCGATGGACGATGGCTTCAAGCACGTCTTCAACGCCAATGCCGCTTTTCGCACTGATAAGCAGAGCATCCTCGGCAGGAATGGCCAGGACGTTCTCGATCTGCTCCTTAACAAAGTCCGGTTGCGCGGCGGGCAGGTCGATTTTATTGATGACGGGGATGATGGTGAGATTGTGACCGGCAGCGAGAAAGGTGTTGGCCACGGTCTGCGCTTCGACGCCCTGGCTGGCATCGACAACNCAGCAAAGCTCCCTCGCACGCCGAGAGCGCGCGCGAGACTTCGTAGGAAAAATCCACATGGCCGGGAGTATCGATGAGATTCAGACGATAAGTGTTACCGTCTTTAGCGTTGTAATGCAGGCGAATGCTTTTCGCCTTAATGGTGATGCCGCGCTCGCGCTCCAGGTCCATGGAGTCGAGTACTTGCTCATGCATCTCGCGCTGAGAGAGCGCGCCGGTCATCTCGAGCAAGCGGTCGGCCAGGGTGGATTTGCCATGGTCGATATGCGCGATGATGCAAAAATTTCGTACGAACTTTGGATCCATTCGAGTCCGTCACCGCCAGGTCATTCCTGATGGCTTAGCGAGATAAACGGCGGGGCTAAACGCGTGGGCGAGCAGCACTCACCCTGCTCGAAAGCATGCCGTGTAGATATCTAGTTTGCCACAAACGCAGAGGGGCGTCAGCCTGGACACTGGCAGGCCATTCGGGCACCTCTTGTCCGATTCCACATCGGGGTTTCGCCTCGGTTTGGCTGCTCCTGATGGGCGTTATATAGTGGAAGAGGTTCGGACCAGCCGCGAACCTTTCGATTCCAGCAAATACGTAGCAGGCAAGGTAGCCCGGGCAGATGGCCGCAGACGTCAGCAAGAACCTGGAACGCGCGAAAAAATTACTCGAGAAGAACCGTTTCGAGGACGCCATCGAGGCATACCTCGCCGCGCTCGCGGAATCCCCGCAAAACGTGGAAGCCACGCAAATGCTGGGGGATCTGTACACAAAGATGGACATGCCGGACCGCGCGGCGGTGTACTATGGCCACTTGTTCGAACTGCTGGTGGATCCGAAGGACGAATCCAAGGCGCTGGCGATCTACAACCGTTTCTTGAAGAATTCGGCTTCACCGCAGCCTCCTGAGCGCACTGCCCGCTATGCGTTTCTCCAGCAGAAGCAAAATCATCCGGAAGAGGCGATCGAGCAGTATTCGAAGGCCGCGGAACTGTTTGCCCAGGCAGGCCGTGCGGAAGACGCGTTGTTCTGCTGGGAACGCACCGCGCAACTGGACCCGGAAAATCTGAGCAGACAACTGAAGGTGGGAGAGGCCGCCGAACAACTCGCCAAGAACGCACTGGCGGCGCGTTCTTTCCTGCGCGCTGGAACTTTGGCCACGGCGAGCGGCGCACAGCAGGAGGCGCTGAGCCTTTTGGGGCGCGCGTACGGGTTGGCGCCGCACGAGCGCGGCGTCGCGCTGCTGTACGCCGAGGCGAAATTGAGGAATGGCGAAGCTGCGGAAGCCGCGGCGCTGCTTGAGCCGTTTGCGGCGAACGAGAACGATGTGGCTTTTCTCGAGACCTTTGCTGACGCCTTACATCAAGCGGGTCAGTTGGACCGGGCACGGGGAATTCTGGAACGACTGCTGCGGGAGAAAAACGAAGGTGTCACCCGGTTGTTCGGACTGGCAGATGCCTTTGCGGACGCGGGACAGGATGCCAAATCTGCGGAGATTCTCCATACCGTGAAACGCCGGATGTTCGCCGATAAGAAGCAGAACGCGTTTATCGCGCAGGTGGAAGAGCTGGGAAAGAAGCATCCGGAATCCTTGCCGATTCTCGAATTTTGGGCAGCGCTCTACAATGAACTGAACCGGGAGTCGCAGTATTTCGAAGTGCTGATCAAGCTCTTCGACGCCAACTTCAATTCCGCGAATTTTGTAAAGGCCAGCGAGGTGCTGGAGCGCCTGGTGGACATCGACTCTTACGATTACCGCAACCAAGAGCGGCTGCAGAAATTGCACGGGCGTGTGGACGAAGGATTCCTTCGACGAATCGCGGGACGGATGGCGAAAACGGCGACCGTTACGCCGCAGGCTTCCGGTCCGCCAAAGACATCAGTGAGCCAAGATATGGCGGCAGGGACGCCGGTGACCGAAGAAGGAAAGAAGCTACAGGCGCTGGAAGACTTGATCGTCCAGACCGAGATTTTTCTGCAATATTCGCTGCAGAGCAAGGCGGTTGAGAGGCTGCAGAAAATCGCAGCCATGTTTCCGGGGGAAGAAGACCGCAATCCCCGGTTGCAGAATCTCTATCAACTGGCGAACTGGTGGCCGAAATCGCAGGCGAGACCAGAGCCACCCAGGGCCACAGCCGTGCCTGTAGTTGAAGCGCAGCCAACTTCGCCTACAGGGCGCACGGGGACTTATACGGCGGAAACTCTGCGGGACCTGACCAAAATTTCGGAAATTAACCAGAAGACCTTCCGTCAACAGACGCCCCGGGCGATGTTGAACACGACCGTGACCGAAGTGGGCACGTACATGAGAGCGGCGCGCACATTCGCGGTCATCGGTGCGCCGGGCCGGCCTCCGGAAATGTCGGCGGAATATTGCGCGTCGGGGTTGAAGCCAGCGCCGGGGGCGCAAGTTGTGTTTCTTCTCGCGCAAATGGAAAAGGCGATTCCGGATGAACTGGGTGGTCTGGTAGTGGACGCCTCGGTAGGGTCGATCCTGCCGGAATTGGGGCTGGCAACGGCACTCGGCGTGGCCATTACGGACAAAGAGACACAGGTGCCCGCCGGAATGTTGATTGTTGCGCACTCCACCGCGCACAAATGGAAGCCGAACGAAACGTATTTTCTGCAGGCGATTGGCGATCAGATGATGATGAGCGTCAGCCACACACGGCTTCGCTCTCTGGTTCGCCGCATGGGGGTGTCTGACGATCGCACAGGACTGCTGAGCCGGAGTTCCTATGTGGGTTGCTTGCTAAATGAGGCGGATCGCGCGAGGACCCAAGGCACGCCGCTTTCCCTGGCTATTCTACAAATCGATCGCGGGTCGGAAATGCTGCGGCAGCAGGGAGAGGGACCGCTGGAGAAGTTTTTGGAACAATTGGCGCGATCCTTGCAGCCCATGGTGCGCCAGAATGATATGGCCGTGAAGTATACGTCGTGGGCGCTGGCGTTTATCCTGCCCGATACGACGACCTCGGGGGCGCAAAACCTGGTGGAAAAGTTGCGACGGGCGGCGGCAGGAGTCCGGCCACCTTGGGATTCGACGCAAATCACCCTGAGCGCAGGCATTGTGGAGGCTGCGGCCAGGCAGGAATACGAGAGCGAGGATATCGTGACGGACCTGATCAACCGCGCGGAATTCAGTATTGAAGAAGCGCGGAAGCAGGGCGGGGACACGGTGGTAGTGGCAGAAGCGCCAAAACAGTGAGTAGGCGACACCCTTCAAACATTTCATATCCACCTATGGAATTCATTTGAGTGAGGAAAGTATGTTTCCAACCGACGTGGTGATTGTTGCTGGCGCGCGTACGCCCATGGCCCGATACACCGGTGTCTTCTCGGCGGTGTCGGCAATTGATCTCGGAGCGCACGCATCGAAAGCGGCACTGCAGCGATCCGGCGTAGACCCCGCAGAGATTGACCATATCATCTTTGGAAATGTGCTGCAGACGAGCCCCGACGCGATCTACGGCGCACGGCACGTGGGGTTGAAAGCCGGACTGAAGATCGAGACGCCAGCTCTAACCGTTAACCGCCTGTGCGGATCAGGAATTGAAGCGATCGTCCAGGCAGCACAACGTTTGCTGTTGGGCGAAGCGAACATGGTGCTGGCGGGCGGAATGGAAAACATGACCCAAGCTCCCTTTGTAATTCGCGGGGCGCGGACGGGTTTGAAATTTGGCAGCGGCGTGCTAGAAGATTCCCTCTTTGTAGGATTGACGGATTCTTATTGCGGGCTGCCTATGGCGTTAACTGCGGAAAAACTGGCGGAACAGAAGGGAATTACGCGGAAGGATGTGGACTGTTACGCGCTGCGCAGCCAGCAAGCGGCCGATGCGGCCGCAAAGGCGGGTGTTTTCAAGGATGAGATCGTACCAGTCGAAGTGAAGCAGGGGAAGAAGTCGATCGTGGTCAGTGAAGATGATCATCGGCGGCCCGAGACGACGATGGACACACTCGAAAAACTGCCGCCATCGTTTAAGAAAGACGGGATCGTCACGGCGGGTAATGCGAGTGGAATTGTTGACGGAGCAGCGGCGGTAGTGGTCACACGAGAAAAGACGGCGAAAGAACGCGGATTGAAATCGCTGGGAAGAATTGTTTCGTGGGCTGTTGCCGGAGTTGATCCCAGCATCATGGGGATTGGCCCGGTGCCATCGTCGCGTAAGGCGCTACAGTTGGCCGCACTGAAGCTTGAACAGATGGACCGCGTGGAAGTGAACGAAGCGTTCGCGGCGCAGTATCTTGCGGTCGAAAAAGAGCTGGGCTTGCCACGAGAGAAAACCAACGTAAATGGGGGAGCGATTGCGCTGGGTCACCCGCTGGGAGCTTCTGGCACGCGCCTCGTGATCACGGTTCTGAATGAGTTGCGGCGCAAGGGAATGAAATACGGCCTTGCCACCGCGTGCATTGGAGGCGGGCAAGGTATTGCGATGATCGTGGAAGCGTTGGGAAACTGATTGGTGAGCACCCGGAATTTCTGAGAGCTTGCCGTCAGCCTGTCCGCCACACGAGCCGCCTGTCTTTGGTACACTTTGACGGGTAGTGGTCTCCCACCGGTTTCAGAGGGTTCCACTGAAGTGAGGAAAGAGGATGGCGATTCATAAAGTTGGAGTTGTGGGGTGTGGGTTGATGGGTTCCGGGATTGCGCAGGTGAGCGCGCAGGGGGGATTTCAGACCGTGGTGAGAGAGGTCAGCCCGGAGTTGGTTGAGAAGGGCCTGAAGGGAATTGAGAAAAATCTCGCCAGGCTGGTGGAAAAGGGCACAATCACGGCAACGGCGAAGAACGAGATACGCGGAAGGTTAAAGGGTGTTACGGCACTGGATGAGTTGAAAGATTGCGATGTCATCCTGGAGGCGATCATCGAACGGTTGCCGGCAAAGCGCGAGCTATTCGCCTCACTCGACACGCTGTGCAAGCCAAAGGCAATTTTTGCGAGCAATACGTCGTCGCTGACGATCACAGAGATTGCCACTGCGACGAAACGGCCGCAGCGCTTTGTCNGGACTTCATTTTTTCAACCCTGTGCCGATCATGAAGCTGGTGGAGGTGGTGAAAACCATCGCCACAGATCCAGAGGTTTATGAAGAGATGGTGGCGTTTGGCACGAAATTGGGCAAGACGCCGGTGCGCGCCAACGATGGCGGCGGATTCATTGTGAATAGGCTGCTGGTGCCCTATTTGCTCGACGCGATCCGCGCATTGGAAGAGAGAGTGGGTTCGGTGGTCGATATTGATAACTCCATGAAACTCGGGTGCGGCTACCCGATGGGGCCGTTTACCCTGCTCGACTTTGTGGGGTTGGACACGACCCTTTATATTTCGCAAATCATGTTTGACGAATTCAAGGAGAAACGGTTTGCCGCGCCGCCATTGTTGAAGCGCATGGTTCTGGCGGGCTGGCACGGCAAAAAGACCGGGCGTGGGTTTTACGATTATTCAGATCCCGCCAATCCAAAACCAATGAATCTGTGAGGAATTGGGAATGGCTTACGAAAATTTGTTGTACGAGAAAAAAGACGGCATCGCGTTCATCACGTTTAACCGGCCGAAGGTTTTGAACGCGCTGAATCGCGAGACGATCGAAGAACTTCATCAAGTGTTACTGGATGCGAGGGATGATGCTTCGGTCCGAGTGTTGATTCTGACCGGGGCCGGAGAGAAAGCGTTCGTTGCGGGCGCTGACATCAATGAACTGGCGCAACAGACGCCGGTGAACGGGAAAGAGTTTTCGTTGTACGGGCAAAGGGTATTTCATCTTTTGGAGACGATCGGGAAGCCTTCTATCTGTGCCATCAATGGATTTGCGCTGGGCGGAGGCTGTGAACTGGCGTTGAGTTGCTCGATCCGCTTGGCGAGCAAAACCGCCAAGCTGGGGCAGCCGGAGGTGAAACTGGGAATTCTCCCCGGCTACGGGGGGACGCAGCGGCTGACGCGTCTTTGCGGCAAAGGCGCGGCGCACGAACTTTGTCTGACCGGCGAGATGATTACGGCGGAAGAGGCGCAGCGCATAGGGCTGGTCAACCACGTTTACGAGCCAGCGGAGCTGCTGCCTGCGGCCGAAGCCATGGCGAAAAAGATTATCGAGAAGGCGCCACTGGCCGTGAAATACTGCATGGAAGCGATCGAGCGTGGCTTGGAGATGCCGCAGGAAGAGGGCCTGTTTCTGGAAGCAACGCTGTTCGGCTTGTGCTGTGCGACAGAAGACATGCGTGAGGGAACGAAAGCGTTCCTGGAGAAGCGCCCGGCACAATTTCAGGGGAAATGAAGATTGGCATGGCAGAAAACCTGCAGCCCGGGAAAATCAACGGCGGATTGAGCGCAGCAGGATTGCATTTCGGAGTGGTCGTCAGCCGCTTCAACAGCTTTATCACTGAGCGGCTGCTGAAGGGGGCGTTGGATGCCTTGGCGCGAGGCGGCGCAACAAACAAGGACATCGACGTTGTTCATGTGCCAGGTTCCTTCGAACTGCCGCTGGCTGCCAAGCAACTTGCCATTACAGGCCATTACGACGCTTTGATCGCGATTGGATGTATCTTACGAGGCGAGACGGCGCACTACGACTATGTCTGTTCGGAAACCGCGCGCGGCTTGCAATTGGCGCAGATGGATACGGGGGTGCCCATCCTGTTTTGCGTGTTGACCTGCGACACGCTCGAACAGGCGATTGACCGCGCGGGATTGAAAGGCGGAAACAAAGGGTACGAAGCCGGACTCGGCGCCATCGAGATGGGGCAGCTATCGCGAAAACTGCGCGGCGCTGGTAAACCATCCGCTTCGGGCAAGGGGCGCCGGAAATAACGTGACGCTTCGCAGCAAATCCCGAGAATTCGCGATGCAGATGTTGTTCCAGTGGGACATGAGCCAGCAGGAATTCGGCAAACTGGAAACAAAGTTTTGGAAGGGCGCAAAAGCCGCGGAGCAGACGCGCATATTCGCGAACCAGTTGTTCGAAGGGGCTGCGCACGCCGCAGGGGAACTGGACGAACTGATCGCCAAACACGCAGAAAACTGGCGACTAGAGCGCATTTCTTCCATCGACCGCGCCATTCTGCGCCTGGCGCTGCACGAAATGCGCGCGACGGACACGCCGCCCAAGGTCGTGATCAATGAAGCCGTGGAACTGGCGAAGAAATTCTCTTCCGAGGAAGCGGGCGGCTTTGTGAACGGAATCCTGGACGCGTATCGCAAGTCTCTAGGGGTGGATTAGCCGCACCCGCGATCGCGTTCACAAATCCTCAAGTGCTGATGACGCCTTCAAAAACCTTGACGGCGGCGCCGCTGACGCGCGGTGTGAGCTTCTTCCCGGACTGAGAGACTTCGACTTCGATCTGGCTCGGGCGGCCCATTTCGACGCCCTGTGCGATGTGAAGAGTGTGGCCTGCGCCCAGGCGACCGTGTTTCACCAGGTATGCGCCAAGAGAACCTGCAGCGGAACCTGTTGCGGCGTCCTCATAGAGTTCCCATGGCATCATCCCGCGCGCGTGCACGCTGTGGTTGGCGTCAATGGTGAAGCAGTACGCCAGGGCGGCCTGCTTCCCCAGAAGTTTCGCGAGTTCGACCATATTCATCTGAATCCTGGACAGCGCCGCACGATTTCTCAGCGGAACCATGAGATTGTAAATTCCCGTGAAGACAAACTCGGGCGCGAGCTTGGGATCCAAATCCTTCAGGGAAAGCCCGAGCGCAGCCATCAGTTTCTTTTTGTCAATTTTGCATGCCTTGAAGGAGGCTTCCTTCTGGGTCATGGTGACCCGTTGCGGGCGTCCGTCCTTGAAGCGGATCTCCACGGGAAGCACACCCGCACCGGTTTGCTGGAAGATGTGGACACCGCCCTCTTGCGCGGGAACAACACCGAGTTCCGCGAGCAGGAACCAAGTGCCGATGACCGGATGTCCGGCAAGTTTCAATTCTTCCTTAGTGGTGAAGATGCGCAGGCGCGCGAGGGCGCGGTCACTCGTAGGCTTCTGAACGAAGACGGTCTCCGAGAGATTCATTTCCCGGGCGATGGCCATCATCTGGTCGTTCGATAGTCCGTCCCCATCGGTGATGACGGCGAGGGGATTGCCTTGGAAACGGGTTGTGGTAAACACATCGAGGGTGTAGAAACGATGATTCATTTTCGTGCCCCTGTTCGGACAGGAGCGGGGGCGGCGGGCTCAGAGCCGCTCGAGTTCGCGAACAGTCCTTTCGTTGGTGACATTTCCGGTGTTCAGCGTGGTCCTTGGCTCCAACAGAATAATATGAACCTCGTCGTCCGCAACGGGCAAATGCTCCACACCGCGGGTGACGATGATAAACTCGCCCTCGCGAACAATCGCTTCATGATCGCGGAAGCGCATCCGTAGAGTGCCTTTTATGACCAGAAATAACTCGTCCTCGTGGTCATGGTGGTGCCAGATGAACTCGCCCTTCAGCTTGACGGCTTTGACGTGGAAATCGTTGACTTCGCCGATGAGGCGAGGATTCCAGCAGTCCTGAAATTTGCTGAACGTTTCCGCGAGATTCACAGCTTGCATGTGTCCCCCTAGAGTTGCTGAACGGCTGCAACGGTGGCGCGCAGAACTCTCTGCGTGGTCTCCGGCTTGGAGGTTTCCGCATAAATGCGGAGCAGGTTTTCCGTGCCGGATGCGCGCACCATCACCCAGCCGATGTCATCGAGGTACAGTTTAATGCCATCCAGATTTTCACGGCGTTTGACCGGCCAATCCTGGAACTGCTGCAACATTCCATTAGAAAAATAAGAGATGGCCTTCTCTTTTTGCGACTTTCTGACGTCCAGGTCGATGCGCCCGTAGTGATGCTCTCCGAACTCCCTGTATAAAGCGCGAATCAGATCACCAAGGCATTTGCCGTGCCAGGCCATCAGCTCCGCGAGCAGAAGCGCGGAGACAGTGGCATCGCGCTCAGGCAAATAGAACCTGGTGCCAATGCCGCCGCTCTCCTCGCCGCCAATCAAAATGTCTTGCTCCAGCATGAGCTCGCAGATGTACTTGAACCCAATGGGCACTTCGTGAAGTTTGCGATTAAATTTGGACGCAAGAGCATCGATTAGCTTCGTCACCGAAAAAGTCTTGGCAATATCGCCGGGGAGCTTGCGAGTTCCGATCAAATGCCAGACGAGCAGGGAAAAAATCTGATGGGGGTTGATGAAACTGCCATCCCGATCAATTGCGCCAATGCGGTCGCCGTCGCCATCGGCGGCAATCCCAGCGTCATATTTTCCGGCAAGCACCGCCTCTCGCAGCGCATTGATGTGCGGTTCAATCGGCTCCGGATGAACGCCGCCGAAGCGCGGATCGCGGCTGCCGCGAATCTCATCGCAAGTGACGCCGTTCCGTGTGAAAAGTTCGCGGAGCAGGCCCGCGGCGGAACCATGCATTGGGTCAGCGACGAACCGGAATTTCGCATCACGGAGTCGTTGCCAGTCAATCAGCTTCTCAATCGTGTCCAGGTAAGGCGCCCGAGGATCGAAGGTCTGGATCAACTCCTTGCGCGCCGGCAACAACGGCACGCCTTTCGCCAGCACGCCCTTCAGTTCATTTTCAATTTGCGCCACGATTGACGGCAGCGCGCTACTGCCATAGCTGGCCTTGTACTTGATGCCGTTCCAGGCATAGGGATTGTGGCTCGCGGTGACAACGATGCCGCCGGCCGCCTGACGTTGACGCACGAGGAGGGAAATGGCGGGGGTGGGACAGGGCCTGTCTGCAAGGAATACAGGTGTGCCGGTTGAGCTGACCACTTCCGCTATCGCTGCGGCGATGCTGTCCGAGGCGTAACGGTGATCGTAGCCGACCAAGACGCCCTTTCGGGGGTCTTCCGCGCGGACCACGTAACGCGCAATGGCGTGCGCAACGATGCGCGCGTTGGCGAAGGTGAAATCTTCGGCGATGATGCCGCGCCAGCCGTCGGTTCCGAATTGAATGGTGGTCATTAGGTGTGAGTATACGCGAACGACGTGAGGTGCCAAACAGTGAGCGAATCGAAATCGCACCAATTTGGCGGGTCCATTTCTTACAGCAGGCGTTTAAGTTTTCTCTCTTCGAGGGATTTGACGATCTTGCTCACGTCCTGGGCGCGAGCGCGGGGGCACACCAGGAGGGCGTCCGGGGTTTCGACGACCACGAGATCGCGGACGCCAACGGCGGCGACAAACTTGTCTGGGCTCCACAAAAAATTGCCCTCCGCGTCAAGCGTTTGGCCTGGCCCGGCGAGAATGTTTTCTCCCTCGCGTTTGGCGAGCAATTCGTAAACCGCAGCCCAGGAGCCGATATCGCTCCAGCCCACCTCCGCGGGAATTACAAATACGTTCTGTTTTGCCTCAGCGGAGGCGTCAGCGCCGCTCGCTGCTTTCTCCAGGACGGCATAGTCGACGGAAATGTTCTCCAGAGTTGGATAGATTTTCTTCAGTTTTGAAGCGTAACTCCGTTTTCCGATGTGAGCGGAAAGCGACTCAATGGCCGCGAACGTCTTTGGCAGGAATTCCCTTAGCGCTTCCAGAAACGTGGAAACGCGCCAGAAAAACATCCCGGCATTCCAGAAATAGTTTCCGGAAGCAATATAATCACGGGCAACAGCCAATTCTGGTTTTTCTGTGAAGCGGCGCACGGGAAAGGCCGGGAATCCATTCACGTCGCGTTGCTCTCGCCCACGCTCGATGTAGCCGAAGCCCGTTTCCGGGCGTGTTGGCGGAATCCCCAGCACAACCATACGACCTTGTTCGCGCGCTAGGTCCAGAGCGGCGCCGACGATTTGGCGGTAGCGATCTGGCTGGGCGATGTAGTGATCGGCAGGCAAAACCGCCAGCACGGCGTCCCCTTTTGCGGCGTGCCGGACATGCGCGGCGGCAAGCGCAATGGCAGCGGCCGTATTTCGCCCTAAAGGCTCGGTGAGAATGCGCTTTCGCGCGGGGGAAGGAAGCTGTTTGGCTACGGAAGCGGCCTGCTCGGAATTGGTGACCGTCCAGATTCGGTCCAGCGAAATCAGGGGCCGCAAGCGCTCAACGGTCTGCTGCAACATGGTGCGCTTGCCCACGATGTTGAGCAATTGCTTGGGGGTGCGTGTGCGGCTGCGGGGCCAGAAGCGTGTGCCGCGGCCTCCCGCAAGGATGACGGCGTGAGTGGTGAGTTTTTGATCTGGCATGAGGCTTATTCCAACACGACTCCGGAGATGGTTTCCCGATCGAATCCGAGATTTTGCAATTGACGAGTGAGCAGTTTCGGGTCCGGTGTGGTGACGCGCAAGAGCGAGGTCGGTTCTTTCGGCTGGAGAAGTGCGAGTTCCAGGGATGCCGGCAGGAACCAGGCCTGTCCAGGGCGATAAGAATACTCGCAGGTAGAGTCATGAAACTTCCCGCTGCCACGCAGAAAAATGATGAGCTGAAATTCCGCAGCGTCGCCCTCGATCGAAGTGGTTCGGTCGCAGTCCCAACGCTCCGTCGCGAAGAATGAACAGGCGGCGAGCAGGCGCTTGTTTGCGTCCGGCGAATGCAAAGGCAGCGAAGGAAGTTTTCCGCTGCGCGTGCCATTGAAGCGAGTCACTTCAATGGCTTTCTCCAAATGCAATTCGCGCGGTTTGCCGAGAGCATCCACGCGCCCATAGTCGTAGACGCGATAGGTCAAGTCCGAATACTCCTGGATCTCGCAGACAACCATGCCGGGACAAATCGCGTGCTGAGTGCCGGCTTCCACAAAATAGGTTTCTCCGGCGTGAACGGAATAACGTACGAGAAGGTCTTCAGCCGTATTTTGAGCGAGGCCCTCCACAAAGACCTCGCGTGTGACCCCGGGCTTCAAACCGATCAACAACTCGGCGCCACGCTGTGCGCAGACAATATGCCACATCTCTGTTTTGCCGCGGCCTCCCGCGGCCTGCTCGTATCTGGAGGCGTAGGAATCGTCAGGGTGGACCTGAATGGAGAGCTTGTCATTTGGAAAGAGAAATTTCACCAGCAGCGGGAATTCGGGGTAGTGGCCCGAGCGGGTACCGCGCCAGTCCGCCGGCATCAAGCGCCAGCTTTCCCCAAGCGACTTGCCCGTGAAGGGGCCGGTGGCCACCCGAGATTCCAGGGCCGTCAGCCAGGCCTCACCAAGCGGTTCCTGCAGATTGGTTTTTTCCGGGAAAAGGGGCGCCAGCGAGCGTGCCCCCCAGGGCCGCGGACTAAAGATGGGTTCAATGCGCGTTAGAACAGGTTCGACCACGATCAGAATGCAGCTTCGGCGCGCGTAAGGAACTTGGTTAACCGCCGGAGTCCCTCCTCGATTCGATCCAGCGAGGTGGCGTAGGAAAGCCGGAGGAACCCAGGCGCCCCGAAAGCTTCACCCGGCACCAAGGCGATATGGACCTTTTCCAAAAGTTCCCTGGCCAGTTCCGTGCAACTTTTCGCTACTGGATTTTTACCTCGAAGGTGGGCGGACACATTCGGAAACGCGTAGAACGCCCCGCCGGGCCATTCGCAGGTCACCCCGGAAATCTCCCGCAAGCCTTCCACGATGCGCTTCCGCCGCCTGGCGTATTCGGCCAGCATCACGGGCACTGACTCCATCGAGCCGCGCATCGCCTCAAGGGCGGCGTATTGCGCGATGGAGGTGGGATTCGAGGTGGATTGGCTCTGAATTTTGATCATGGCCTGAATCAGCGGCTCGGGCGCAAGCGTATAGCCGATACGCCAACCGGTCATGGCAAAGGTCTTGGAGACCGAACCGACGATGATGACCCGATCCTTCGAATCCCTGGCACTGGCAATCGAGAAAGGCTGATGCGGGTCATAAACGAAGTGGGAATAGCACTCGTCGCCCATTAGCCAAAGGTTCTGCTTCTTGCAGACCGCCAGAATACGCTCATATTCAGCACCATCGACTACGCCGCCCGTCGGGTTGCTCGGCGAATTGATGATCACCATCTTCGTCTTTGGAGTAATGGACTTTTCTATGTCCGCAGCCTTGGCGCCGAATCCGTCTTCCTGCCGGGTCGGTACGATGACCGGAGTGCCGCCGGCATACTTGATGATGTCGGGAAAGCTGACCCAATAGGGTGCCGGAAGAATCACTTCGTCGCCGCTCTGTATCAAGACGCAAATGGCGTTAAAGATCGCGTGCTTTCCACCAACGGTGACCACGCATTCCTTTGCCGTGTAGCTGGAGCCGAGTTCACGGTTGTGCCAGGCCACGATGGCTTCCCGCAGCGGCATGATGCCGCCGGTTGGGGTGTACTTCGTGCGGTTCTCCTCAATCGCCCGGATAGCGGCTTTCTTGATGTGGTCTGGAGTCGGGAAATCCGGTTCGCCAGGGCCGAAGTCAGCAATATCCACACCCTTGGCCTTGAGTTGTTCCGCAGCGCTGATGACGACCGAGGTTGGCGAAACCTGGATTCGGCTGATGCGATTGGTCAGTTCCACAATCTCTCCTAGGAGGCGACCACCTGCGACAGATATTTGCATAGTTTTCAGGAATTCGCTGAGAATTTCAATCCTAATGCGGGCAGGGCCATTTTGGCCGCAGGGCCGATGCAGACGCAGGCAATATCAGGAGACTTTGGAGCGCAGCCTTTGTTCGACAATTGGCGGGACCAGGCCCGTCAAGGGCCCTCCGAGCTGAGCGATCTCTCGGACTAGCTTGGCGCTCAAGTAGCTGAAGCTTTCCCCAGGCAGCATGAACACGGTCTCCAGCCGGGGTTCCAGCTTGCGGTTCATCAAGGCCATCTGCAATTCGTATTCGTAATCGGAGATGGCGCGGATGCCCCGGAGGATTACCCCCGCGCCACGCTTGCGGGCATAATCGACGAGGAGTCCTTCGAACACATCAACTTCAACTGCATCCCATTGCTTTGTAACCTCGCGCAACATTTCGACGCGTTCCGACAGGGAGAAGAGCGGCTCCTTCTCCACATTTTTGAGGACGGCCACGATAAGCCGGTCGAACATTTTTTCGCCGCGTCCGATCAGGTCCAGGTGCCCATTGGTCACTGGATCGAACGAGCCAGGATAGATGGCCACAGAGGTCTTCATTGCTTTTGGGGGATGCTCCGCGGCTCATTCTATCGCAAAAGCTCAGGAAAATGAGAGCGAAGTTCGGCGGCGGCCGCGTGGGAAACGAGAATGGAATACTGTTGTCTGGCCCTGAGCAAATATGACAACCTCACTTGTCGCGAATTGTAACGTTTTACTCGGAGAGGTTTCCGTGTCAAGGGCTTGGAGACGGAGTTCATGAGTAGCATTTTCCTGAAGTGGAGCACACGTCTTTTCGTTTGGATCTTCTTTCTTATGGCCGGGATGCAGACGTGCGCGCAATCGCTCGAATTAAACGTGATGCCGCTGCCTGCCAAAGTACAGATGGGCAGCGACAGCCTGAGAATCGATGCTAACTTCACAGTGGCTTTCTCCGGATTCCGAGAGGCACGGCTAGACCGCGCTGCGCAGAGGTTTCTCGTGCAACTGCATCGCGAGACTGGAATCGTGTTCACCAACACGGCGGCGGACGCGGCCAAGGCCGCCTTAGTGGTGACCACCGACCACGGTAGCAAACCGGTACAGGAACCAGGTGAGGATGAATCGTACACGCTGGAGGTCACTCTAACTGGCGCGAAGCTGCGCGCTGCTAACCCCCTCGGCTCACTCCACGGGCTACAAACTTTTCTGCAGTTGGTTGCGATTACGCCGCTTGGATTCGCTGTGCCGGCCGTCAATATCCAGGATCGGCCGCGCTTTCCTTGGCGTGGGTTAATGATCGATGTCTCAAGGCATTTTATGCCTGTAGATGTCTTGAAGCGGAATCTGGACGGCATGGAAGCGGTGAAAATGAACGTGTTCCACTGGCACCTTTCCGATAACCAGGGTTTTCGCGCAGAGAGCCGGAAGTTTCCCAAGCTGCAATCCGAGGGTTCCGACGGCCTTTTCTATACTCAGGACGAAATCCGGGATGTCATTGCCTATGCCCGGGACCGGGGCATCCGGGTTGTGCCGGAATTCGACATGCCGGGCCACTGCACCGCGTGGTTTGTCGGCTACCCGGAGATTGCCAGTGCATCCGGGCCCTATCAGATCGAACGAAGGTGGGGCGTGTTTGATCCGGCGATGGATCCCACAAACGAAAAAACCTACAAGTTCCTCAACGATCTCGTTGCCGAAATGGCAAGACTCTTCCCGGACCCATATTTTCACATCGGCGGAGATGAGGTGAACGGGAAAGAGTGGGAGGCCAACCCGAAAATTCAGGCATTCATGAAGTCCCATAAGATGGAGAACAATGCGCAATTGCAGGCCTACTTCAGCCAGCGTGTACAGGAACTCGTTGCGAAACACGGTAAGAAGACCATTGGCTGGGACGAAATCCTTGTGCCAGGTGTGCCGAAGTCCATCGTCATCCAGTCGTGGCGGGGAGCGGATTCACTTGCAGAGGCCGCAAAGCTCGGCTATCGGGGAATTCTTTCGAACGGTTACTACCTCGACTTGGGGTGGAGCGCCGCACGACACTACGCCGTTGACCCCTGGGGCGGGGCAGCGGCGAATCTGAGCGCCGACGAGAAGGAACGGATCCTAGGCGGCGAGTCCGCTATGTGGTCGGAGTATGTTAACGCGGAGAATGTGGATTCGCGCATCTGGCCGCGCAATGCCGCGATCGCCGAGCGCTTGTGGTCGCCGCAGACCACGACCGATGTGGAATCCATGTACCGGCGCATGGAGGCGGAGAGCACGCGCCTGGAGTGGCTGGGTCTGACCCACCGGACGTACCAGCGGCTTATGGTGGAGCGGATGGCTGAACCGGCTTCGGCCGAAGAAGTCGGGGCTCTGCTCACGCTCACGAAAGCCCTGGAGCCGGTGAAGGATTACAGCCGCGAATCCCTGGCTGGGGAAGAAGCGACAAGTCAAACACCCCTGACGCGAATCGTGGACGCGGTGAAACCGGAAAGCGAGGAATCTCGTCGCTTCTCGAGCAGTGTGGACCAGTTCGTCGCTTCGTCCTGTAAAGACAGCACAGGGGCCGCCGACCTGCGTGCACAGCTTTCCCGCTGGGCAAAGAACGACCTGGCCATGCAACTGCTCGCCCAGCGTTCCTCACTCGTGAAGGACGCAGCCCCCGCGTCCGCCGCATTCTCCCAAGCTGCCGAGTTGGCGCTCACCGCGCTGGATCGGATCAGTCAGGGTTTGCCGCTGGCCGAAGACCTGAAGAAACAGCAAATCGACGAGCTAAACGCGGCGGAGATGCAGGCACACAAATCACAGTTGACTATCCCTACCCTCGGGGCTTTTCAAAAACTGGTCGAGGTGGGGAGTACGGGAGGGGCCTGCGCCAGCCCGAAATAGGAATGCGGCCTAGAGCTCGAATGCCGTGGCTGACGCCATGCCCGAATTGCCTGCTCCTGTGACATCTCTGAACGCGGCGTTATGTTCGGCTCCGACGGCAGTCGGAGAGCCACTTAGGACCAAGAAGCAGCCATTTAAGCTCCAAAATTGGCTGTTGGACGAAGAACGCTAGAAATACGACTATTTTAGTCTTACTGTAAGTATAATTAAATTAATGCGTTGTAATAGAATTAGGCTATTGGGGGGTTGACAAAAAGACTACGGCAGCGGTATAGTCTTATGGGACTAAATTGGTCGTATAAGCATCTAACGGGTGCCTACGACACGTGTGAGACATGTTCAAGCTCTCCAAAAAGGCGGATTACGGGTTGATCGCGATGAAGCACCTCGCCAACCACCGCCAGCAGCATGCTTGCAGCGCCAACGAGATCGCCGAGGAATACGGGATTTCCGCCACACTCATGGCCAAGGTACTGCAAAAGCTGGCCAAACACGGACTGGTGGCGGCAAAACATGGATCGAGCGGCGGATACCAGTTGGCCAGACAGGCGGATCGGATCAGCGCTTTAGAAGTGCTGACCGCGATTGATGGGCCCGTGCTGATTACCTCTTGCGTGACCAGTCACGGCAACTGTGACGCCACTGACCGCTGTTCCATCAAAGAGCCATTGCAGCGCGTAAACGAAAGCATCTTAGGAGTTTTGAGCACGGTAACCATCGCTCAACTGAGCGAGGACAAGCAGGAACCGGCTCTAGTGGAATTAAAGGGGATGGACCGGTTGGCGGTTACTCGCTAGCCGGGGAAGTGCCCAAGAGGAGAAAAGAGACATGGCCGTCAAGCTGCCGATTTACATGGACAATCACGCTACCACGCCGGTGGACCCGCGTGTTCTGGAGGCGATGTTGCCATATTTCACCGATAAATTTGGCAATGCCGCCAGCCGGAACCATTCCTTCGGCTGGAGCGCGGAAGAGGCCGTCGAGAACGCGCGGCAGCAGGTGGCTTCGCTGATTAATGCCACGGCCAAGGAGATCATTTTCACGAGCGGCGCGACGGAATCGGACAACCTGATGATCAAGGGTGTCGCGGAGATGTACCGCGAGAAGGGCAACCACATCATTACGCAGGCCATCGAGCACAAGGCTGTGTTGGATACCTGCAAAAACCTGGAAAAGCACGGGTTCGAAGTGACTTATCTGCCAGTGCAGCGCGATGGCCGCGTGGATCCCGAGGATGTGCGCAAAGCCATCAAGCCCACGACCATCCTGATCACGGTGATGTATGCCAATAACGAAATTGGCGTGATCAACCCGATCGCGGAGATCGGCAAGATCGCCAAAGAGCACGGCATCATTTTTGCGGTCGATGGAGTGCAGGCCGTTGGCAAGGTTCCCGTGGATGTGCAGAAGGACAATATTGACCTGCTGGCGATTTCAGCGCACAAGATTTACGGGCCGAAGGGTGTTGGTGCGCTCTATGTGCGGCGGCGCAACCCGCGCGTGCAGCTTTCCGCAATTATCGATGGCGGGGGACATGAACGCGGCATGCGCTCCGGGACGTTGAACGTGCCTGGCATCGTCGGGCTGGGCAAGGCCTGTGAAGTCTGCCAGAAGGAAATGCCCCAGGAAGCCGAGCGGTTGCGCGGCTTGCGGGACCGCCTGAAGGCCGGGCTGGAGGCCAAACTGGACGAAGTTTTCATCAACGGTTCGATGGAGCACAGGCTCCCGAACAACCTCAACATGAGCTTTGCCTATGTCGAAGGCGAATCGCTCCTGATGGGGATCAACGACGTGGCGGTTTCGAGCGGTTCCGCGTGCACCTCGGCAACCCTTGAGCCCAGCTACGTACTCAAAGCCCTAGGCGTAGGTGAGGATCTGGCGCATACGTCGATTCGCTTCGGCCTGGGGCGCTTCACGACACAGGAAGAAGTCGATTACGTGATCGACAAGATGGTGCAGGTTGTTACCAAGCTTCGCGAGCTTTCGCCGCTTTATGAAATGGCCAAGGAAGGCATCGACATTTCCAAGGTCAAGTGGCAGACCGCGTAATTTTCTCAGAAGGATGGCAGGTAAAGGAAATGGCAAGCGCAATTGCAAGTGAAGGAACGCTGCGGATCCACCGGTCGATCGCCGGGACATCGGCGCCGTTCCGTGTAACGTATCAGCCGTATCAGGACGGTGATGAGCCGGCACCGGCGGCCGAGCGTTCGTTTTATCACCTCCAGGAGGTTCGGGAGTTTCTGAACATTCTGGGAATCGGCACACAGTATGTACGCGAAGCGCTGCGGGAACTTACCGCGGGGCGCTCCGCGTTTTTGACCAACATTGCCCTGACGGAAAAGGCAATCAAGAACGCAGGATTTGGCGCCCTACTCGCGGCAGCGAGGGGCTGAGTTTTCGGGACAAATGCACCAGAAGGAGAGAGGGGCTCATGGCATATAGTGAAAAGGTAGTCGATCACTACAATAATCCGCGCAACGTCGGCAGCCTCCCCAAGGAGGATCCCAACGTCGGGACCGGCCTTGTGGGCGCTCCGGAGTGCGGCGACGTGATGAAGCTGCAGATGAAAATCAATCCGGAGACGCAGGTCATCGAGGAGGCCAAGNTTCAAGACGTTTGGCTGCGGTTCGGCCATCGCCAGCTCCTCTCTTGCAACGGAGTGGGTGAAAGGCAAGACCGTGGACCAGGCGCTCGCGATCAAGAACACGGATATCGTGCGCGAGCTCTCGCTTCCGCCGGTCAAGATTCACTGCTCCGTGCTCGCGGAGGACGCCATCAAGGCGGCCATCGGCGACTGGAAGAAAAAGCACGGTATCGAAATCCCCGCGCAAGAAAAGCCATCGCACTAAGTGCGGGCTTCGCGGGCTAAAGGCGTCTTCCGGCGGTGGCGAATGGCCGTCGGAGGATGCTGTCGAAGATTTCGCTCCGGAAAGTTGTAGGACAATCGGGCCATGGCAACCGAAATCACAACGCAGGCTCCGGAAAAAGAGAAGGCCGGGCCGGTGATTCACCTGACAGAGCGCGCGGCGAAGAAAATTCTCGCGCTGCTCGCGAAGGAAGGCGTGTCTCCGGAAACCGGGGGCTTGCGCGTTGGCGTGCAGGGCGGCGGCTGCTCGGGGCTTTCTTACGCGATGCGGCTGGATACTCAGGCGCGCGATCGCGACAAAGTGTTTGAGGAGTTCGGCGCGCGAGTTTTTGTGGACCCGAAGAGCCTTCTCTACCTCAATGGCACCACGCTGGAGTACGAGGAGACACTCATGCGCCAAGGCTTCGTCTTCCAGAATCCCAACGCCGCGCGAAGTTGCGGCTGCGGGAGTTCATTTACGGCGTAGCGGTGGCACGGACTTCAGTCTGTGCCCTGGCTGGTACTGACTCGGTCTGAAAAGTGGTTGGCTACCGCAAACGCCAGCCACTTTTTTTGTGTTCGGGGGGTGGCAGCGCAGAATTTTATGGCCAGCTCAATTCCCATGACGAATCCTCCGCTGGTGTGCTGGAATTGCCACGAGCGCACGATGG
>OCOJ01039518.1_pt1 | contig 29450 bp, 30 predicted proteins | sample 1539251 | NCBI WGS metagenome assembly OCOJ01 (sample SAMN01911457, study PRJEB22624) | soil metagenome | biome: Soil | place: Malaysia | collected 2012-04-30 | depth RA_metagenome m
GAAAACTTTCGCTTCTGGCACGAAACGAGTTCCCTGCGATGCCAGGAGCACGCGGCAAAAATACTCGCCGTCGTCGTCACTCAGGAGGCGGGTGTCCCAGGGTCCCGCCGCTTCGGCCAGTTCTCGGCTGGTCAGCCAAGTCGCGGTTTGCATGTGCAAATTTTCGCCCATTTTCCTAAGGAGCCACTCGACCGGGGAAAGATCCTGCCAGAGTGAAGTCGGAAGGAAGCGGGCGCGATGGGTCCGGTAGTTGAAGTAGGCCCACGATGAGGAAAGAAGTATTCGCCTGGTTCTGAATTCCCCCAAGGTCGCAAGCTGCCGCTCGATCTTGTCCGGGGCAAGAAGGTCATCTGCATCCAGCCATTGGATATAGTCGCCCTGGCTGAGGCGGAACCCATGGTTGCGAGCCGCGGCAGCTCCCTGGTTCTTTGTGGACACGACCGCAACCTCCTTAGAGGCAAATCGCTGTGCAACGTCGGCCGTCCGATCACTGGAGCCATCGTCCACGACGATGATCTCTTTGCGCGGCCAGGTTTGCCCAATCGCCGACTGGATCGTCTCGGCGATCCATTCTTCGGCGTTATAGGCGGGAACTATGATCGAGACCAGGGGTTCCATGACAGGGTTTACTTGGGCAAAACCCGGAGGCCTATAGTCGCAAACTTTCTTTACGAAACCGTCGCCGCAAGGTTAGTGGGAGGAGCCGGTGGACCACTCGGCGGACTGCCACTCGGTTGACTACCACCCGATCTCGACGGATGTGGATAAGTGTAAGGCGTGTAGCTAGGCTTCGCCCCGCTGTCCACAAAAATATCGCGGTTGAGAGTAACGAAACCGGGCGACTGCGTTCCCCAAGTGGAATCTCCGGCGCAGGGTAGAGTGGCCCCTGACTGACAGTTATTCCAGAGATAAACTGGATCAATGTGGTATCCTGATCCGCTATCCCATCCGGTTCCTACTTGCCTTTCTACTTCTGGTCCCGATCCAATCAGAGCTGAATCGCTGGGTACCTGCCCCACGTTGCAAGTAAAGCCTCCCCCGGAGCCGTTTTGCGGGCACTCCACAATGGACTGAAACAGGGTGGGCGCCCCGTAACCTTGGTTTTGGTAAGCCACGGTGTTATCGTGCAAAACGCCGGTCCCTGCCCTGGCCCAGAAGTACCGACCAGCGACGTTGCGGTTGCTCGTGGTCGTGATAATGGTGTCGTTGTAATACTCAAACTGCCTTCCGCCGAATGCCGACGTGAACCCGTGCGTCAGGGCGCTGATTCCGTCCAGAGTTGAGTGACGGATGACCACGCGACCATTGTCGTCGATGTCGGGAGCCTGCCCGAAGTTTCTCCAAGTGCTGTCCTCGATATAGAGGTTCTGCGTACCGTTGGTATCCAGACTGCCAAGCGTGGAATTGCTGGCCCAAGCGAGAGGGCTGCTAACGTGAATGCTGGCACCTTCAGGGCAGCATTGCCCGCCAAGTCCGCCGCCGACTCCCTCTGCCAGGACGTTCCACATCACCCCGCCCAATGCTTCCCAAGCGATAGCTGCCACTCCCGGCTCATTGCCAAACCTGTTTTTGATCTGAAAGTAGTCGTCATCAATCAGAGCCACCATTGTTCCGCTGCCGTGCAGGTAGATGTGATTGACGTTCCCCGAACCCTCGTCAAACGCTATCCCTGTTACCCGCACATGGAAGCTGTTCCCCGTAGTCAGATCAAACAACGCAGAGCTTGAATTGTTGGTGATGGTGACATTCCTGCTGCTTGTTCCCCCGGTGGTAGGAGTGTAATTTTGCGCTCGAATCCAGATTTGCTTGGTGGTGGCGATGCCAGTAGACCAAGAGCACGATCCGTTCGGGATTTGGACGGTATCACCGTTGCTAGCGGAGTTGATTGCGGCCTGCACGTCGCTGGTATTGCAGGAAGCGGCGGTGAAGTCGGCGGCGCTGAGCAGCGCTGCACTGAAAAAAGCACTCACTAAGAATATGAATGAAAGCCGTTTCACCAGCATGATTATGGCTCCCTCTCTCGAAAGAAGATCGCAGTTTTGGCACTGTCCAAGTAAATATTGCGTGGACGAGACGAAAAGTCCAGGCACGAAGGTTCATCGTTTGGAAGGCCAGTGAGAGAAGGGTAAATGGCCGACGTAGCTGAAAACACTCGACTTACGACACGATTAGGCATGGTTGTAATTCAACCCACAACATTCTTAAATGCTGCGTTCGCCGTTTCTCGTGCACGGTTGATACCACAAATGCGGAGTGATTGAAGGAGATTGGCGACTGAAATCCCTCTCGGAATTGTCTATGAAAATTCGGTGCACGATTTCCAGGGTCAACAGTTTGTGGATCTCGGTGGTGTAGTTACGATCCCCCTTAAGATGCCTCTTTACCACTGTCTCAAGGCCTTTTCGGTCGATGTAAGATCTGCAGAGACTGCGCGCATCGAGCAACATCTCCCGAACGTACTCGGCGAGACTATCCCGGTACCAGACCCTGAAATGGAAGATCTTGTGCCTCCCGAGGAAGAGCCGTTCGAGGTGCAAAGGCGAAAGAACATGGTCCACAAGGGCGATCCATTGGGGCATGCCCATGTCGCATGCGTACTCGGCCTTGAACAGGAACTCGAGGAAAGCCCGGGAGGCCGCGCCGGAAAGACGCCGCCCATTTCCGGATAGGCCGCGGTCCGTTGGTATCCGCACCAGATCCGTGTTTCCATCTCTAATCAAGCGCAGAGAAATCCCGCTCGTAGTAAGAGCCGATTCTGGTGCGCGGAAGACCGTTCGGACAAAGTCATTGTCGAGGAAGGGAGACCGGAGCGAGAGTTGCGTCTGCTCAAGGGCCAGCACGCCGTAATGATGCCACGGGCCTTGCTTGAACACGGCAAAGGAAAGCGGGTGCTGCCTAAGTAGCTCAGCATATGTCTGCCCGGCCCGGTAAACATGAGCAAGAAATCCAGATTGGAACAGCCCTTGTACTGGGTCCACGGGCTTGAACGCCCGGACCTGCCGGAGAACCTCACCACCGTAGTTCCCAGTCATTCGAACCGGAGCGATCTCGCGTGCTTTCTCATTGAGATACAAGTCGGGCGCACGTCCTACATCGACACATCCATCGGTAAGATAGACCGCCCGCTCTGCATAGTGAGGAAAATGCGAAAGGAACTCCTCTCCCATCCGCACCACCTGGTGCGGCTGTTCGCACAGATGAGCCACCTGGCGTGCCACGATAACATCCTGACAGTCGCGGAGCATTCCCCCAAACGTGTAACACGGCAGGGATCCGGGTTGAGGCTTCCGCCACGCCATAATCATGCGCGTGTCNTAAGCCGCCGGTCAGCGACATCGCGATCCGTTCGTGGCCGTTGAAGTACCGAGGAAGGTTTCGAGCAAAAGTCGCTCGGAGTTTTCGATAAAAAGATTCCGGATCGAGCCTTTCCTGCTGTTCCCATTCTCGTGGGTGGAAATAGCTGGCTTTTTGCTCGAGTGATCCATCCTGAAAAACCCATGCCGAAGCCGGCGGCAAAACATGGATGCCTTCAAACAGCGTCCGATTCTCCAAGACAGCGCCGCACGCAACGAACTCTCCGAGGCTCTCTGGATCCATCCTACGAACTTCAGGACAGACGGCCAGGATCGCTTTGGCCTCAGCACCGAAGTAGAACGCATCGCTTGATTCATGGTAGTAGATCCTGTGCATACCATATCGATCGTTGAACAGGACCGCGGCTTTGCGGTGGCGGTCAGCCAAGAACCCGTGGAACCTTCCGTTCAATCCGGCTGGAAACGATGGATCTTCTTCGTAGAGGTGTACCAGATAGGAGGGCCCGTCTAGCTCACAATCGTGCCCTCGATCTCTTAAAACCTGCCCGCCCCCCGGCTCCGGAAACTCTTCTCCAGAAAACACAAGAGTCACGTCTCCGCGTTCGTTACGCAGGGGCATTTCGTTCCAAGAACAATTCCCCTGCGCAGTCCAACCAACGTAAAACCCAGATGCATCATCGATCCAGGTTCCCGTTGTATAGAAAGACTCGTGGCGAAGGCTATGCACCATCTGGAACAACCGCTCCACCGCCTGCTTGCGGGGCATCTTTGTGATAAGGCCGACGATTCCCGGCATGCCTGATCCTAGAGTGTCCCCTCGATGGCCTTCAACCTGCGGGCATACCACAGGCCTCGGATCTTCAGAACTTGTGAAAGTAAAGGTTTGGGAAGGAGCGGTGCGAGCCCACGATGAAGTCCCAACCGCAAAGCTACTTCTCCTTTACGCGTGAGCGGAATGTAATATCGCGGTACCAAGACTTTCTCGAAGCCGTTGCGTCGCTTGAACTCGGTAAGCGAGCTATTCGGGTCATTGTAGGTGTAGTTGTAGTACACCACATGAGATATTCCTCTTTGCTCACAGATCTCGACAGCCTTTGCAATCAGGGCGTTGGCCGGCCTCTTGTCATAGTGCTTCATCATGCTGAGCAGCTGAACGATGTTTGCAACTTTGTCCGCATAAGTCATTCGAATAAAACCAATCAATTCGTCCTGACAGTACGCGCCCAAGAAAACATTTCTATCCGCATAGGTTGAGTTTTCGGACCTGACGGCCTCGCAGCTTTTTTGGAAATGCCAAAAACGTCTGCCTTGTCTAATAGGAGTTTCGTTATTTATGCTTACTATGCCCTGGACAAATGTGTCGTCGAGTTCCGAGACGTTCACGACCACTCCGCTCTTACCTGCTTTCCGCACTGCCCTTCGGACGCTGGGCTCGACTCGTTTCTCCCACCAGTCGGAAAACGTCGTTATTGGAATTACGGCCAAGTTGTCCCATTCAACGTAATAGTTAAATTTCGGACTCGTGTCCGGCAGCTTCTGAGCAAATGTGAACAGGTCGGCTTTAAGGGCCGCTTTTTTCAGCTGCCTAACGAACGATACAGGGTCGGCAATCAATTCCCCCTCGACCAGCTCTTCATCTTTAATGACAGCTATCGTGAGCCATTTACCGCTAGCAATCACTGTCCTTCCATCAATGCGCACCGCTGGGACCGAAACGGTCTTGCCTTTTATGCGAATCTCAGTGTGACTCATATAATTCTCGTTTACGCCCAAATTGACGACTGTGTTCGGCTTAACAGGTTAAAACACGGCTCCCGCGGACAGGTTCGCATCAGGCAAAACGGAACTATTAAGCCTTTTCTGAGGATCGGCGATCCATACTGTCGCACCGCCAGCGTACCTGCCTTTGACTTCGAATACAGGTGTTGAGTTGGCCAATGCTGGCTCGCCAAACGTGACAATGGCAGTCTCAGCTTTGTTATTGGAATGCTCACCCTTCCGGCATTGCAAAACAGTACTCCAGAAAAAGTGAACTTCTTTAAGGCCGGCGGGAGGGCGATGCTGCCTGGTAATCGCGCTTTCAACAGAATCTATGGGATTCCCTGCATTGTCTATGAAGGTCAAATCATAGCCACAATACTCAGAAGTGTGCAGCCAGGTCAGAACACTCTCGAGCTGATACGTTCTTTCACGCTCTGTCAGAAGAGGCCTCGCAACCGTAGTAACAATTGGTACTCTGATCCCAGCGCGGACCAGCACAATGACCAGTGCTGACACGATGATGATCCCCAGAGCATACCGGGTCTTGATTAGCAACAGTGCCTTCTCACCCTTAGCCCACCCCAGAGCAGTCACATATGCTGCGACAATTATGGCAAAAAGACCGTAGATCGGCGTACCGATTCCTCCACCAAATGGAAGCAGCGCCGCCGCAACCATTAGGAAGAAAAGCCTCCAGTTCCTCGAGAAAAGTAGCTTCATCAATACCACGCAGAACCAAAGAAGCAGCAGGGGCAACCCTTTTAGGAAAAATACAATGGCGAGCGCCGAGGCAATCAGGCAAACAGCTAGCTTCGCCCTGGACGTAAGGGCCGTGCTGAANAACGGTGATTTGAGTCAACAGAAGGGCCACTAGAGATGCGAGTCGATTGACTTCATTAGTTTTATAACTTACAAGGAACCCAAATAGTCTGCTGGTAATAGACATCTTCTCGGTCGGCCTAACAGGGGCCACCATTACAGCAACTACAATCGTAACCAGAAGCAAGATTGCAATCGCCTGAAGGTGTTGGGCCCGAGTGCGTTGCCGGAAGGTGTCAAGGTAGAATCCACAGTAGAAGCCCAAGAAAAGGGCTGTCGCGAAGGGATGCCACAATATGAGTAGTGCCGCAACTCCCCCTAACCACATCTCCCATTTGCCGCCCATTTGTGCTGCACGGAGCTGGAGCATCGCTCCGAGAGTCAGCATAACTGGCACGTAGAATATTCCGTAAATATGAAAGAGCTGCACGTAACTGGGAAAGAAGACACAACCACAGAGAAGCGCCACCATCGCGAACAAGCGGCGCTCGGGCGCGGCAGTATAGATAAACCACCACGCGGCAACGAACATTCCATACACAAATCCTTGGAGTAACGCCTGGCGTAATACACTGGTCGGAAACACGCCTGGATCCAGGATTCGAAAGCCCAGCCACGTAGCTGCCTGGGCCAATGGACGATACGACTTAGAGATAAAGGAAAACGCATGGGCAAAGCTGTAACTGTGTACCCAGGCAAGCCACTCATAGCTTTCTCTGTGACTGGCAAACGGTACGACCATAAAGAACCAAAAAGAGAAGCCGAGAATAGCAATGATGAAGTAAACGAGTGTCTCTGTGCGAGACCCTCGGTCGAAACGGAAGCTGTTGTCGATCCGGCACTGTGCGGGTTTGGAGCTCATACGGCTAATCTTTCGCAACTTGAGTTGGGTGCCTCGCCCCCTTCCAAACGAAGGTCGGCCAGCGGGGCAATACCGGGCATCGCTCGCGGCACAGCAATCGCTCCAAGCAAAAACATAACAAACATCAACTGAATTCTGAAGGCCGACTCAGTGACATTGTAGAATGGCAAAATAGCCCACAGTGCTAAGGCGAATGAACCTAGGCTGGGCACTTGTGCGTAAGTTCTGCAGACCGTCCGGTAGCTCGAGATCAGGAAAACAGCAAGAAGGAAGAGCCCAATTAGGCCCAGGTTGAGGTACACCTCGAGGTAACCATTGTGGGCCTCATTGACCGCGCCAGCCAGCGCCCATACCTGTTTGAGCCGAGGCCCTAGCCAAAAACTCTCGTATCCGGTGCCAATGAGTGGATTCGTGTGGGTGCTCAGAACAGCGCTCCAGATGTTGGTTCTACCGGTGAGGCTCGGATCCCGACCGACAGCCATGGCAAGTTCTGCGTTAATGTCGAACCCGAAGCCAAAGGCTAGCACCAGATACAGACAGACCAAGACTGGAATTGTCACCTTAAGGAAAACAGGGCGGCGTTTGATCGCTTTGCTGTGCGCCGCTGCGATCACCACACAGCCGAGCACCAGGCATAGACGAGAGGTCGCGCTGTTTGACATATCCAACAGCCACAGGGTCATGGCGATGAACGCGAAATTGACGAGAATGACCTTTCTGGTCCACCGTTCCTTGCGTTTGGACCAACGCGTTACCGTGTCCCAGAAAAAAAAGAGCCCGCTGACCAAACACAGGACACCGAGCATGTTCTTGCTGGTTGTGACTCCCATATGCTCGGGCAGGCCTGTCCATCGATCGTAGCCAATACTGATGTTGGGATAGTACTTGAGAAGCACAACGGAAAGGGGGATTAGCACAAAGCAAAGGCGGCGAAGAAGTGTGCGGACTGCCTCCAAGGGAATAGGATCAGACAGAACCACAAATATCATCAGATAGCTGCCAAGGTCTCGCACCCACCTCTTGGCGGCAACAAAGGAATAGTCTGACCACAAGACGCTTACCAGAGCAAAAGATAGATATAACGTCAAGGCTAAATTTCGGTTCGCAACATCACCCCATTTGAAACGCCGCGAAATGAGGGTGCCGACTCCAAGCAGAATTAGGACAGAATAGATGACGCTGTCCAATGGATTCCCTTCTTCAAGCGCCTGGGCAGCCTGGCCAGCTGCCGTGCCAAGCCATTGCGAGGGCAGCCGCGATCCCACGATGGATATCCAGATCACTGACACCCACAAAATCAACGACGTCTTCGCCGCTCTTGCGGGGCCCGATCGCAACAGCTTCAGGTCGAAGCGCAGTAGCCACAAGAAAAAGATGAACCACAGTAACAGCGCTAATGGAGGAGGCATCGCATAATCCGTTTGCGTGTGGTTTGCTAAAGTAGTTGAAGGACTCCGCACCGAAGGCTATGGGGAATCGCCCTTAGGCAAGGTACATGCTGAATCCGCTATCCAACTGAGTTTTGAAGCGCCAGATGCCTCCGCGGCCGCACGGCACGAAGTTGATCAAAAATGGCGTCCATGATTTTGGCGGTGAGTAGAATTTCCCGGTAAGGAATGGGAACTGGAGCGTCCTGACGGATCGAGCGATAGAAGGATTCGATCAAGAACTTCATCCCGTAGTCCGTGTGGAAATCTCTAGCCAGAAACAATCGTACATTCTCGAAGAGATTTCCGAGATACTGCTTCGCAAAAAGCACAGGGGGAATCACATTGTCGGCATAGCTCTTGAATTTCGTGCCGCGAAGCCGCAGTACGATTTCGTGACTTTGATCAAGAATGAGTCCATTCTCCGGGCCGTAGATTCTAAACTCGTGGACCAAAGGCCTCATTTGGGAAGAAAAAGTAAAATAGGCGGTGGTTCGCTCCTCCTCCCGGATCATAACTCGGAGCTCATCCACAATCTCGGTTTCGCCTATCCCTTTGAGAATCGGGCTCACGAAGCCGTATGCGATTACCTGAGGATCATCGCTAGTCAGGAATTGTGCGATTCTTCCGATTCCGTGGCTGATAACGTTGTGTAGTAACTGCCCAGGCAGTCTACGGACCCAATGATCCTTGTCGCCCAGCAGGGCTCGCGCATAGCTGGCATCCCCAAGATCGTAACCGTAGTGACCCTCCATGTGTACCGGCGGCCCGCCCAGGTACCCGCTTTCAACCAGTGCTCTCATACGTCGAGACGCCTGACTGAATTGGTAGTTGTGACCAACGGTTAGTTTGAGTCCCTTTTGGTTGGCAAGGTTAATGACTCGCTCTGTGCTCTCCGCATCGACGGTAAAGGGCTTCTCAACGTATACGTGACAGCCGTGCGCGAGACAGAACCTGGCAATGTCGAAGTGACTCTCTGGTGGTGTGGTGATGTGGACAACGTCCGGCCGCCCCGTACTCATGAGCTCAGACAGGTCAGTGAAGTACTGTTTGACCGGGAATCGCTCGTAGAGCTGCTTGGCCATCAAAGGTTCACGGTCGCACACGCCAACGATCTCACATCCCTCCACCCTCTGGATCTGCGAGGCGTGAGCATCCGCGATTTTGCCGCATCCAACAATAGCAACCCTAAGCATACCGCTCACCCTGGCTAGCACTTTCGAAATACCGACATAGACCCTCTGCGGTGGACACCTTCGGAACCCAGCCTAGCTTCAGTTTCAATTTCGTGTTGCTGTAATGGGTCTTCTTCCATTCGGCGTACCAACGTCTCCTATTGAAAACGGGCGGCAATTGCCCTTGCGACCATTGCGAATACTTCTCCCACGAATAGCACAGCACGTGACTGACCGCATGGGGAATATAGACTGATGGGAAATGTCTCACATTTTTCTTGTACTGACGCAGGAACTGGCGGCTAGAGGGGAGGTCATCGTCAACGACGTTGAAAACCTCGCCTTCGATGCCCTGGACTAAGCCAGCGAGGGCGATCGCCTCTGCGCAGTTCTCGACATAGGTGAGCGGTATAGTATTAGAACCACCTAAATGCAGGAACAGGCCAAACGTTCCGACGCCTACGCGGCCTGTGATTTCAGAGCCCGCACCATAAACACTGCCAGGTCTAACAACGACATAGGGGATTCCAAAGTTCTTTCCATATTCGGCGACGATTTGCTCTTGCTTGACCTTGGCATAGCAATATGCTTCGCCCCGAAGCTCGGGATGCTCCTCTGTTGGGCAAGCCTCGTCCAAGCACCTGGACTTTTGACGGTTAGTGTAGACGCAGAACGAGCTGACCAAGACAAATCTTTGCAGATTCGCGTACCGAAGGCTGGCCTCGAGCAGGTTGCGTGTCGTGACAACCGAGTTCATGAAGGCATCGGGAAAAGACTTCTCACCGATTCCCGCAGCCAGATGGAGGATGACCGCCACATCCTTGCACGCAGCCTCGCAGTCTGCGCGGCGGAGTAGATTGCCTTTAAATATCTCAATACGGGCCCCCAGGGGCCGGCGCTTGGCGATTGCTTCAATCTCTTTTAGATCGCCGGAGGGCCGCACGAAACAGATAAGGTGGCGGAACCCACGAGTCACCAAATTCTCTACGACGCGAGACCCTATGAAACCTGAGGCACCTGTCACCAATATCCGATCGTGGGGAGTAACGATGAAAGAATCATGCATCGAGTGCTCTGATTCAGGGCTCGGCCGCGACCCGATTTGCGGGCCTGTAATGTCGGCTCCTCGAATATTCATCTGCTGACTCCGCAGGGAACCCAGGTGTCGGCACTTTCATTGAAAGCCAAGTCGACGTATCCTTCTGGATCCTGGGCACCAGTCCCGCAGAACTCTCGCGCATTATGGATGCGCACTCGCAAGCCAGGAAGACGATCACTATCCTCAGCCGAGACCCTGGCGCGCACTGTATCCGGCTCAATTGAATCCGTCTCGAACACTACCGAGCGACGCTTTCGAAACCAGGAGACCACCTGTCCAGCCGTAGAGAACCATGCGCCTCGACTCTTCAAATCCTGAACCAAGTGACGATAGCAAGCGTCCCACAGCCTTTCCGGGGAAAGGCTGCGATCATGCCAGTTGATTGTAAGGCAGCCTCCGAATCGGGCCGCATTTTCCGCTAGTCGACCGAGGACTATAGTCGCCTGTCGTGGGGATAACCCCAGGTAATCCGGGTAAAACAGCGCGGTGTCCATCGCGTGTAGCGGCAATTCGAGCAATTGAGTCGCTGTTAGAGGCTTGTACACTTGCGTTGTGCCCGCGCGATATCCCACCGTCTCGTTGTAGCCAATCGTGGAGTCATAGAAGGCTCCGGCCTTCTCCAGGACCAGGGGCGATTGTTGGTCGTGGTAGAGCCAGTGCATTCGCACACCAATTTTCGAAACTCCTGTTAGACGTCGAATCTCTTCGAGTTCCTCATGCCCCCTGGAAGCGTCGAGCCACGCGTCAATCCCATGTAGCCCAACTTCGACACCCGCAATGATCAATTTTCGAATCGTATCTGCGATATCCGCCGCGCCATATCGAGCAGCGCGCAAGCTAGGTGCCGGACCATGAGAGACCCCTCCCGGGTAGTTCTTGAAAGGAATCACGAAAAAGGTTGAGGGAAGCCCCTTCTCCAAGTTTAAGTAACGATCACCAAACTCGCGCCAGAAGTCTCTTGCCACCCCCATATAGACAAATGGTAGCTTCAAAGCCGCCACCCAATTCGTGAACAGAGTTCGCAGGGGTATTCGTCCTCGGAGTAGGTTGACCAAAGAACCGAAGAGCGCACGATATAAGAACCCAAACATCGTGTGATCCCATTTGTGTTGGCGGATCGAGGGATGATCGATATCGTGAGTCAGGCAAGCTATGAACGGATGGCCGTCAGGCACCGGAGGAATCTCGACCAATCGAACTCCGCACCCAGTAATCAGGTCTCTTAACAGAGTAATATGTAGTTCCAGGGAGGGTATGTTCGCGTTCGCAAGAGGCTGACCGATCGTGAGCAACCTCCGAATCTCGCCAAACAAGTCGTAACCGATCCGTGCCAGTACGCGTTGTCCGGATCGGACTACATATGCGGCGGATTCCTGCGAATCCTCCTCCGTCAGAATGGCGTTCCCTTTCCCCGGGAAGGTAACGCTCTTACCATAGATCGGAATCCGGTTTCCTTTGTACGATAAAATGCGGAATTCTTTCCCCTGGCGACCACTCTGGGTCCCCTGTTCACCGTCATAAGGCGTTGTTCTGCCGGCATAGAAGAGTAGCAGCTTCGCTGCTCCCTCGGCTTGCTCACCGCCTGCACACAGCAGAACGTCATAACACCGGCCCCTGCGATAAACCTCCCATGGAGTTTTAAAAAGCTCGAAGAACTCGCGGACCACATCGTGATCCGAGGAATCCGCAATAACGCCTATCATCGTGAGATGATCCTAGTTCAGCGCTGCTATCGGCTCGACCTGCGCGCGAAGCCATTGCTCACAAACAACGAGGCTAAACAGGATTTTATGATTGTCGTCCCGGCCGGAAGCATGCTGCTCGAAGAGTTTGCGCACCGCGGCGGGGCGCAGGTATTGATAGATCCTTGAGTCGCTGTCAAAAAGGCTCTCCGCCATCTTGTTGTCTATTGCGTTACGAAACCAGCTATCTACAACATTAACCGCAAAACCACGTTTCGGCCTCTTTAGGATCGATTCGGGGAGATAGGTTCGACAGATCTGGCGATGTAGCCATTTCCGCGAGGCATGCCTCACTTTAAAGCTGGCTGGCAGCCTTTCGACATACTCGACGATTTCCTTGTCCAAGAAGGGGACGCGGAGTTCGAGACTATGTGCCATAGAGAGCTTGTCCGNAGCTTGTCCGCGTACATGAGAAGTTCGTCAGGGAGAGTGGATCGTACTTCCAGGAACTGAAGTCCGCCAAGCTCGTCAGTTGCCACTGAAAGGTCAGCGAGGCTCGCCCAGCACTCGAGGATAGTGTCGCCTGCGCTGGAAGTCAGTAACCCTTCATGGAATAGCTCATCGACTCGGCCACCTGGCAGGATCGACAAAACATGCTGATACCTTCGCATTCGGTCTGGGATCGCGAGAGAATAGACTCCTCGCTTCAGGGTCTCGTTTCTCGGCAAAGCAGCGACGGTCGAGGAGATTGGGTCGCGCATCCAGCCCGGCAATCCCGCCCACAATGCGCTGTAGCGAACTCCCAGATGGCGACGATATCCCCCAAATAATTCATCCGGCCCCTGCCCAACCAAAGCTACTTTCACGTCCTGGCGGGCTCGTGCGCAGACGAAATACATAGGAACAATGGAGGATGCTGCCACCGGCTCTTCCAAGGATGTGACAATCTTGGGCAGTGCCTCCTCGAAGATCGACTGCGTTATCGTGACGGCGGTGTGCTTTGAAGCCAGAATGCGAGCGGTCTCAGCGGCATCTGCCAATTCGTCATCGGCATAGCCGGATCCGTATCCTACGGTGTAAGTTGGCCAGTTATCTCCGCATAGATTCATCAAACCCAACAAAAGCCCGGAATCGATACCGCCGCTCAATAGCAGGCCAACGGGTACATCGCTGATTAGTTGCCGGCGCATAGCGCTTTGATAAATAGCTAACAACTCTTCCCTTGCCTCTGCAGGTGACTTGGGTGGCACAAAAGGAGATGGCTTGAAGTTGTACCATTGGCTCACCTGATAGGAACCATTTTGGACCGTTAATTTGGTTCCTGGTGCAAGCTTGCATACGTTCTTAAACAGCGTGTAGGGTGAAGGCGTATAACGATAGCGCAGGAAGAGATTCAGCGAGGTCGGGTCGATCTCGGCGCTGTCCGGCATGACAGCACGAACCGCACGAATTTCCGATCCGAAATACAACCGCTTCCCATCGATCTGGTAGTAGAGTAGCTTAATACCAAATGGATCCCGGGCCAGGACCAGCCGCTTTTGCCGTGCATCCCAGATGGCCAGGCCAAACATGCCATTGAGGCGGTCGAGCACGGCATCACCCCATTGTTTGTATCCATGTACGATAACCTCTGTGTCCGATTTGGTGCGGAAAACGTGGCCGTATCCTTCTAGCTCCCTCCTGAGTTCAAGAAAGTTGTAGATTTCTCCATTGAAAATTACCCACACCGATTCTTCCTGATCTGACATGGGCTGGTGCCCGCCCGCAAGATCGATGATGGAGAGCCTGCGGAACCCGAACCCAAGAGGCCCGGCGATGTGATAACCATCATCATCCGGACCGCGGTGGATGATGGCCTTGGCCATCGCTTCGACATCGTGACGACGAACAGGCTCCAGGTTTCCGAAATTATATTGTCCGCAAATGCCGCACATGGGATATTTCTACTCCGCAGCCGTCGCTGCCACTGGTTGGAACCTTTCGCGGCCTCCTCTGTCAACGGAGTGCTTCAGGTTGCGAGATAGCAAGAAGCATAAACTGCGAAATACCTGCGACTGAGCCCAGCGATGCATCGGCACATTGTCCCAGCCAACCATAAGCTGGCGGGCCCGAAACGAGCCGTCGGCCTTTTGCCATCGCACAAGCAGGTCCGTGACAACGTTCGACAAAATCCTGTCTAACTCCGGAAAACGGCCGTACAAGAGGACACCTAAATTGACGCATTCCGCGTAATCATAGAGCTCTCGGCGATAGACCGTGAGTCGCGGCGGCCTGGAAAATGGCACCGGCAGACCATTTGCGTCGAACAAGGTCCTCAGGTAATAGCTGATACCCTTCTCAATCGTGCTTCGGCAGCGAGGACATCCTGTGAGCTCTTGGATTTTTGCGAGGGCCTTCAACACAAAGCAGGTATGAAAATGATCGACAAAATCCCGTGCGCCATCCGTCGAATAGTACCAGGAGCCGTCTGCATTCTGGGAGGCCAGAACGAAGTTTAAATTTCTCGTAGCGGCTTCCAGGTACCGTGGNCTCCGAGAGCTCGATGCCGGCCTTGGTCAGAAGGAAGGCCCGATAGGCGCTCGCGTTGATGACCCCCCCCGGGTCATCAGGCGAAGGGGTATAGGCACAACTAGCGGCATCCGGCGACGTCTCCAAGTCCCGGTAGCTCCCGAAGGCATGCTCGGCGATTGATCGCATGATTCGCAACCATTTCCGGTCCTTATCAATCGCCTGAACTTGCGAGAATGCTTCGTAAACGTAAGGCAGCGTCGTTATCAGAGGTGTACCCGCTTTGATGGTGCCTGTTCTTGTCTCCCAATCGAATGGATATCCCCAGCCGTACTCCTCGTACCCCCGGCAGCGAGTTTCTTGGAGGACCTCCAGGAAGTGGACGGCCCGCTGGTAATACCTGTCTGCTCCGTAGATTTCCGCAAGGAACGCAAAGCCCATGGCGTAATGAGCATCAGCGATGGGGAAGCGCTGCGGCTTCCAAAACAGCGCTCGCGCCGAGGGCACGAGCGCCTCAGAAAACACCATCGGAGCCACCGCGAGTGTTCCCAGCAGAGGGTTGCGGTAATAAAGGGCCTTGGCACCTCGCCCCAGCTTGCTCGCGAAAAAACTCTGATGATCGCAGGATACCTCACCGTAGCGATCGAGCCAACCACAAAACTGGTCAACCGCATTGACGATTTTCTCGACCAGCGCGTCGTGCATTGGGCTCCCGGGGAATCAGGCTATTTTCGACCCACATCAAAATTATCAATCCGTTTAAATCTCACCAGGGACTTGAGGATAGCCTTGAGCTTGAGCATCTGTTCTTTGCGGTGGAAGGCCATGAGATCTTTGGAGACTGGGCGAGGTGTCCGGCGCAGCAAAGCCCAACAATAGCCTAATCCTAAGGAAATGGCCCCGATAACGTAGGGCGGTCTAGTAGCCCGGTAGGCGACTCGGAATAATTCCCAGACCGGATGCCCGCCTAGGTAGTAGTCTTTCTCCCCATACGAGAACAAAGAGGAGCAGACACTGCGTTCTGCGGTGCCCAGATGCCGGTAGTGAAAGAACGACTTCTCCCGGAATGACTCCGTCTTCCATCCCTTCATTCGGGCGGTCGTCACGGCCATCCAATCGATTCCCCCTGCGCGGTGGGGAATGTAACCGCCGATTTCTTCCCAGCATTGCTTGCGGAACAATTGGCACTGACCTGAAACATGCTTGTGTCCTTCGAAGCTGTCCCGGTCCGAGCTGTAGCCCTCTTCTCTGAAGACTGTGCCGGCTACACCCAGGGCAGGGTCCTCTGAAAATTTCCTGGCAAGAAACTCGAAATGGTCTTTTTCAAAGGAAATGTCCCCATCCAAGTTCCCGATAATTTCGTACTGGAGACTCTTGACCTTCTCATAGCCGGCATTGAAGGCCATCACTTTAGCTGCAAAGCTGCGGTCTCGCCGTTGCGGCATTTGGACCATCTCTATCCAACGATACTGTACCAGATAGCGACTTACGATTTCGGCAGTCTTATCCGTCGACCCATCGTCCACAATGACCCACTTCACCGGCAGCACCGTCTGATGAATCATCGATTCGATGGTCTTCTCGATGAAAGCCTCTTCGTTACGAGCCGGCGTGATCAAGACGTAACTCAGCGGGCTGGTCATCGCAGGACTACTTCCATGTCGGCGCGCTGCGAGGCCCGCGGAACTAACCAACGAACTACCGCCATTCCTGACAACCTCGCTCATCCCGCCGGACGGTGTCTGTGCCGGAATCAATGCTTTTGTTCCTCTCCAAGAAGTTCGCCTACTAGATTCACGAGTGTCTGTCTCTCTTGATGCCAGCTGTGCGCCAAGTAGACCTGCTGTCCTCGCCCAGCCGTCTCGATGGCCTCGCTGTGATGCGAAAAGACATAATGAATCNCTTTGAGCAAGCTCCTCGGCATCGCCGGACTCGAAAAAGAAAAGGGAATCTTGGTCAAAATAATCCTGGATACCTGGTGTCCGGGGAGCAATTACAGGTTTGCCCAGTGCGAGGTATTCGAAAATTCGAGTGGGCGTGTTGATATCCGTGAACGCGTTCCGCTGATTGGGGATTATCCCCACATCACACATTTCAATTTCTCGAACTAGTTCTTCCAGGCTCTTCGGTCCCAGATAATGCACACAATCGCTGAGACCCTTGTTATGCGCCTCAAGCATCACGCGTTCAAGAAAAGGAGTATTGCGTCCGTAGATCCTGAGTTCCGCGCTAGGAACCGCCGCCCGCACTCTCGCCAGGGCCTCGACGGCCAGGTCCAAGCCGTTTCTTTCGACTAATGACCCGTGATACATCATGACGAAAGGTCGGGTCGCATCCTTCGGGGAATCGTAGGAGCGAGCCTCACGAAAGGAGAAAATCTCCCCGTCAGGAGAATTCATCACAACGCCAATTTTCTCCGGCGAACAGCTGCGGGAGCCAAAGATTCGTTTGCACGCGATATTGACTGTGACCACCCGATTAGCGCATGCAATGCTCCATTTCTCAAGTTTGCTCAAGAGGCGGACGTTCGAGCTGTTCTGATCAAGATTGAAGATTGTCATCATGAGCTCGGGCATTGGATCGTGCTGGTCAAGGATCACCTTGGCCCCAAGTGCCTTGGGTATCAATGAACTCAGGACAAGAACGTCCGGCATGTTGTGCACATAGACCAAATCGTAGCCACGGGTTAGCGAACGCAGGGCCTGAATGATGGAAGAAGTGAGGATAAAGGCAGAATACTGATAGGCGTACGCGAACTTTCCCCCACGTCGATTTGTAATCGGTAGACGCAGAACTTCAAGACCGTCCAGAACTTCGCGCCGGGGGGACTTGTCATCTGCCAGGCAGATCAGGTCGACGCTCATGCCCTCCTTGAGAAGCGCATCGACGGCACGCCGCGGGCGAGGGTCGGCGGGATAATGGGAGAACACAACCATCGCCACCCGCTTTCCCTTAAGGTGCGGACGGGTCGAGACGATCGGACCTAATGCGCGTGCGGCGAGGGGACCTAACTTATTCGCGTCGTGCGTGACAACAGGACAGTCCATAATCCGAGGAGAATCCGGCGCGCTGACGTCGTGGTACGGGAAACTATGCCCTCACGGATCACGCGGGGCGCTGCAGGCCATGCGAGCCGTTTTGCGGTCGCCGCAGCGGCCTCAAGTCTTCGACCGCCGGCCGTTGGTGCGCCTCTCGCTCTACCTTCATTCGGTTAGAGGTCCGGATCGCATCGAGAAGCACCGAATCATCCAACTTGCGGAGTATTTCGATATTGGGCATGACGCAATGACCGCCGATAATTCCTGGGAAGTACTTGACGGGAGGAAAGAACTTGATTTCCTCGTAGAATGAGGCGACCTCCCCGTAGTCCTGACCCGACTGATCGCAATATCTCTCAACCTCCTGTGCCCAAGCAATCATGAGGCCGAAGTAAGTCGTTTCGGTCAGCTTCGCCAGCTCGGTCGCTTCCGGAGACGACAGGATCTTCGTTTTCAGACCTACAGACTTGAAATGATCGGAGGCCTGCTGGCTGGTTGCAGAGTCCATCGCTCCCACGAATTTTGTGTAGGTACGGAGCTCGTCAAGCATGCGCGCGTGCTTGCCGCGAACCGGACTGTGCACCACGGCGGCGCCCGTTTGCTCGGCCACCGCTCGTGTGGTCCCCACGCCCACGGTACTGTTGATGATCGTCAGTGTGGGCTTGAAAAGCTTGATGTAGCGGGCGGTCTCACCGATAAAGTCCTTGATCTCGAAGGGATAGCAGACATGCAGGACATCGACCTTCTCAATCCGCTCGACCGGAGGCGAGATATCGACCCCAACCGTGTCGTAGTGCTTGGAAACCAGCTCGAGGATGGGCTTCCCCACCTCTCCGAGTCCAACGACAACGACCTGCCTATTTTTTCTCATGGCCTTCGGCCTCCTAAAAGCGTCAAGTTCGTGACAGCCCGGTATTGGTCCTCGACTTCGCAGTGGCATCGCATACGCATCTAGCTGATCCCGCCGGCTGGGGCGTGTACATGTCGCTAATATTGTGGTTGCGCAATCTCCCTGCTGGCTCAGGATGCCAGCGCGGTCGAGGGCAGCTTGCTTTCGACAAATTCAGCGATGACTTCCGTTACCCTGTACTGCTGCTCCGGCCGCAACTGGGGATACATAGGGAGGGAGAGGATCTCGCGAGCAACTTTCTCACTGACTGGGAAATCACCTTTGCCGTATCCCAATTTCCGATACGCTGTTTGCAGATGCAGCGGGATCGGATAATGAATTGCGTTGCCGACATTCCTGCCGCCAAGATGAACTCGCAGCCCGTTGCGGTCCGGCGTGCGCACGACATAGAGGTGGTAAACGGCGCGCGACCAGGACGGTTCGTAGGGCAGCACGAGAGCGTCTGCCAGGGGCGTCAGGAGCTTCCCATAGATGGCAGCACACTCGCGACGCTGTCGGTTCCACTCGTCCAAATGCTGCAGCTTGAGCCCTAGTATGCCGGCTTGTATGGCATCTAAACGCCCGTTGTAGCCCTCCACATCGTGATAGTACTTTTCCGCCTGTCCATGGTCGCGAAGCATCCGTATTTTCTTGGCGATCTCTCCATCCTCGGTGGTAACTGCTCCTGCCTCGCCGCAGGCGCCCAGGTTCTTGCCCGGGTAGAAGCTGAACGCCGCCGCCCGTCCGATTGTTCCAGCCGTCTTCCAGCACTGTGCTTTGCGGGAGAAGTATTGGGCTCCATGGGCCTGGCAGGCATCCTCAATCACCACCAGTTGGTACCGCTCGGCGAGTTCCATGATCGAGTCCATGTCCGCCATCTGGCCGTACAAGTGGACTGGTACCACAGCCGTGACAGGCCTTCCCGATCTGCGCGAGATCGGCCGGCTGTTCTCGCCGCCCCTGTCACACTGGGTCTCCAAGTACTCCCGGAGTTTGGCCGGATCCATGTTGTAGGTGCGCTCATCAACATCCACGAACTCCGGAAGTGCCCCTGATTGCGAAATAGCTTCCCCTGTGGCGATGAAGGTGTTGGGGACCGTGATCACCGCATCGCCCGGACGCACGCCCGCGGCAATTAAGGCAAATCGCAAGGCATCCGTGCCACTACCCACACCAACGCAATGGCCCGTGCCGCAGAACTTGGCAAACGCTTCCTCGAAGCTTGCGAGCATTGGACCGCCGATGAATCCGGCAGAACCCAGGGCCGCTTTAAACACTGCTACCAGCTCAATTTCCATCTCCATGTGTGGAGTAACGAGATCCAGAAAAGGAATTCCGTTGGCAGAATTATGATTACCGTTTGCGCTGTTCATTTCGCGGCTCCCAGTTCGCTTCCGATGTACCTGAGAATACGTGCCGGGTTCCCAGCTACAATAGTGCTGGCCGGTACATCCTTAGTAACAACACTCCCGGCCCCCACGATGGCGTTCTCCCCGATTGTGAGATTGGACAGGATCGTGGCTCCAGAACCAATCGACGCTCCTTTCTTCACCAGCGTCGGTTCGACCTTCCAATCCTTTTCCGTCTGTAATTGACCCTCCGCGGAGGTGGCCCGAGGATAGGAATCATTGATGAAGGTGACGCCATGTCCCACAAACACACCGTCCTCGATGACCACGCCTTCACAAATGAAGGTATGACTCGAAATCTTGCAGCGTTGGCCAACCCGGGCATTCTTTTGGATCTCGACGAAGGCTCCGATCTTGGTGTCGTCACCGATCTCGCAGCCATACAGATTGATGAACTTAGCCAGTTTCACGCCATTCCCCAGCTTGACGTCCGGGGCAATACATAAAAAGTCGCTCATAGATAGACAAGCTCCCCTTTTTTCTCCACCGACTTGTCGGCTGCCTCTAGCATCTTGACAACTCTCAGGCCCGCCGCACCGCCATTGAGGGGTGACTTGTTGTTCAAAATGCAATCGATGAAATGCCCGAGCTCGAGCTTCAAGGCCTCACCCTGCTCGACTTGAGGTGCCCACATATCTCCGGAACGATAACTGACTAGAAGTTCGTAGACATTCTCCTGGGTGTTGATGTGTACCCCTTTGTCATAAACCTTGATTTTTTCGTCTGCCTCGAGGTCGTTCCACACCAGCATCTTTTTCTCGCCTCCGATCAGAGTCGTCCTGACCTTGACGGGCGACAACCAGTTCACGTTGACATGCGCGATGATATTGTTGGGGAAGTAGACGGTGATAAAGGCGACATCCTCGACGCCGTTCAAGTGGCTCTCACCGGTGGCAACGAGCGCCTGCGGCTGCTCCTTTATCAGATAATCCATGATCGAAAGGTCATGCGGAGCCAGGTCCCAGATGACGCTGACGTCGTGCTGGAAAAGACCCAGGTTGACTCTCATCGAGTCGTAGTAATAAAGGTTGCCGAGAGTATTGTTGTCGATGAGTTGGCGAATCTTCCTTACCGCGCCCGTAAAGAGGAAGGTATGATCCACCATGATGGTTAGATTTTTTCTAGCTGCTAGTTCAATGAGCTCTTCCGCCTCTGCCGAACAACTGGTGAAGGGCTTTTCCACAAAAACATGTTTGCCATTCAGAAGAGCGGACTTAGCCAGCTCGAAATGTGTCCAAACGGGAGTAACGATGGCGACTGCGTCAATGCGGGGAGAGCAGATGACGTCCATGCTCTCCGAGGTAACATCTATGCTCGGATGAGCCCGCTTCGCCCGGAGCAAAGATCCCGGACTTTTGTCACAGATCATCATTACCTGGGTCGACTCCAGGCCATGAAAATTCCGAACGATGTTAGGCCCCCAGTATCCGTACCCAATTACACCTACTCGTATCATTGCACACTCACTCTCAGCGGCGTTCGGCCATCCCGCTCTCGTGACATTCCCTGTGGACTGAATCACGCACTTGGCACACTAGCAATGGTGCAGGGGAGGGCGTTGTGGGGAGGTGTGGATGCTCAATAGGCGCCGTCGCCCGAGAAAACTACCCGGGGAGTCTGCAAAAGGATCTTCAAATCAAGCCAAATCGACCAGCTCTTAACATATTGGAGGTCAAGGCGAACCATCTCATCGAAGCTGGTTCGGCTTCGCCCGGTTACTTGCCATAACCCCGTGATNGCCCGGTTTGGCCTCCCAAACCCGGCAGCGATGCCAGATGTCATAACACTCAAACTCATAGGGTATCGGTGGCCGAGGCCCAACCAGGGACATATCACCTATAAAGACATTCCACAACTGCGGAAGCTCATCCAGGCTGCTCCTGCGCAGGAATCGGCCCACGGCGGTAACTCGAGGATCCCGGGTGATCTTGTACACACCGCCACACTCGTTCCTGCCTGCGTGGTGGAGCCCCTTTTCACCCGATATGAGCCGGTAAACATACTCCTTNTAAACATACTCCTTGTGAATTCCAGGGTCACTATCGACATGCATGGATCGGAACTTCAAGAACGTAAAGGGAATTCCGTACTGGCCAATTCTTTTCTGTTTGAACAGCACTGGCCCGCGCGACGTCAGTTTGGTGGCAAGGACAATAACCAGAAGCAGCGGAGACAGGAGTATCAGCAGCAGCGCACTACCAACCACGTCGATCGTGCGTTTGAGGAAATGGCCAGCTCGGTTCTTGGCGTCGCGGCGCGGCAAGTCCGGATAAAGAACCAGGTGACCCAGACGCTGCGGTGGCTGTTTCTCTTCCGGGTAGCGATGGAGAGAGATGTCGAGACGAGCCATCTGCTCCTCGCTCAACTGGCTCCGCAGACCCTTCGCGATCTTGGCCAAGATGGCCGTCATGGTCTCGTCACTTGCGGCGCCTACTTCGGTGAAAATTACTCCGACGGCTCGGTCCTTCTCGTACCACCCCACAGAGTCTGTCTCGCGCGTAGAATTCTTGAGCACGGATACGAGCTTTTGTAGCAATTCCTGAGTACCGTTGACCGGACGCAACGACTCTCGTCCTTCGATCAGCATCAGCAGGAAGGGATTACCGGAGCGCTCCGTCCGCTTCCGCTCCACAACAATCATGCGGGTAAAGCAGGCTTCGTCCGTCAACCCACCGTCGAAACCCTCCGCAGACGAAGGCCGCTCGCTGGCGACGTCGACAGCGCTTAGATCGTCAGTTAATAGGCGAAGTATTCGCGCAGACATTGTCTAGTTGTTGTCCTGACCGCAACTTCCGAAATGGTCGCTTCGTCATCGGGTTGAGCACTTTCTTTGCCAGAACCGTCCTGAGGAGGTTGCGCAACGTCTTTGGTTTCATTTTGTTAAGTGTCTGGCTAGAAAGCAGGTTGAGCTGGCAGCCAGTCGCGCGCAAGAACTTGCACACTGTGGATCGTCGACCAGCTCTGTTCAAACGCCTGCGCTAACAGTGCAAAAGCGTGCGCGGGCTTCTGCTGAGCGTCCAGTGGAGGTTCCGGGCTGCAACGCTCTTCGCGGGGAGTAGTTCAAGTGGGGCCCTATTCAGTTAAGAACCCGGGCCTGTTGTCCTGGGCCTGCTGTTGGGGCTCCTTTTGAGCCTCGCGGTGGCCTTTACGGTAATAATAGTAATGCTGTTGCTGCATGTCTGGGACGCCGTTCACCACGATCCCGAGGAGCTTCGCTCTTTCCACCGAGTCCACCGTCTTCTGCATCAACTTTTTGGGCGTCCGACCTGTCCTTACCACCAGCAGAACGCCGTCTACTAGATTCATCCAGACGCCCGAATCCGCCATGGGAGTCAGTGGTGGAGAGTCGACGATGACGCAGTCGAACCACTCCCCGATCTGGACCATCATTCTTGAGAAGCGCTCCGACTGCAGGATTTCCAGCGGTTGCTCCAGGCCCTCTCCCGCTGGCAAGAGCCACAGTGGAAGTCCCTCGACCCGCCGCATGTNATGTAATCGCAGACGGCTCCTCCGCCCCGCCACCACTCCGTTAGACCGGGAGCCTCGCTCATGCCGAATAACCTGCCCAGACTGGGCCGGCGGAAATCGCCGCCGATCAAGAGAGTTTTCCTACGTCCCCGCATGGCCAAGGTAAGGGCCAGATTTGCGGAAATCATACTTTTTCCCTCTGCGCTTATGCTGCTGGTGATCAGCACCTTCTTGAGCTGCCGCCGCTGTTGGAGATTCCTGAGGCGCGTGCTCAACACTCGAACTTTTTCTGCTGCCAGGCTGTGCTCGTCCGTCATTACAACCAGACGATGCTCCGGAAGCGTCCTGATTGANAAAAGAGGGAACGTGGTCCAAGCCCGCGCCAGCGGTAACGTCCCGAGAGGCGTCCGAAGAGACTGGAACCGGAGTGGGCGTTGCCGGTTCAGTGGGCGCTTCCGACTTTGCCTGCTGCAAGGCCTCGAATATTCGACTCATGTCCTTGTTAAACTCGACGGTCCGCTTCGCGGTGCTTATCCCTTCAGGTAGGTGAACAGGGTTACAACCGAGATACAAACCACCAGCAAGGAAACACCGGCAGCTTCCAGCCAGAGCCGCCGGGATTGGTTCCGTTGTTCGGCAGGAGTAGAAAGGGCTGGTATCCCAGCCAGCACGGGAGCCGATGTCAAATCTCGCAGATCCTCTTCTCGGTAGATTCGAGCATCGGCAACTTCCAGCAACGCCAAAAGTCCAAATGCAAGACAAGTCCCAACGCCCAAACCAGCCAAACTGAATTTGAAGTGATCTGGGAAATACGGCTTCAGCGGGAGATTGGGTGGATCGAGCACACGGAACTGTTCCCCTTGTTGCTGTTCCACTAGATCGGTAGCCCTTTCCGACTCCTGCCTTTTGGCTAGAAGAGACTCGTAATTCGCGCGAGATTGCTGATAATCCCTGGTGACGGCCGCCAGTTGTTGCTCACGAACAGGAGTAAGGTTCAGCCGGCCCTCGTATTGTCGGATCTCCGCTTCCACGCTCTGGACCTCCTGTTTCCGATGCGCGATCTCAAGCTGGTTGGCCTTGATCTGACTTTCGATCTGCATCATCGGGGACATAGCCTGGATCTCGGCAGGGGTAACCGCCGGCAAAGAGGAATCCGTTTTCTTGCCCGATCTTGCTTCCTGTTCAATCTTCTCTTGCAGTTTTTCGGTTGCGGCGATCTGCTCTTTCAGGCGAACTATATCCGGATGTTCGGGGGTATAGCGGGCACTAAGATCATTCAGCTGGTTCCTCATCCTCAACAGTTGCTGCTCCAGAGCTGGTATGGTCGGAGAGGAATCGGCGTTGGCGGCACCGCCCCGCAGAGACTTATATTGTCCCAGTAACGACTCTAAGTAGAGTTTGTGCTGCTCCGCCTGATTCAAGGCCTCGTTTTCCGACTGGAGCCGGCCTTGCAACCCGGCGAGGATTTGTAGATTGCCCTGCAATTGCTCTGGAAGCTCACCCAGATATTTAGTCTTGAAATCCCTAAGCCGTTGCTCCTGCTGCGCCAAGTCCGTTCCCGCACTCTGCAGCTCATTTGCCAAGAAGGCAGTCGTCCTCTTAGAGCTATCTATTCGGATTTGCTGGCTGTCTTGGATAAAAAAGGACGTCAGCTCACCTGTGATCTGCTGGGCCAGCCGCGGTGTGGAAGCGGAGTAAGATACCTTGAAAGAAGTTAGCTGATTCTGGCTGGCCTTCTCGAGTTCAATCGTGATGTCTTTGCGCATCCGATCGACCAGCGCATCGGGATCCCTCTTGCCCTCGTTCGCGTAGAGACGGTAGTTCTGCGCGATCGCCAATAGTCGAGTACGGCTTAAGATCTGCTGCGTGATGCTTTGCAACCGCTGCTGCTGCAGGTCGACCGCCACATTGGACTCGACATACCTTTCCGGAACCTTTTGCTGCTCGACCAGAATGACCGTCTCGGAGCGGTACTTCGCAGGCAGCAATCTGCTCAGTACGACTGCAATCGACCAGCTCGTAAACAAGGCTGCGATGATCCACCAACGTCGATGGCACACCAACGCCCAGTAACGTCCAATGTTCAGTGAACTCTGCTCGTCAGCACTATCCATTGTGCTCTTCTCGCGGCTCCTGCCAACCCGGTGCGATTAAACCGGCTCCACGTCATAACCTTCAATGCTGATGGCCAGCGAGCGCTGGATCATATCTACCGACAACACCAAGCGCTGGTCTCCATTGTGCCTGATCAAGATCCCCTCCACACCCTCCAGGCAACCTCCGCGAATGCGTACTCGCTGACCCACTTTCAAAAAACAATGAGGGCTGAAAGGGATTTTATTTGCCAGCAAGCTTCGAATGCCCTGGATCTGACTCTCCGGAATCGGCGCCCCGTGGTTATGGGATCCCACGAAATTGAGAACACCGTTGGTGCGGAGAACCGAAACTCGGGTTTCGGGCGTGGGCGCGATGTTCACAAATGCATAGCCAGTAAAAAGTGGTAGCTCAACTTTTTTGCGGCGGTCGCTCCAGCGGTGGATGTGGGTGACCAATGGCAAGAAAGTTGTGATGCCTTTCTGCCCCAGCTCCGCAGCCGCGCTCTTCTCGTGTCTCGGCCGCGTCTGGATGGCGTACCACTGTGCCGGTTCGCCGCTTGCGGCTTGATTATCCCACTCGTAAGTTGCGCTTTGCGTTGCGCTGGCCATAGCTCCGCCCTCTGAGTCCCATCCTGCGGTTCCCTTTAATCTGTACGTCAGTTGTATCGNGTGGCCGAGCTCCTGCCGGCCACCTGCCTAACAATCCTGCCTAACGTCGCAGGTCCGCTGCTGCACCACCCGCGAGACCCCCGCACTCGATACATAATCAAACTCAAAACCGCACATCCCCGTATCGAGATTCGGATTATGAAGGGCGTACCCACGGGCAACAAGTGACCAAGGTAATGAAACCGCGCTTCCCCCGAGGTGCCATTCGACACACTTCTGGTGACTATTTTTCATCCCTGTCGATTACCCTCGTAGGTGATTCCGAACCGTCTTTTTGCGGCGTTCCGGAAAGAGCCGCGGGATGTCGGAAGCGCTCAGTCAACAGCGCCAGGTTGTGCAACGTTTCGACCAGTTCTCCGTTGCTCACCTGCTGTGACGCCTGCGGCTGCAACAAATCGAATTCGCGCGCCACGCCTTCAATAAGGTCGGCGCCCACTTGCTGTTGCTTATCGACGAAGGCGCTGAGTANAAGCATGGTCACACAGTAGATTGATAACCCGTGGAATGCCGCCCGCGTACTTGTGTACCGCCTCCAGGGCTTCCTGACTGAAAATCGGGTGCCCGTTGCTGCCAGCGATCTTCAGCCGCTGTGCGATGTAGGCACCCGTCTCCTGCTGGGTCAAAGCTTGCGTTTTGCATCGCAAGGTTATCCGCTGGCGCAACTGCCGCAGCTGCGGCAGGTTGAGCTTCTGTTCCAACTCCGGTTGGCCAGCCAGCACAATCTGGAGCAACTTCTCCGTTGTGGTTTCGAGATTGGTCAGCAGCCGAATTTCTTCCAGCACCTGCGGGGAAAGGTTCTGAGCCTCGTCGATGATGAGCACTGCGGTCTCGCCAGCCCGGTAGCGGTCCAGCAGCCAGTGGTACAGCTGCAGCAGCACCTGACTTTTCAGCCGCGACTCGCAATGGATCCCAAAATCGGCGAGNCATGTAATCAAAAATCTCCGGCACTTCGAGCTGCGAATTGAAGATGAACGCGGTCGACACCCGCTGCCCCCGCAGCCAGTCCAACAGCTTATTCAACAAAGTGGTCTTGCCCGTGCCTACTTCTCCGCTCAGCAGCACAAAGCCCCGTCGGCTCTGGATGCCGTAGGTCAGGCAAGCGAGCGCCTCCTGGAAGTGCCGCGTCAAGAACATAAAGCGCGGATCCGGATTGACGCTAAACGGGTTGGTGTGGAGGCCGAAAAACTTGTTGTACATATTTCCTCAGGTTTCTTCGCGATGCTCTGCGTACTTTGTTTGCCTCGTCACCAAAGTTTGTCGAACGTTCTCGTCGGTCTCTCCATATCCAAAGCTAATGAATGAGCAGCGGCCGCATATGCCACTCAAACCCCACGCCACCGATGTGCCGGCTGAGATCGCCGCACAATTCCGGGCCGCACTGAAGGACGCTGCTGGATTGGTGCTGGAACGTGTAAGTGAGAAAGCCGGTTGCCTGGTGTCCCAGGGGCCGTTCTAGACGTGCGTCCACGAACTCGGTGTTGAAGGCAGCGCTCGACGCTGGGTTCGGCGAACCTACCGCTTCCTGGGGATTGGTGTTATGCGCATATCCTGCACGGAAAGATCCGGAAAGGGTGCGTGTCAGCCGCGTAGTGAAGAAGCCTTGAATCTGATCGGTTTTGGCGAGAGCCAGGACTCCAGCGCCGGCGTTGACACTGTGCGCATACGACGCCTGCACCTGGGCACGTCGGAAACGGTAGATCAGCGAACTCTGGGCGGTCCATGTCGCCTGTGTCGACGGGCCCAGGGTTGGATCGCTGATCTGGTTGATCTGGGGTCCACCTAAGATTCGCAGGGCTAGACGGCCTGTGATCCGTCGGCCATACGCCAGTTGGACATTGTGGCTGTCGAGATTCGAAGCGGTCGAGGCTAAAGCGCTTGAGGCTACAGAACCTGGAAATCGAACCAGGTTGAGCCCATAACCGATGCCCAGAGAGTCACGCGGGTTGAGATTGTAGTTGTACCCGACCTGGATCCCTCCCTGGTCAGAGTCCAAAAGTCCGCCACCGCTAAAGCGCTGCAAGCCGAAGTTGCCCGCCACGGTCAAGGACGATCGGCTATTCAGGTTGTAAGTCGCTTGCCCGATGGCGCTGTTGGTAATTTGATCGGTTTGGCTGGTCAGAATGGTCTGGTTAGGGGTCGCCCCGGAAGCGATGCTTGGCGCGCCTGAGCCTGCTAGCNCCGGGGAAACCGAACGGTGATTCAGGGGTATAAGTAACATCATCAACAAGGGTCAGCGACCAGCGCCGAGATTGAAACGATTGCTGAATGTGGGCTGCGTGGAAGATGCTATTCAAGGAAGATTGACCAGCATAGACGGACCCGCCACTGCTGTAATTCAAGGTGAACTGGCTTTGCCTCCAGACCTGTTCCAGCAGGGCATTAGCGCTCAGGTTGGTGACCGCGACCGTGTCTGATGAACCGTTGACAATGCCCTGGTTTTGTCCGCTGACAATGCCCGGGTTGGTGTCCGCCGATTGGGAAAACCGGAAGCTGGGTGCCAGAAAACTTCGTTCGGTGCCGAAACTTCCCACGGTCAGCGGCAAGAGGCCGGTGACCGGACGGCTATCCGGGCGGGCCTCGTCGGCGGCCGGAGTGCTGTCCTCGGCGGTGATGCCCGCCACCGGAGGCGCGGTTCTTTCTTGCTCCGACGTCGGCTCCTGCGCAACCAGGCTCAGGCTCAGGCCCAGGGTGATGAGCGCGACTCCGAGCATCTCCATGGTGGTTGACATACTTGCCCTCTTACGGGACGACGATCGTGTCGCCCGGTCTTAGAGCGATGTTCTGCTCCGGCGCCTGCCCGCTGATCGCCGCTTTATAGTTGACCGGTAGCTTGATCTGCTTACCGTTGTCCGTGCGCAGTACGTACATCTTCTTTATCTTGGCGAATTGGGAAAACCCACCGCTGGTCGAGAGCGCCTGCAACAACGTCATGTTGGGCAACATGGGAATTGCTCCAGGGCGGACGACCTCACCGATCAGATAGACCCGCCGGCTGTTGGCCTCAGTCACAATCACCGCGACTCGGGGGTCGGTCAGATACTGTCGCAAGCGCTCTGTGATAGTGTCGGCAAGCTTGGTGGGAGTAGTACCCCCAGCCTGCACGTCGCTTAACAAAGGCAGCGAGATCTTACCGTCGGGACGCACAGGGACGGTCCCCGAGAGGTCTGGTTCCTTCCACACACTGATGTTGAGCTTGTCCCCCGGCCCTATCTGGTAGTCCGGATCATCGGTTAC
>OCOJ01035934.1_pt2 | contig 29415 bp, 28 predicted proteins | sample 1539251 | NCBI WGS metagenome assembly OCOJ01 (sample SAMN01911457, study PRJEB22624) | soil metagenome | biome: Soil | place: Malaysia | collected 2012-04-30 | depth RA_metagenome m
GTGCGGCGGTCACAACTGCGGCAGGGCTCGGGCATCCACTCTTCCCCGCGAAAGCGGCGGAACGATGGCGACTCCTGCCAAATCCACTCCAACGACTTGTCGCGGGCATTCTCGAACGCGATGCCTGGAATCACTTCCGCGGCGTGACAGGGAAGAACCTTGCCGGCCGGATTGATCAGCATCAATCTTCGTCCCCAGCCTCCCATGCAGGCCTTGGGATACTTCGCATAGTAATCGGGTACGACCGAGTCGATGCGCATGCGCCCAGCGAGGCGCTTTTCGGCCGCAGCAACGACTTCGACCGCCTTCTCCACCTGCGCGCGCGTAGGTATGAGCGCGGCACGATTTATGAGGGCCCAGCCGTAATACTGCGTGTGTGCGATCTCCACGCGCTCGGGATTCATCTGCTCGATGAACGCGATCATCTCCTCCAGATGATCGAGGTTCTGGCGATGCACGACCAGGTTCACGGTGAACGCAACCTTGTGCCGCCGAATGGCACGTGCCAGTTCGATCTTGTGGGCGTGCGCTTTGGCGCCGGCGATCCAGTTGGCCGAATCCTCGCGCGCATCCTGAAAGCTGAGTTGGATGTGGTCGAGTCCAGTCACCACCAGCGCCGCGAGCCGCTGCTCGGAAAGGCCGATGCCGGAGGTAATCAGGTTGGTGTAGAGCCCTGCGGCGCGAGCAGCGGAAGTCAGTTCGGTGAGGTCGGCGCGCGCCAGCGGCTCGCCGCCCGTGAAGTGCGCGTGGAGCATTCCGAGCTTTGCCGCTTGCCGAAAGATATTCGCCCAATCCTCGGTGGAAAGCTCCGAGCGCGTGCTCGCGAGCTGCAAGGGATTCGAGCAATACACGCAATGCAGCGGGCAGCGGTGCGTGAGTTCGGCAATGAGGGCGAGAGGGTTGGGAACCATTATTGAACTCGAGCCCCATGGCAGCGACATGGCCGCGGCCAACCGGCAGATGTCTTAGGCATCTCCACGGGCCCTTGAACGCAGGTAGTGAGGCAGGTTCAATGCCGCCCAGAGTAAAAAACTGAGGCCAGCCAAGGTTTCTGCAAGTCTGTCCTGGAGCGTCAGCGTGAAAACAACCATTGTGGCTGCCAGTCCCCACTTGGAAGCTTGCTCGCACACCGCTTGTTTCCAGTCGGCCCCAAGTCCTTGAGGAGGAAAATACGGATGACGCGCCGGCCAAAAGCGAGGCACACGCGCGCGGTATTGACGGAGGAACTCCGATTCCGGCTCTGTGCCTTCATCGCCCCGAGCAATCAAACGCATAACCAGGAATGTCTCGCCCATTAACAAAACCAAAGTCCCCCAGGCAGGTGCGAGCATACCGATACCGAGCGCAAAGAGCAGGCGGCCAAGATGAAGCGGGTGCTGCAGGTGTCGATACGGACCGTCGCAGCTGAGAAACGACACGCCATCTGTGCTGGCAGGATTGCGATATGCGCTCGCCCAGGTCAAGAGCATGGCCGATCCGGCGGCCATCAGAGCTCCAATTCCGAAGATGAGCCGCTCCAGAAGTGCGCGATCGGCACCATGACGCTTGACCAGCGCCCAAACAATGTCATCCGGCTGGAATGCATACGTCAGGAAGGCCATCCCGACGACCAGCAGATGCAGCAGCACCTGGTGACGATATTCAAAATCGGTTGCCTTCATCAGATCCTCCCTGGTCGTCTCTCGGACTGAAATGCGCGAAAGTATCCCGCCAGCCGGTGACACGGCTAGTAATCCACGATTCTCCGCTGCTGTAACTGGTCAAGGAACTTGCTGATGTCGTCGCGGATCCTGGCCGGGTCGGTCTTGTCGAACTCTTTTTGCAACTCCGCAAGAATTTCACCAAACGTCCGCTGGCCGTCGCAGCGCTCGAGCACCTGGCGGCCGGTTCCCTGCAGTTTGATCGCACCCTCAGGAAACAGAATCACACGATTCTGTTCGCTTCCGCCCCAGCGGCATCCGGCGGCCAGACGCGGCTGGCTAGAATCGAGGGGTAGCGCCATGAGTTAGCCCTCTTCTTCTTTCATGCGAAATGCGCCCGGAGGCGGCCAGCCCGGCTGCACGTAGGCAAAATATAGCGCATCGAGCTGCGCCCACAGAATGTCGCACTTGTCGCACAGCGCCCGGATCGCCAGCTCCTGTTCCGCTCGCGTGGGTGCATTCTCGTAAACATAGTGCAGCGCAAACGCGGCATCCTCCGGCGCCTGCGTGAGCCGCGCCTCGAAATAATCCAGCCCGCCCGCGAGCCACGGATAATGCTGCCGCAGCTTCTCCATGCGCAGCGAAATCAGGTCGCGGGAGAACAGCTCGGTCAGCGACGATGCAACCGCCTCGAGGAGCGTGCGCGTGCGAACCAGGTTCAGGTATTCATTCACTGCAAAGCGCGTCGCGGGCAGAATTCCTTCGCCGGCGCGCACCTTTTCCGGGTCAAGCCCAGTGGCTTCGGCCAGTTTCAGCCAGCGTTTGACGCCGCCCTCGTTGTTGGCTGTCCCATCGCCGTCGTGGTCGATCACGCGCTTGCGCCATGCGCGGCGAAACGCGGGATCAGGCCCCCGCGACAGGATGATCGAATCTTTGATGGGGATGATGCTCTGATAGTAATAGCGATTCAGCGCCCAGGCCTGAAGCTGGCCGCGACTGAGGCGGCCTTCGTGCATCAGCAGGTGGAAGGGATGCTTGTGGTGATAACGCTCCTCGCCGACCGCGCGCAGCCGGGCGCGTAGTTCGTCGAGCGAGAGCCGCGTGGTTTCTGGGGTTTCGGCCGCGGCATTCATCACATCTACAGATCGAACTGCCATCCATCCTCCGCGATTTCCCAGCCTGCCTCGCGCACCTGACGATGCTCGGGACCACCCTCGTTCAACATCGGGTTGGTGTTATTGAGATGCAGAAAGATTCTACGCGGGCGCGTGAGTCTCGCCAAACCGCCGAGACTGCCTTCAGGAGAGGATACGGGAACGTGGCCCATCTGCCGCGCCGTGCTGCCACTGCCTTGTACGCGGACCAGTTCGTCGTCGCTCCAGAAAGTGCCATCGAAGAGCAGGACGTCGGCGGAGTCGAACTCTTGCAGCAAGGCTTCGTCGATCTGCGGCACGGCGGGCATGAAGGCGAGCCGTTTGCCCGACGGCGATTCGATGATCAGACCAAGCGACGCCTCGCCGCAGGCCAACGTCGACTGTCGTTGTGAAGAGACATACGCCGGATAATGCGTACCCAGCGACAACGCCCGGCAGCGGAAGCCGGAATCCTTGTCGGCCGGGCCGCATAACGCAAACACTTCCCCCGGTGTGATGTCCGTCCACGAAACCTGGTTGGGCACACGATGGAGCATCCCAAACATCGAGTTGTCTTCGCAAAGGATTCGCCGGATCGACGGCGTCGCATAGACTTGCAACGGCTGCAGTTCCCTCAAGAGCAGCAATCCAAGCACGTGGTCGAGATCGGCGTTGGCGAGGACGACGCCCGCGATGGGTGATTGTCGTACATCACCCATCACCTCGCGGGGATGAAGCTCCGGCGTGGCCTCGATTTGCGTGCGGAGGTCGGGCGAAGCTCCCAGCAGAAACCAGGAACGCCCATCCTCGGTAATGGCAACCTGCGTCTGGGTGCGCGCCTTGCCGTGGAACGATTTGGCCCGCAGAGCGCGGCAGTTTGGGCAGGCGCAATTCCACTGCGGAAATCCACCGCCCGCCGCCGAACCGAGGATCTTCACTCGCATGCGAACGAGTTTACATCCTCAAACCAAGGGAACTTGCCGGCTTTGTGCATCGCGTTGTGCGAAGTGTGGAAGGACGTATGAGGCGCAAGGGATCGGCTTGGCCGCGCGATTTTTCCTGCCTCTGCACTGATTTTGGTGCATACTGCACGGCACGCTCCACCCCGGAGCGGGTCAGCCTTCCTCCCGCCCTCCCCGTTCTCGTTCCAGTTGAGAGGCAGTCGGGTTGAGATTCCAAGCGGCGTCTCAGTCCAGATCGCCCATGGAACACGCCCCCGGACCGCGCGGATCGCCGCAGGTTCCGCAGGCCCCGGACGCGGTCGCGCCGCCCGATGACGTCTTCGCCGACACCGCAAACACCGAGAGCTGCGGCTCAAGTTTTGTGGCGTGGCACTTGGGGCACGCCGCCTTGTCTTTGCCGTAGACGAGCGCCTCGAACTGGTGGTGGCATTCCTTGCAGATGTACTCGAAGATGGGCATGTCCTACTCCGGTGCGCAGACTGAAGCTCTATTAGAATCAATCTGTGGGAACTTCGCAAACTCCTTTTGCGGACAGGGGAAGCACGAGTTCTGAGAATCGGCCGCAGCGCTCGCCGGCCGGATTCGGCTTGTCCGCATTCCAGCCGCATCGTCTCTTTCGTGGCGGTCACGCGCAGACCATTGCCAGTTTCCTGCTCCCGCGCAGAATCAAGCTGCCGCCGGCCGAAGCGCGTCTGGTCGACGTTGCCCCTGACGTCAAGGTTCGCTGCCTGTGTTACTGGCGCTCAGGCACGAAAAGCGGCCGTCAATCGGCGATGACTCTGATCGTGGTACACGGCCTCGAGGGCTCGCATGATTCGCAATACATGCTGGGAGTCGCGCGGAACGGCCTGGCGGCCGGCATGAACGTCATCCTCATGAACCAGCGCAACTGCGGCGGCATGGACCACGTGGCGCCGACACTCTACAACTCCAGCCTGTCGGGCGATGTGGCGGCAGTGGCGCGGCATTTCGTGGAACGCGAGGGAGTCGCGCACTTTGCCTTGATCGGGTTTTCCATGGGCGGGAATCTCGTACTCAAGCTGGCAGGAGAATGGGGTAGGGCGATCCCGCCGCAATTCCGGGCCGTGGCTGCGGTTTGTCCGGCGGTCGATCTCGCGCCTTCAGCGGACGCGCTGCACGAACCCGCGAACCGTCTCTACGAGTATTACTTCCTGGTGCAATTGTTTCGGCGCTTTCGCCGAAAGGCCAAGTTGTTTCCTGCGGACTTCGACGCTTCCCGGCTGCGCGGAGTTTCTTCGCTGCGCGAATTCGACGACCGCGTTACGGCTCATTACTGCGGTTTCGCCGGCGCCGACGATTACTACGCTCGGGCCGCCGCGGCCAACGTGATCGATCGCATTTCGATTCCTGCGCTCATCATCCATGCCAAGAACGATCCGTTTATTCGGATCGAGGACGCGACCCGTCAGCGGATTCTGGCCAATCCCAACATTACTTACCTTGAAACCGAGGACGGCGGCCATTGCGCGTTCCTGGGCGAAGCGAACGGCGACAACAGCGGCGAAGAAAATGACGGCCGGTGGGCCGAGCGCGCGGTGGTTGACTTTGTGCAGCAGTTCGCACCACACTAGACCAGTATTTGGAATTTACTCCAGCCCCTTTGTAGAACTATCATCTCGACCAAGTTGTTGGATTGGCAGTGCCAATCCAACAGCGCGTGGAGAGACCTGCTCTTCTTTCACGCTACGGGAATTCCCAACCGCCTTAGCCAGCGCTTGCCGGACGCGGCCGAAGCCAGGCGACTACCTGTGCACTGCGGCCCTTCGTTCGCGTGCGCAAGAACGCCAGCCCCAACATCGCGAGAAAGATGACCAGCAGGCCGAGCGAGGCCGCGCGAATTCCGACCGCGCGCTTGGGAAGAATGGAAAAGCGCCCATAGACGAATTCGATGTGCACCCAGTAGACCAGCAGCGAGGCCTGTCCCAACACAATCAGCGGACTGAATCCCCATTGCCCGGCGCCCCAGCGGCACCAACTATAGCTTGTGGCTAAGATTATCATCAGCATCCCCAGCCGGATCAGGAAGAAATTCGGGCTTGTATGCCAGAAGTCATACACCGCGTAAAGCCGCGTGGGGAACCGATCCAGCCAGCGTGCCAGTTCCACCAAAACGACTCCGGCAACGCCGAAAGCAAGAAAGACCCGCGTTTCATGCGCGCGAACCCACGGACTCTGTAGAACAAATCCCGCGGCCAGACCGGCAAAGGCAAACGCTGCCCAGGGGAAGATCGGGAACAGCCAGGCTTGTGGAGTGCCCAGGTTGTGCACGCCGTTGATGTACGACTCGAGCGGCCAGGGAAGCCAGCGCGGCCGCCACGTGGTCCAAAGAGGAGGTGTCGAGAGAGAGATCAGCAGCGCCGTGCCCGCTGCGACCAATATCATCGCCAGACGCGTGCGCGGCCCAGGCTGAATCGCCAGAACCACCCAGCAAACCAGGCCCATCAGCATCATCGACATGCCAATCGTGTTAAGGATGTCGACCCGCAACAAGTCGCTGGCCGGAGCCCAGCCCCACGCGATCGCGTACTCTTGCACGCGGAACAGCAGCCCGAACCCAAAGATTTCGGCGCCGCGGCGAAGCGTGGTGCGCGCGATCTGGCCCGCCGCAAGATTTTTCTGCCGCAGTTTTTCCGTCACCAGAGCAAACGAGATTCCGGCCAGAAACAGAAACAAGGGAGCGGGGAAAGTGCCTCCCAGCTGCGAATACATGAAGAACGTCGAGCGGCGCGCATCCCCGCCCAGCCACGAGTCGTAGCAATGGGTCTGAAACATCAGCAGGCAGGCCAGCCCGCGCATCCAATCAATGTAGGCAAGCCGCGATTTCGGGGAATCCGCCGCTCTCATAGGCCACTCAGACAGGCGCAGTATACGGCAGGAAAGTTGGTCGTTGGGCCAGCCAGGATAGGAAATTGCACCGTTGTCGGCACAGGAATGCAAAGGCTGGGTAGTGGCTTAGTGCCACGACCAAAGGCTGCGACTCAGAATGGCATGTTGACGACGAAGGGATTCGTCAAGTTTTTGTCAAGGGTACAACCTTCGTGCAGGTTGAGTTGATCTACACAGGATGACTTTATTCGCGTAGCCTTGTACGAGGTACCCGAATCTGACCCCGGAGCGTGTATGCGACTGTTTCGCACCTGGTTTCTATTTTTGATGGTCTCCGTCGTTTCTTTGCAGTTGGTTTTCGCGGCTGTGCCCGATCGAATTGCGCAGTCGATCGATTCCCACCACGTGACTGCCCTGGCAAAAAGCGTCCATGCCCATGCGCAACCGCAATATGACCGAGGCAGGGTCGAGCCGTCGCTTGCGCTCAGCTATATCACCATGCTCCTCTCGCCTTCGGCCAGCCAACAGAAGGCTTTGGAACGCCTCCTCGCCCAGCAGCAGGACCCGGCTTCGCCGAACTATCACAAGTGGCTCACTCCCGAGCAGTATGCCGACCGTTTCGGACTCAGCCCCAACGACGTGCAGCGGCTCACGACCTGGTTGAAGTCACAGGGATTTACGATTTTGCGTGTCGGCGGCGGACGGAATTCTATCGTATTCAAGGGCACGGCGGCGCAGGTGGAAAGTGCGTTCCAGACGGAAATTCATCGTTACGAGGTCAACGGCGAGCAGCACCTGGCCAACTCCTCCCCACTCATGATCCCCGCCGCTCTGAGCGGCATCGTCAGCGGTGTGATGGGACTGCATGACTTCCGGCCGAAGCCGATGGGAATCCGAAAAGCGGCGCGCATGCAGCCGCGTTTTTCCGACAGCAATCTCAACCCGCCGGAGGTTATTGCCCCTGGCGACATCGCGACGATTTACCACATCGATCCCCTCTACCAGGCGGGAATCAACGGCTCCGGACATACGCTGGCCGTGGTTGGCCAAACCGACATTTATCTTGCCGACATTTCCGATTTCCGCTCCGGCTTCAACCTGCCATCGTTCTCCTGCAGCACGGGCGCAAGCGGACTGATCACCAGTTGCAGCAGTCCGTATTTTTCCTATGTTCTGCTCGGTAACGACCCTGGCTCTCCTTCTCTCGGGGACCTCAACGAGGCGGACCTGGATGTCGAATGGTCGGGCGCCGTTGCTCGTAACGCGCAAATCATTTTCGTGAACGCCGAGACGAACAATGGCGTGTATGACGCGTTGACCGATGCCATCGATCCCGGCACTGGCCTGTCGCCATTGGCGCGCGTTATCAGCATGAGTTATGGAAGCTGTGAAGCCATGGCGCCCAACCTGGAGGCCATCCTGCAGCAAGGAGTCGGGGAAGGGGTTACCATCCTGAACTCCTCGGGCGACAATGGCGTGGCCGAATGCGATCCCAACGGCGCCGCGCTAGCCACCGGCGGCTTAGCTCTGAGCTATCCGGCCAGCAGTCCGGAAGTCACCGGCGTCGGTGGCACCGCAATTCCTTTGTCACATTTCACCGGCACTTTTTGGGGGACCAGCAATGCTCCGGATGGCGGGTCGGCGCTGTCTTATGTTCCGGAAACCGCCTGGAACGATGACGCAGAGTTTGTCCCCTTCTGCACTGCCAACCCGTGTTCTTTTACCGCCACCACTGCGCAACAAGTTCAAGCCGCAATCGGAATGTCCTCCACCGGAGGCGGAGTCAGCAACTGCTTCACCGTCAACGCCAGCAACGTATGCACCGCGGGCTTTCCCCAGCCTTCCTGGCAGACAGTGACCATCCCCGGCCAGGCCGCAGCACGATTCCAGCCCGACATCTCCCTTCTCGCGACGCCCAATTTTCCCGGCTACATTTTCTGCACCACGCTCGGGGAGTTGCAGAATCCGCCGACCAACGATTCCACCAGCAGTTGTGCGAATGGAATTTCAGCCGCCGTCGATACCAATCTCTCCATCATTGGCGGCACCTCCGTATCCACTCCGGTCTTCGCTGGCATGGTGACTCTGCTCAACGAATATCTGGGCGGCTCGGGACTGGGCAACATCAATCCCATGCTTTACCAGCTCGCGAAGTCCTCATCGAGCAAGAATGCGTTCCATCCCGTCACCAGCGGTAACAATCTTGTCAACTGCGAGCCCAACACGCCGGCTGCGCAACCGAAAGCTCTGCAGTGTCCCGGTACCGGAGTTTTCGGTTACGAAGCATCCAACGCCGACGCCGCCACCGGCTACAACCTCGTCACCGGGCTGGGATCGGTCGATGTCGACAACCTCGCGAAGGCTTGGGCGCAAACGGACCCGCCAGGGTTTAACCTCGTTTCGAATGTTGGAACCATCGAAGTCACGCCGGGCGAGCAGGGGAACGCGTCGATCAGCATCGTGGCGCTGGGCGGCTTCAACGTCCCCGCATTGACGTTCACCTGCACCGAACCGGCCTCGTTGCTCGAATCGCTGTGCACCGTCAGCCCGTCGAGTCCCACAACTCAAAACCCTGTTAACCTGAACGTCACCACGACGGCGCCGGTCGCGCGACTGCGTTCCCGCGGCCGACAGATTTTCTACGCCGCCCTGTTGCCTGGCCTGCTTGGGATCTTCTGCGCCGGATCTCGAGGCCGTGCCGCGCGCAGCGTGCGCCTGCTGGGCTTGATGGTGGTTCTGGGGTGCTCCACTTTGTGGCTGGGCAGCTGCAGTAACAGCAGCGGGAGTTTGAAAAGCGGGGGAACATCCACCGGCAGTTACACACTGACCATCAGTGCTACGACCGGCGGCGCGAATCCGGTGAACGCCTCAACGACGATCACGCTGCAGGTGAACTGAACTTGCCCAACCTTCCCATGCATCGGATCGTCGCAGGTGCCGTGATCTTGGCAGCCGTTTTCACTCTGCTGGCTGCTGCCCCGGAGGACAAGTCACCCAAGCCGCAATACGACGAGAAAGGGCGTTTGCTGCGGCCCTCGGACTATCGCGACTGGGAGTTTCTTTCCGCAGGCTATGGGATGAATTACAGTCCTGCACCCGGCGGCCACGAGCTCTTCACCAATGTTTTCGTGCAGCGCTGGGCCTATCAGGAATTCGTCAGCTCCGGCAAATGGCCGGAACAGAGCACGTTTGTTATCGATGAGCGCGACGCAGCCAGCCGCAGCTCCATCAATCAGAAGGGCCACTATCAGACCGACCTGATGGGCTTGGCAGTCGAAGTCAAGGATTCCGCGCGCTTCCCCGACAAATGGGCCTACTTCGTTTACGGAGAAACCAACCAGGCCGCCGAAGCCATGCCCAAGGAAAATCCGTGCTGGTCGTGCCACGACGCCCACGCCGCGGTCGAACACACGTTCGTGCAGTTTTATCCCACGCTGAAGCCGGTGGCGAAGAAGTTCGGCGTCTACAACGAGGCGCGCGAGCAGGTAAGCGACGCGAAGTAGACGGCCGTGCACACATCCGCAGCTGGGCTTTGCCTTCCCTCTTCTCATCTGCGACACTGACCTCTGGTCCGTGCTCAAACTAGGAACTGGCAACTGACAACTGATTACTGCTGTTATGGGTAAGATCCACATACTCTCGGAAACCGTCGCCAATAAGATCGCTGCGGGCGAGGTCGTCGAGCGGCCTGCGTCGGTGGTGAAAGAACTGCTCGAGAACGCGCTCGACGCCGGATCCACCCGCGTCAAGATCAACGTGGAAGCGGGCGGCAAGAAGCTGATTCAGATCGCTGACAACGGCTGTGGCATGGTCCGCGACGACGCCATGCTGGCCTTTGAGCGTCATGCCACTTCAAAAATCAAAGACGCGGAAGACCTGCTGAGCGTCGCCACGCTGGGATTTCGCGGCGAAGCCCTACCCTCGATCGCGTCGGTTTCACGGCTGCGGCTGGAGACGCGCGAAACGNAGAACCGGCCGGCACGGTCGTTGAAATCAACGGCGGCAAGATTGCGAGGGTAGAGGGAGCCGGGCTGCCCTTGGGAACTTCTGTTACCGTGCGCGATCTTTTTTTCAATACGCCCGCGCGCAAGAAATTTCTGAAATCCGAGTCCACCGAGCTCGCGCATATCGCCTCGCTGGTCACGCACTACGCACTCGCGCATCCCGACAAGCACTTCGAATTGCACTCTGCGACCAATGCCATGCTTGTCGCGCCTCCAGTAGCCGGGCACAGGGAACGCGTCTATCAGGTTTTTGGCAAAGAGACGCTCGACCAGTTGATTGTGGTCGCAGCCGCGCAGCCGTTGGAACGCGTTGGCCTGCCACAACCGCCGCCGTGGCGCCGCGAGGAGGAAGAAAATGCGGAGCCCAAGGATCCGGGGGAAATCCGCCTTCATGGTTTTATTTCCAAGCCCGAAATTCAGAAGCTGAACCGCAACTCGATTTTTGTCTTCGTGAACGGACGACTGATTCGCGATCGTCTGGTGCAGCACGCTCTGACCGAGGCCTACCGCAACATCATTCCGCCGACGGTGTATCCCGTCGTGCTGCTGTTTCTGGAATTGCCTGCGGGCGAGGTCGACGTGAATGTGCACCCGTCGAAGACCGAAGTCCGCTTCCGCCAGCAGACGCTGATGCACGATTTCGTGCGCGACTCCGTGCGCGCGGCTTTGATGAAGGCGCGTCCCGTGCCACAGTTCACGACCGAAATCCATGCCCGCGCAACGGCCAGCCCCGGCCTGACGCCCGGCGCCAGATTCTCCGATTGGGAAGGAACGCCCGCGGCCGGGTCGGGGAGAGAAGCCGCTCGCGCACTGTATGAGCCTGCCCCTGGCGCAGGGTTTTCTCTTCAAGGGCCCGTTGCGCCACCGGTTTCTGCGCGATTTCAATTCGAGGGCGGAATCGCGGTCGNAAGCCAATGCCGCAATCCCTGTGGCGCGCGGGCTGGAGTCGATCCCCGCGATCCCCGACCATGGTTGCGCGCCCGCTCTTGACGTCGGCGAAGAAGAGCCTACTCTCGCTTCGCTGGCTGCGCTCAAGCCCCTAGGTCAGATTCGCAACTCGTTCATCCTGGCGGTCAACGAAGATGGGCTCTGGATCATCGACCAGCACGTGGCTCACGAACGCGTTCTCTTTGAGCGCGTGCTGAAGCAGCGTGCGGCGCAGAAGGTCGAAAGTCAGCGCCTGCTCATGCCCATCGTGCTGGAACTCACGCCCGCACAGCAAGCCGTGTTCTCCGAGATTTCCGACGAACTGCAGCGCAACGGATTCGACGCCGAACCATTCGGCGCACGCAGCGTGGCGGTCAAGGTTGCGCCGGCGGGAATCGAGGCTTCCGCTGTCGAGCACATGCTGCATGAACTACTCGACCAGTTTTCCCGCGAGGAGCAGTCGCTGAACCTGGAGAAGATCCGCACTCGCATCGCCGCGTCGATCGCCTGCCACGCCGCCATCAAGGTCAACATGCCGCTGGAGCAAAATAAAATGGAATGGCTGCTGGCAGAGCTGGCAAAAACCGACCACCCCATGTCGTGTCCGCATGGCAGGCCGGTGGTCTTGCGGTATTCTGTGAGGGATATTCAGAAGGCGTTCAAGAGGATTTAACTGTCGGCATTCGGCCACCCGATGTTCTGGGCAGGGAGTGTGATTGTTGATTTTTGATTTCTGATTGTTGATTGAGACGCCTGGAATGCCGAGTTTTTTCAATCGGCAATTACACAATTCTTGATGGGCTGAATGCTGAATGCTGAGTACTGAATGCTCATAGCTCAGAGCTAACCATGACGGAACAGGAACTCCAACACCTCCGGAGCGAGAAGTGGCGGCTCGATGGCAAGCCCATCCGCACCCTCGAGCAGGCGCGCACCTTCATCGAGGATGTTGGCTTCTGCCTGATGTATCCCCAGCGTCCGCCGCTGCTCGTGCCTACGTTTGTCGGAGCGTTCGCCGGGGCCGATGACCATCTTCCCGACTGGCAGCATGCTTTTTCCGATCCGCGAGCCGCCGAGGCCACTGAACTTATGGTCCGTCTTCTCCGGGAACAGTCGGCGTACGAGGCCAATCCGTTCGACGAGAACAATGCGTTTCTGCTGGCGGCCTCGGTGTTTCCCTATTTCTATGCGCTGGTCGGCGAACGCAATCCCAAACTGGCGCCGAAGGCTGGGACGCGATCTCCGTATTCGCAGCTTGCCTGTGATGCTTTTGCCGTGATCCAGCGCGACGGCCCCATCTCAAAGCAGAAATTACTGGAGCAACTCGCCGGCGGCCTTTCCACCGCAGCGCTCGACAAGGCCCTCGCCGAGTTGTGGTCACGTCTGCGCATTACGCGCGTCGACTACAAGCCGAGTGAGGGATCATCGTGGGATGTCCTTCACCGTTGGGCTCCCGAGGCGGTGAAGGAGGGCGTCGGACTCTCGGTTCCGGAGGCGCTTTCCGCTCTGCTCTCCAAATATCTCGACTCTGTGATTGCTGTCGAGCAGCAGGAACTGGAATCGTTCTTCAGCAATTTCGTGGCGCGGTCCAAGATCAAAGAAGCTGTCAACGCGCTGCTGTCCGCGCGCGAACTCAACTTCGTGCATGTCGGAGCCAAGTCGATGCTGCAGATCGCCCCGGCAAAAACGGTGGCTCCTTCCGTTCCGCGGCTCGATTGAACGGTGATTACATGAACTTGCGCATAAACATCGAACGGGATGGCTACGCCGTTGTTCCAGGAGTCTTTCCCGCCGAAGAGATTGACCAACTCATCTTAGAGATCAATCGCGCCGCGCCCCGTCGCAGCAAGGCAGGAATACGCCATGCTTTGGGAATCGCTTCGGTCGCCGCATTCGCTAGAGAGCCGCGTCTGATCCAGATCGCAAGAGATGTCCTCGGACCGACCGCGTTCCCTTTTCGTGCGACTCTGTTTGACAAGTCTCCGGGATCGAACTGGCTCGTCGTGTGGCATCAGGACACTGCGCTGCCGCTGCAGGAGCGACAGGATCTCTTGGGCTGGGGACCTTGGTCTGTGAAGGAAGGAGTTCCCTATGCTCACGCGCCCGCCTCAGCTCTACGGCAGGTCCTCACGCTGCGGGTGCATCTAGACGATTCCACCGTTTCAAACGGTCCTCTGCGTGTTCTCCTAGGGACGCATAGGGAGAACGTTCTGAACGATGACGCGATTCATGAGCTGGCAGCTCAGATTGCGCCGATCGAATGTGTCGCCGCAAAAGGTGGAGTCGTTGCGATGAGCCCTCTCATTGTTCACGCATCGTCCAAATCGTATGCGGAGACACCAAGAAGGGTTATGCACATTGAATATGCCGCAGCGGCCTCCATCGCTGGGCCCCTCAGATTGGCAATTGCATAGGAAACTGGCTTTATCCTAACCGTGACGACACCTGTCTCAAGCGCAGATTACCCTTGCTATCGTGGCCGCCTCGCGCCCTCACCCACGGGCTTACTCCATCTCGGCCATGCCCGCACGTTCTGGATCGCGGCCCAACGAACTCGGGAGCGCAACGGCCAGCTGATCCTGCGCAACGAGGACCTGGACCCACAGCGCTGCCGTATGGAATTCGCGCGCGCCATGATCGAAGATTTGCGCTGGCTGGGCATCGCATGGAATGAAGGCCCGGACTGTGGAGGCGCGTTCAGTCCCTATTCGCAGAGCGAGCGCCGCACGCATTATCTCGCGGCCTGGAAGACTCTGCGCGATCGCGGACTGATCTACCCGTGCACTTGCTCGCGCAAGGATGTAGCCCAATCAGCATCCGCACCCAACGATTCGGATGACGAGCCCATCTACCCCGGACGCTGCCGATCGCGCGCCGACGTGGGGAAGTTCTCTGCGCCCAAGGGAGTAAATTGGCGCTTTCGCTTGCCCGAAAAGGAAGTCCCTTTCACTGATCTTCACCTCGGCCCACAGCGCATGATTGCCGGTCGAGATCTCGGCGACTTCATCGTCTGGCGCCGCGACGATGTGCCCGCGTATCAGCTCGCGGTCGTCGTCGACGACGCTGCTATGCGCATCACGGAAGTCGTCCGTGGTGCCGACTTGCTGAAATCAACCGCGCGCCAGATTCTGCTCTTCGAAGCCCTCGGCCTTCCCGTCCCGTCGTACTACCATTGCGACCTGGTCCGCGACGAAGCTGGCGTCCGTCTGGCGAAGCGCCACGACGCGCTGAGCATCCGCAGGCTGCGTGAATTGGGATGGACCCCGGAACGGGTACGCGGCTCCGACGCTTAGAGGGACGTTCTCGCGGGCGATGTTCCTACACTGCGCACGGCATTCGCAAACTGCAACTTCCCATCCGTGTACAATCTTTAGCTCCGCATGACTGACCGAACCATGATTGACCGAACAAAGACGGACCCAGCAAAGACCGACCGAGCGAAGACTGAACGGGCAAAAACTGGCCGCGGAGGTACCGACCGAGCGAAGACTCACCGAGGGGAGAACGACCCGGTAAAGACCAGCTGGGCAAAGGACGAACCTGCTCGCCGCCTCATCATCGCCATCGACGGCCCCGCCGGCGCTGGCAAGAGCACGATCGCTTCACGCCTGGCGCGCAAGTTGGGATACATCCACCTCGAGAGCGGCGCCATGTATCGCGCCCTGGCCCTGAAGGCGATCGACAAGGACGTTTCCTTCGACGACGAGGCCGCGCTGGTCAAGCTGGCGGAAGACTCGCGCATTCAGCTCGAACCCATGGTCGGCGGCAATCGAACGCTGCTGGACAGGCATGACGTTTCCTCCCGCATTCGTGAGCGCGATGTCACCGAGGCCGCGTCGCGGGTCTCAGTCCACCCCAAAGTGCGTGCTTGGATGGTCGCTCATCAGCGGGAGATGGGTTTGGGCGGCGGCGTCGTGATGGAAGGCCGCGATATTGGAACGAAAGTATTTCCCGACGCCGATCTGAAGATTTTTCTCGACGCCGATCCTGTGGTGCGTGAACAGCGCCGTATGGAGCAGCAGAAAATTAAGGGCGAGGTTGCCGCCAGCGTGGCCGCGGAACTGCGCGAACGCGACCTTCGCGATCGCACGCGGGCCGCGTCTCCGCTAGTCCCCGCGAAAGATGCGGTCGTGATTGACTCAACCAAGCTAACGGAAGACGACGTGCTGGACCGAGTCGAAGGACTCGTAGCCGAGAAACTCTAAAACCCACGCAACCTGGAAACCTCGAAACCTGAAACTTGGGCTTTCAGTTTTCCGTGGGCTCGACTTTTTCCTTCGGTGCCGGCAGGGTTTTGCCGGCCTTGGGCGGAGCTGGCGGCTCCGGAGGCCGCGGCGGTTGCGCGCTGGCCTTGCGTATCTCGATGCCGCTGTGCTCATTGTTGAGTACGATGTGGGATGCGGCATTACCCACACTGCCGCTCGCTCGCGACTCTCGGTCGTTGTTGTCCACCTTCAACTCGGGGAATTCCGACTCGATCTCGCCGTCGCGCGTACGAGCGTCCAGACGGAACCCCGCCTTCTCGGGAATGCTTACGCGCAGGTCGCCCTGACGGTTGTCGATCTGCACATTGCCCAGCGAGCGCATCGCCACTTCCACCTCGCCGTTGTCATCCTGCAGTCGCACGTCGCCCGAAACCGCATCCAGATGGACGTTCTTCGATCGCGTGATCAGCCGCAGTGGGCCGGTGATTTCCCCCGCGCGCAGATCGTCAGAATCCAGGTCCAGGTCGCCATCGATCCGGGAAAACTCCATGTCGGTGCGCGAAGACTTGAAGCTGACAGTTTTCGTGATGCGGGCCAGCTTCACGCTTTCCTGAAACTCGCCGTCGAGCTGAGCCCCGCCCTTGACGTCCGATACCGAAACTTCATTCAGCCGACCCTCCACATGCACGTCGCCGTTGATCTGCTCCACCTTGACCGAGCCCTTTTCCTGACTGACTTTGACGCTGCCGTTGATGTCCTCAACGCTGGTATCGGAGTGCTGTGCCGAGATGTCGACATTGGCCTCGCGATCGGCAACGGTCACATCGCCGCGGCGCGAAGAGATAGTGACCGGCGCCTTCTTGGGCAGGGAAATATCGAGATCAGTTTCCACAGGATGGTCGCCGGCGGCGTCCGCCTTGGCATCCAGCGTGACCAGCCCGCCGATGACGTTGATCACCGGCTTGGTTTCACTGTTGTATTTGTCGGCGTCGTTCTGGTTGTCCGCACCGACTCGCTTGCGCACCACCACTGTGAGGCGGTTGTCATCAGACGCGTGGACGCTGATAGCGCCATGCGTGTCGATCACCTTCAGGCTGGCGCCGGCCGGAAAGTCCCGTTCCAGGTGATCGTCGTAGTTGTAGGTGTCACCAAAAATGTTGCTGAAGGCCTCTTCGTCGATGCCCATATTGTTGCGCAGTTCGCTCCAGTTGAAGCGATCGACCGACGTGGAGATGAGCCCAAAGACCATGATCACGATGACCAGGAAAATTCCACCTGCGCCAATGCCCGGCGGCCGGGTGCCCTCGCGCTGCGCCTGCTGGTATTCGATCAGCTTGATCACGCCCCAGATGATCAGCAGCAGCGGCCAGTAGCTGGCAAACAGGTGCCACATGCGGGAGCGCGACAAAACGCCCATGGTTCCAAGCAGGCAGATGATGCCCAGCACGATCAGCACGAACGGCCCAGCGAAGGAACGGTGACGGCGTGGTGGCAACGGCGGAATCACAGGGTTCGGTGCTCCAGGGTTCGATGCCCCGGGGGGCGGCGTGAAAGAGCTAGACACGGTTCACCTCCCCGCTTGTGTTTCCCGCAGGCCCCTGCGGCGATTCCGGAGGCGGAGCCGAAGCGCCCGGCGGTGGTCCCGGTGGCAGCGGCCCGACGTGCCCAGCGGACGAGGCTGTACTCTGCAACAGCTTCACCACGCCCGCCGCCAAAATCCAGGCAGGCCACGTGCGACCAAGATCAAGGGATGTGGCCGTATGCGCCAGAAGCAACACTCCAGTCGTCAACACCATCACCGGGCCCATCAGCCAGCGCGTGCGGCAGCGCGCACAAGTGCATCTTCGACTGGTGCGCTCCCATTGCCGATAGAACATCCAAACGCCTAGGGCAACGATGATCAGCGGCCAGAAGCGCTCGAAGCCGAACTCCCACAGTCCCATTGTGTGCATCAGGAAGAGCACACCCAGTCCGATAAGTACGACCGCGCCGATCGGAACCTTGCCTGCTTCGAACTTCTCTCCTGCGCCGAAGGCCCGCGCCAAACCGAAGGGATCAGGAGGGGCTTGTCCCAGCTGCAATGCCTTGGCGGAGCGCACGGCGTCGATGATCTGGTAGACGACGAAGAAAGCGATGCCTATGCCGAATACTGGCGCCCAGTTGTCGGAGTGGCTCACGCCAAAAATCAGCAGAGCAAAGATGAGCAAGTGCGCGAGCCCCTTTGCATACTGCGAGCAGTACACCGCACCCACGCCGAAGGGAAAGAATCCAGCGAGAATCCCGGCCACGGCCGGATTCGGCCCGGAACTGACCGCAGGTGCAACTCCCGTGCCCGGTCCTGGAGGTATGACTTGTTGGTACGGAGCCTGGGGGGGCACGAATCCCGCGGCGGGCGCGGCCGCTTCCATCTTGGCGGCAAGGCAGGATTCGCAGTAGATCACTCCACGCACATCGCGGGTGCAGTTTTGGCAAAGTGGCTTGCCGCAGGTGCGGCAGAAGGCCACAGCAGCAAGATCGTTGTGGGTCGCGCAGTTCATACGAACCTCCTGTATGTGGTCACCGACACTACAGGCAGATCGTCCCCAGATGGACCCAGAGGAGCGTCAGCCAGAATGAGCTGCTGTTCCGTCTGGCTGTAGTTGCGCTCCTGCTTCTGTTCGGGCTGTTGTGTTGTGTCGTTTCTGTGGTCTTTCTTCGGTCTGGACTCATCCAATCCCGGCTCGGCAGGCGTGACATTGCGCCGGATTTTCTGCACTGCCGCCTGCATTTCGTAAACGAGCCGCATGTTGTCGTAGTACCGCACCACGCGGGCCTGCGTGCTGTAGTACGTGTGCCGAATCGCCGCCGGCCGCAAGCTGATCTGGCGCAGGTCGGAAGGCTTTACTCCGGCTACGCTCAAGGCCACCGACAGCGAGAAGAACGCCATGCCAAACGACATGGCAAATCTGGGCTGCCGCACCGTGGCCCAGACCGGCTGCATCGCGCCCTCGAACCAGGCTTGCGTCCGCTCCAGCCACGAAACTTGCAACGGGGTGACAGGTGCGGTGTGGCGCAAGCGAGCGCTGGCGATCCCCGACGTCGACGCCAGAATGTTTTCGACCAGGCTGGCTGGAGGCTCCACCTCCGCGAGACTCTTCAGCCAGTTGCGGCCTGCTTCCACTTCAGCGAGTAGCGGCCCGCACGCCCGGCAGACCCGCGCGTGCGCCTGGAAACGGTCGAGTTTTGCGCCCTTCAGGACGCCATCAAGCGCGTCCGAGAGCAGGGCGTCGAACTCGTTGCACTGCATCGCGTTACTGGTCTGTTCGGGCATCACATCACCTGCCTATAGGTACGTTGTAGCAGGCGCGCAAGTTCCGCCCGCCCACGATTTATTCTGGATTTCACGGTACCCTCCGGAACCTTCAAAACCTGTGCTATTTCGCGATAGTCCAAATCCTGTAAATCCCTTAGAATCAATGCCTCACGCAGCTCTGGGGAGAGCTTTCCCAGGGCCGCGTGCACCGTCTCGCCCACCTCCCGGCTGGCGACGTGGGCGTCGGGAGGCGCGGACTTATCCACAATGCGCTCGCTCAACGGCTGGGCATCCGCGTGCTCGGACGCCACCCTATCGATTGATTCTGTCACGCGGTCTTGCTTGGTCTTGCGGAAATGGTCGACGAGGAGGTTGCGCGTGATGGTCGTAACCCAGGTCACGAATGCTCCTTTGGATGGGTCGTAGCTCGACAGGGTGCGATACATCTTGATGAAGACCTCCTGCGTGAGATCTTCGGCATCATCGCCGGAACCGGCAAAACGATAGCAGATGTTATAGATCCGCCGGCTGTAAGTTTGAACGATTTCCTCCCAGGCGGCGGCGTCGCCGGCAACACAGCGGCGGACAAGCATCGCAACCACCTGGACGTCTTCCAACCCGCACTCCCCGGAACTGCTGCTGGTGGACTCGAAGAGCTTTGGCCCGAAATCGTTTCGCTTGAGGCAAGGCTGCAGACGGAAACATGACCCAAGCACTCACAAAACAGTACGTCAATGTGGAAGCCGAAGTTCTCGCCCGCATCTTTCGTGAAACAGGGAATTGTAGCAGCGGGGGAGTGGTTATCGTTGCGGATCACGGCGTAGCGAAGCGGCCCGAGCCGCTTGCGGTCCGGGTCCTGTTTTTCATGTTTTCATCCTGAGCGGAGCAGCCGGAAGCGCTTGCGCTTCCGGCCGCCGGAGTCGAAGGACCCCGTGTTCGCCCTCCCCGCCGACCGGCCCCGAGAGGAATTCTTACTCCCGGTGCCGGATGTCCGTGCAGAGAACTCCTCTCTGTGCCAGTGCTGGGCATCTGCGGGCGCGGGGCCCCTTTGGCTCGCTGCGCTCGCTCGGGGCAGGCTCTCGACTGCGCCGGATCGTTCGCTCGCGAACGATCCGCTTCCGCTCGGGATGACAGTTCAGAATGAGGGCACACGCCTCGCGCTACTTTCCTACCGCTGGCGCGGGGTACTCCGGCAGCTTTTCTTTGTTGACGTTGGCGCGCTTCACTTCGAGCTCGTCGAACAGAATCGAAGGGGCCACGACACTATGCGGGATGTTCTGCGGCCGGTTGTTCACGTAGAAGTCGTCTCCGGCGGCGATCAGGTCGCTGCGCAATGCACGCACGTCGAGCTCGCCGAAGCTTCCGCCACGGACCAGTTCTTCATGTCCGTCCTTGGCCGAGACCTTGTAGAGCAGGCGAGGCGTCAGCCTCGGGCCAAACGTCTCTACGTAGTAGCAATACGGTAGATCGCGCTGCTGGCACAGATCGATCAGCTTCTTCTTCATCTCGTCCTTCGGAGTGGTGGCGGACGCACTGACAATCATGTTGCTGTTGTGCGGAGCCGGCGATGCTCCTGCGGAAGTGGCCATCATCCTGGCAGGCACCGCGATGCGGGCATGGCCATTGGAGACGGGGAAGTCGCGAATCGGTTCGCGACCGACCAGGTAATTTACGAGGACACCCTTGTCGATCACCTGCACGCGCTGCGCCGGGACACCCTCATCATCGATCGCGTAGTGACCGAGAAGAGAGTGGCCTTTATAGGAAGAAATCGTGGGATCTTCGACCACGGAAAGGAAATCGGGCAGAACGCGGCTCTTATAGCTTGTAGCAAAGGCTCCGGTCGTCCGCACATTCTTGCCCAGCTCTGGCCGGTGTCCGAGAACGTTCTCGCCAACCAGGTCGGCAAAGACGTCGCTGGCGGCATCGGCCGAGAACAGGACCGGGCCGTGATACTCCTCATCGACCGCGGGCGCGTCGCGCAGGTCTTTCAATGTCCCCGCCAGTTGGTTCGCGTCGGCTACAAATTCCTTAGCGCTCGGCAGTTCCTTCATGTTCTCGACCGCATAGCCCTTGCTGCGCTCGAGGCTCATGCCGTCGCTGGCTTGCGCGCTGCAGGAGAAATACATTTGGTAGAGAGACCCTCCGTTGCGGACGACTGTGCCTTCGCTGTTGACGAAGTAGCTGTTCACCGCTTCAAAGCGCAGGTTTGATTCGGAGGTCTCGATCAGTGGATCGCTTTTGTAGGTGGCGGAAGCCTCTTGCAGCATCGCGTTCCAGGGCTGCGGATCGACCTCCAGCTTCACCAGCGCCCCGATCGATTGCACCGGCTCGGCATGGGCGAAATCGTCGACCGGCTGATCCACGTTTAATTCTTTCAACTGGGCTTGTTTCGCCGTCAGGGCTTCGGCTGCGGCGCGGTAGGCACGGTCGGTCGCCAGCCAAAGCTGAGTGCGGAAGGGCAACTTGTCGTCGTCGAGCGGCACCAGGGCAAAGGCGCCTTCTCCCTGTTTGTAGTAACTGTCTTGCTTGTAATCTCCAACGCGCACCACCACGCGCAGAAAACGGACATGCAAGCGCTCCGAAAGACGCAGCGACCCGTACGCAGCCTCCGCGTAATAATCATCGACGTCGATCACGCGATATTCGATGTAGTAAGGCGCGGCCACATTCTCGAGCTTCAAGCTCGACTTCGAGCGATCCAGTTCTTCGACCATTGCTTGCAGCACCGGATCTTCCGTGGCGGTCGCAGGCCAATCGGTCCGGCCAAAGCTGAGCGGCACGAGCAACCCCATCAGCAAGATGGGAAACGCGACCGCGCACGCAAGCCGCTTGAAAACGATCATCCTCATCATCATTGGTCAGGATCTTTGTCCTTATCTGGCTCTTGTCCGGGAAGTCGAAACGGCAATGGTGTGTGCAAATCCTTGTCGCTGGGCTTGGGCAAAGTTGGTGGACGGTTGAGGGAATGGGCGCGCTTCTGCACTTCGATATCCGAGAACAACATGGCGGGAGCCGCCGCGGACACCGGAACGAAACCGGATTCCGCGCCGCAGATGCCGTTGAAGACTTCGGTTTTGTCACCCGTCATCAGAATGTTTCTTTCCAAAACGGTGAGCGGAGTCCCAACAATATCCACGCCACGCACCAGTTCGTCCGGCCGGCCGTCGGGATAGACGCGCCACACCAACACCGGGAGAACTTGAAAGGCTTGCGGCATCGTGCGCTGTGTGAGCGTGAAGCCTCCCTGAATATCTTCGAAATAGAGCCCGTAAGGCTTGCCCTGCTTTTTGATCTCGTCGATCAGTTTCTGCCGCAGTTCCGAATCCTTGACCGTGTGCGAAGAAGTTACGATCAGGTTGCCTTGTCGTCCCGTCGGCATCAATCCCGTCTGCGCGCGGCCGTGGCCGTTCGAGTTGCCGAAATCCTTGATGGGCATCCGCGACATGAGGAAGTTCTTCAGGATGCCGTCTTTGATGACTTCTACGCGCTGGGCCGGCATGCCCTCGTCGTCATACTCGTACCAGCCCCCGAGATCCATGCCGTTCATGGTGCGCAGCGTGGGATCATCGGCCACGCTCAGGAACTCCGGCAAAACCGCCTGATTCACTTTCTTGGTGAAGGTCTGTCCTTCCTGCTCACCGCGCTGGCGATGACCCTCGAGGCGGTGTCCCAGCACCTCATGGAAAAATACTGCTGAGGCTCGACCTGACAGCAGAGCGGGGCCGTCAAAAGGCTCAGCCAGCGGCGCATCCAGCAGGGCCTTCAGATCGGTGGCCATTTTCTCCACGCGAGCGGCAATGTCGGATTCCTTGGGCAGGTGGTCCACGCTCTCTGCCTGAAAAGTCTCAACGCGCATAAGCTCCATGCCGTCGGCAGCGCGGCTTTCGCCTTCGATCGCGACTCGCACCGTCGCGCTGGGGACCACTATCTGGCTGCCTTCACTCGATACGAAATGCAAGAGCGTCGTTTGTGAGGTGATTGCTGCCAACGAAACCTGAATGTAGGGGTACTTGCCGAGATAGGAGGAATATTTCCTCGCCAGTTTCTCCAGGACTTTCTGATCCGGAGTGGGGGCAACGGCGCGGTAATCAGTATGGCTTTGCGGCTTCTCTTGTGAGAAGTCCGGCGAGGTGTCTTCCTCTTGGGCCTGCACTTGCTTGCTGGTTTTTATGTTCAGGTAGGACTTCGAGGCCTTGCGGTATTCTTCATAGGTCAGCCGCCACAGCTCATGTGCGATGGCGTCACGATCATCGGCGAGTGGGAGAGTCCCCGAGGTGATGCCGGAAAAGCGACCGATGCCGTGCGTATTGTCGAGGGCGGAACTTCCGGTCCGCAGGACGACGTCGGCCGCACGTCGGCGCTGATGCGTCGATGTCATCAGGGCGCCCTCGCTGGCCATTGCCAGCGAGATGTTCTGGTCATAGACGGCGTAGCTCAGAAAGTATGGGGCGGGGTCGAGCTTCCCCAGATTGGCCTGCGCGCGCTGCAACTCCTGCTGCATGGCCGCGAGCAGCACGTCATTCTTGTCGGTCGCTGGTGCCGCCGACGACGTACGCGTGCCCGCCACTACGGCAACTAGGAGAAAGCAACGAAGGAATGCCTCACTCGCACCGATTTTGATTTGCGCCGGCTTCACTTCACGTCGCCGCAGGCGGGCCCGAGCCATTTGCCGGAGAAGTTCCCGTCGATGTCCATGGAGCGACCGCCATCGCCGGTGATGGTCATGTGCAGCTTGCCTTTCACGCTGCCGGAGTCGAGCGCTTCGATCTGAAAACTCCCGTCGCTGATTCCCTTCCCCTTCGTGCAATGAAGCTTCACGTCCAGCTTGCTGCTGGTCGAGGTAACAACGGTCTGGGTGCAATCGGGATCGTTGTCGCGAAAGACATGCTCATTCAGTTTTTCGCGGGTGAGGCAGTATTTACTCGACTGGGGTATTGCGCCTTTGGCCGCCTGTGCCTGCACGGCCGCTTCGAACTTGGCGCGCTGCTCGGGAGTCATCCGGTCCAGCATTTCCTGGGGCAGGGGAAGCTGACCCTTGCTGCTGCTGGTCCAGGTCGAGTCCCACAACCCCAGTTTGACGTTGAGGGGCGTAATTTTTTGCTGGGCGCACAACAGCGGAGCAGCCAGTAGCACGAATCCCAGCAATACTTTGGCTTTCACAGGCATCCTCCTAATTGAAACGAGATTTTGGCTTCTGCAGTGCGGAGTGAGCATTCTACACCGGCGCGACGAGACCCTCACAGTGGAAGATGCGAGTCCGGCGAGCGAGCGAGCCAGGGTTGTCTCGAGTTCACGCCGCATGGTGAATACCCTCCGCTACTCGCTGGTGAAGTAGTCCACAGTCACGGGATTCTCGAACAGCGAGTAGTCGCGGGTGACCACGGTGATGCCGCTTTCGGTGACAAAGTAGCGCTGGCGGTCAGCCTCGGCATCGTAGCCGATGGTGGTGCCTTCGGGCACGTGCACGTCGCGGTCGAGGATGGCGCGGCGAATGCGGCAGTGGCGGCCGACACTCACGTGCGAGAACAGAATGCAGGCATCGATCTCGCAGTACGAGTTAACGCGCACATCGGGCGAGAGCACAGAGTTCTTGACCATGCCGCCGGAGACGATGCAGCCGTTGGAGACGATCGAGTCCACCGCAGTCCCGGTGCGGCCAGCCTCGGCAAACACAAACTTCGCCGGAGGATACTGGCGCTGATGGGTGCGGATGGGCCACTCCTCGTCGTAGAGATTGAAGATGGGCGAGACCGAGACGATATCCATGTTGGCTTCGTAGTAGGCCTCGAGCGTGCCCACGTCGCGCCAGTAGAGAGCCTCCTTCTTGTTCTCGTCGACGAAGTCGTAGGCAAAGACGCGATAGTCATCAACCATCTTGGGCAGGATGTCTTTGCCGAAGTCGTGGCTGGACTGCTGATTCTCGGCGTCTTTGAGAAGTACGGGGATGAGGACGTCGGCGTTGAAGAGATAAATGCCCATCGAGGCTGCGACTTTTTCCGGATTCAAGGGAGAGCGTAGCTTGGTGGCCTTGGGCTTTTCTTCGAATCCGTTGATCCGGCCGTCTTTGTCGACATCGACGACGCCGAGGCGCGAGCACTCGTAAGGATCGACCTGGATGGTGGCAAGGGTGATGTCGGCGGCCGAGTCGACATGCTGCTTCAGCATCTTGCCGTAGTCCATTTTGTAGATGTGATCGCCGGCCAGGATGAGCACGTGCTTGGGCTGCTCGGAGCCGATGGAATAAATGTTCTGGTAAACGGCGTCGGCGGTGCCCTGATACCACTGATCGCTGACCCGCTGCATAGGCGGCAGAACTTCGACGAACTCACCCACCTCGCGGCCCAGGATGTTCCAGCCCTCGCGGATGTGGCGATTCAGCGAGAGGGCTTTGTACTGGGTGAGAATGTAGACNGCGGCGGAGGTCGGAGTTCAGGCAGTTGGAGAGCGTGATATCAATGATTCGGTAGATGCCGCCGAAGGTGACCGCGGGCTTGGCGCGGTCGCGAGTGAGGGGGTACAGGCGCTCTCCCGCGCCGCCTGCCAGGAGGACTCCGAGAGTATCTTTCACCGCGACACCCTCCAACTGAAGGGAGTCGATGGTAGCACAGCCACAAGGGGTGCTGTCATGCTGCGAGGGACTGTGGAGTCGCTGGGGCCTTCACGGATCGCAGCCCGCGCTATGTCCCGGTCGGGATCTGTCTATTGCTTTTCTTCTTCGATCTTGATGCGGAGCGACTTCAGGAACTTTAGATCCTGTTCGCTGACTTTGAATTCAGGATTGGTGGAGAGCGTGGTGACCAGAGAGGTCTTGTCCGTCGGCTTTTCGCCCTGCTTGCTGACACCGATGGTGGCTTCGAGGACCAGGAAAATGTCGTAGCCGCCTTCTTTGATGCGGGAGACGACCTCGGCGATCTGTTCGGAGTCGGAAAGCGATTCGTTGATCGCTTCACCTAGTTCCTTCATCAGCTGCTTGAGTTGCTGGTCCACGAAATCCCCCTCGGCTGCCCCGGCAAAGGTTCCGCTGCCTTCCTACATGCGATCAGCAAGCGAATACTGCGCGGCTAACAGCCCAGCGTCATTGTAGCGCCGTAGACTGTTAAAATCGAGGCCGTGGGTCAAGTTTCGGTGTGGCAGAAGCTCGGAGTATTCCTGCGCCTCCTGCGAGAGCAGTTGCGGCGCAGTCGCACGCTGAACGCACTGCTGGGAGCGGTGGGCACCACGCTGCGCTCATTCGGGGCCATTGCTCACCAGTTGTGGCTGGAGGTCACCGGTGCGGTGTTTCTGGCGATGGCGGCGTTTGGCTGCATCGCGCTCGTGCGCGAGTACCTGAAGTACCAGGCGGGCCGGACGACACCGAGCCGCGTTGCGATCGCATTTGTGTTCACGATCACGTTTGGGTGGTTCGGGTTCAGTTCGTTCTGGCGCGTGAGAAAGCGAAACAAGCCGCGAACACAGGCTGGCCGATGAAAACCAAGGATCAACCCGTGGCCCACCCTGTCGTGGAAAGGACAACCCGGGCCGGCACCGCGCCGACCGCGAATCCGGAAACCCCGTCGCATATCCCCGTGAACCCGCTCTACACCCCGGCTGATTTGAAAGGGTTCGACTACGAAACCGAAGTCGGTTATCCCGGCGAATATCCATTTACGCGGGGCGTGCAGGCCACGATGTATCGCGGCCGGCTTTGGACCATGCGCCAGTACGCGGGCATGGGCGACGCCGAGGAGTCGAACAAGCGCTATAAATATCTGCTCGCGAACGGGACCACCGGGCTTTCCGTGGCGTTTGATTTGCCGACGCAGATCGGGATGGACTCCGACCATCCGCTGGCAGCAGGCGAGGTGGGCAAAGTCGGCGTCGCCATCGATTCGATCGAAGACATGCAGCGTCTGTTCGACGGCATTGAGCTGACGAAAGTCTCTACATCGATGACCATCAATGCGACGGCGTCGATCCTCCTGGCGCTGTATGTCGCGGTTGCCCGGCGCCAGGGCGGAGACATTCGCCGGCTTTCTGGCACGGTGCAGAACGACGTGCTGAAAGAGTACATCGCGCGGGGGACGTACATTTATCCGCCCCAGCACGCGATGCGCATCATCACCGACATGCTCGCGTGGGCCAACGATAACGTGCCGGAGTGGAACACGATTTCGATCTCCGGTTACCACATGCGTGAAGCGGGCTCGACTGCGGTGCAGGAAGTGGCATTCACGCTGGGCAACGGCATGGCGTATGTGGAGGCTGCGATCAAGGCGGGTCTTGATGTCGACAAGTTCGCGCCACGGGTCTCATTCTTTTTCAATGCGCACAGCAACTTTCTGGAGGAAGTGGCGAAGTTCCGCGCTGCGCGGCGCATGTGGGCACGCATCATGCGCGAGCACTTCAAGGCGAAAAATCCGCGCTCGTGGATGCTGCGCTTCCACACGCAAACGGCGGGATCGACACTGACGGCCCAGCAACCGGAGAACAACATCGTCCGCACCGCGATGCAGGCCATGGCAGCCGTGCTGGGTGGCACCCAGTCCCTGCACACGAATTCCTACGACGAGGCCCTGGCGCTGCCGACTGAGCAGGCGGCGCGCACCGCGCTGCGCACGCAGCAGGTGATTGCTTACGAGTCAGGCGTGGCGCAAACGGTGGATCCGCTGGCCGGTTCGTATTACGTCGAAACTCTGACCAACGAGATCGAAGCGCAGGCGGCAGAGTATCTGGGAAAGATTGAAGTGCTCGGCGGCATGCTTAAGGCCATTGAGCGCGGATTCGTACAGCAGGAGATCCAGAACGCTGCCTACGAATATCAGCGGGCCGTGGATCAGGGCGAGGCAATCGTGGTCGGAGTGAACCGGTTTGAAGTGGAAGAGGAAAAACCGATTCCCCTTCAGCGAATCAATCCCGCGCTGGAGCCCAAGCAAATCGAGCGCGTGCGGGCGTTGCGTGCAAGGCGCGATGCCAGTCGTTGGCAGGCCGCGTTGAAGGGCGTGGAAGATGCGGCTCGGTCTGGTGCAAACCTGATGCCGAAGATCCTGGCCGCCGTGGAAGCCTCCGCGACTGTGGGCGAGATTTCGGATGCGATGCGGAAAATCTTCGGAGAATATAAGGAAGCAGTGGTGATCTGAGAAGTCACGCTCCGGCACTTCGACGCGCAAGCGAGCGGCGTTAGTCCGAGGTTTTGTAGTCGCAGGCCTTGCGGCAGGGTTCGCAGTACATGAGGCCGTCGGCGCAGACACGGATGTCGATCACACCCTGACAAAGGCAGCAATACTTTTCGCACTGACACTGGCTTTCAGGCCTCTCGCACTGGGCGCAGCGATATTGGGCGGGTTCGGTCCCGGTGGACATGCATTCAATGTAGCGCGCCCGGGGCGTCCCTCAAACATCACCTCAGTAACCGGAGAAGCTCGCATCTAAAGAGGTTCTAAGGGTCCGGTTCGGGCCGCCCAATTCCGTGCCCTATAATTTCGAGTAATGACCTTCCAACAGCTTCTGGATGGTGCGGAAATTCTCGCGCACAGCGGGAACCCGAGCGTGAGCGGTGTGGAGTACGACTCACGGCGGGTGCAGCCCGGGTGCGTGTTCGTCGCCATGCGCGGAGAAACGTCGGACGGCAACCAGTTTATCGATCAGGCGATTGCGGCTGGGGCGGTCGCGGTGGTTACGGATTCGTCGTTGGAAAAGCCGCGGGAGGGCGCGGCTTGGGCTGTGGTACCGCATGGACGGCGGGCTTTGGCGCGGTTGAGTGCAAACTTCTACAAGCGGCCAGCAGAGCGCATCGCCGTCACGGGAATTACGGGAACGAATGGAAAAAGCACGACGGCGTTTTTGCTGGAGCCAATCTTCGCGATGGCGGGGCGCGACAGTGCGCTGATCGGGACGATCGAATATCACGTAGCTGGGAAGGTCTTGCCCGCGCCGCACACGACGCCGGAGGCGCTAGATTTGATGCGGCTTTTCAGTCAAGCGCTTGGACATGGCGCGACCGAGATGGTGATGGAGGTCTCGTCGCACGCCTTGGCGCAGCAGCGCGTGTTTGGCGTCCCGTTTGACGTGGCGGTATTCACCAATCTGACGCGCGACCATCTCGACTACCACAAGACGATGGAGGAGTATTTCGCGGCCAAGCGCGTGCTGTTCGAGGGCTGCGGAACGGACNGGACGGGCCCCGCCGCGAGCCGTGGTCACCAACCTCGACGACGAGCAGGGCGCAAAGCTGGCGGAGTTCAGCCGCAAGCGCAGCGCGGTGGTGCTGAAATATGGGTGGGATCGCGGCGACTTGCGTGCCGAGAAAGTTGACATTGCCCCGCGAGGGACGCGCTTTGATCTGATCACGCCCGAAGAAAAAATCCCGGTCTTCTCGCCGCTGGTTGGGCGCGTGAATGTGTACAACATTCTTGCTGCGGCGGGG